>Ga0102817_1000004_pt1 | contig 65205 bp, 115 predicted proteins | sample ColrivemetaGS555_FD_78193 | JGI IMG/M metagenome (GOLD analysis project Ga0102817, IMG submission 78193) | Estuarine microbial communities from the Columbia River estuary - Ebb tide non-ETM metaG S.555 | ecosystem: Environmental > Aquatic > Marine > Intertidal zone > Estuary | place: USA...
ATATGTCATAACCTTTTTATCTTATACCTTAAGATACGAAATTATATGGTAGGATCCAACTAATCACCCAACTATCTCTTCATAAGTACAATATGGCAGAAAGGCAACTAATCTCCATATTATTTGTCTATATAGAGAAAAAAAGAATAGAGGGAGGTACGAGCCTGATGTATCATATCTAATTTCCATACACCACCTATGTTTCTTTCTATACAACCTATATGTTTATATACCTATATCTCTATATGAATATATACACTAGCTATTATTAATAGGCTTCATTGGATAATAGGTCATTCTACGTAGGATCTATATATGTATCCCTTAGTCTCTCCTTATATCTCTTGATTAGAATATCTATGTATAGCCTCAGCCGTACACTACCTTAGACACTATTACTCCATATATGACGAGACACTTCTAAGACCGGAATAACTACAACGGTTGGTAGTTTGGATGGTGGTATCATTTGAGACATTCGTCGAAAATGCGCGTGGCGACCTTCGGTCGAGAGAGAGACGACCCCCCTCACTCTCCCTCAAGCGTTCCATATCAAAGCCCCACCCCTCTAAATCCTCTACTATAGACGCTTCAATGTCTTTTTGTATTCTACAATCTTCTATATGTTCTTCTTCGAACTCATACATTATTCCACTTGTACACATAACTTATTTATTTTAATTTAGTATTATTTTATTAGTCTCTATTGATGTTCTTCTTATATAGTCCTCTACAAAGCCTTCTTCTACCTTATATGGTCTCCATAGTCCTATTGTTAAAGGCTTATACTCATATTCTTTAAACTTTGTAAACTCCATATTAATCCTCTACTTGATTAACTTGATTAAATCCTTAAACACATACTCTTCCTTTATTTCATCATATGCGAATACATTTGCTTTAAAGTCCTCATACGATAGTCCTCCATAGTCCTTCTGGAATACCTCCCATGCTCTGCTATAGTCTAACTTCTTAGGCTCATCCATCCAATCCCATTCTCTTCCGCTATTGATCATATCTTATGCTTCCTCTTATACTTCTCTTCAAAGTCACTACCCTGTCCTATATCTACTATCACAGCATTCTCTGGTAGTACTTTACTCTTAGGAGCTATTATCTGATCTACGACCTTAATGTTCTTAAATACCTTTATGTACTTCTTTATACCTGCTCCTTTAGTATACACTACTGCTATAGGAATTATATTCTGGCTCATTTCTATAATGTTTATATGATTTATATTGATCGTAGTCTTCTTGATTGACCTTATACCCCCAATGCAATAATGATTGTTGAATGCGCGGGCTTGCTTCCCAACTGCCTGTCTCTTCTATTCTAGTATAGATTCTATTACGCCATCTACCTTTCTCTCCACAGAAGTCCTGCCAGCGTCTTATCTGTCTGTTATCATCCTCACCTCTTATACCCATACTGAACTTACAATACCATTCAAACCACCCATAAGGATCTCTCTCATGCATCCATTTCATACGCTTCCAGTACTCATAATCCATTCCAGATCTAATCTTAAACTTATTAAGCCTAGGTTTATATGTCTCTCCTAAGTATAAGCTTGTATCTAAGCCATCGAAATGATGATCGAATAACTCTTGATACTCGAAGTTAGTATACTCTTCTATCGGTAGGCCGAAGTAACAGCCTCCAAATGCTCCTGCTTCTACTATCTCTCTAGGAGTCAGTATAGGGTAAAATGCTAATGAACTCATATTAATGTCTGATTATAGTTTAATGCCTTCTCAATATCGAATGCTTCAACAACGTGACCTTCTTCATATTCATCATAAAGGTCTATAAACATTCTACTTACTCTCTTCATTATGCTTACTGGATAATGAGTTAAATCTCTTGCAGGTTGATCTCCATACTTAATAAAGTCTACTGCTTGCTTCATAGTCTCTGCTCCATTCCATAGATTATTATACTCCTTTAGAATATAATCAGTATCTGTCTCTTCTATATTTCTTATGTTAGAGTGGTAATAAGGAATGTTTAACTTACTACATTCATACCTGATAAGGTTTAGATATTTCATATAGTTATATTCTCTAGCACCTTCTGTGAGGTAGTTATTCCAAACGTAATCTTGACCATAGAAGTCTTTCATCTCTTTCTCAGCATTCCATACTAACCAGGTAGAATGAGTATTATGCGTCCTATAGCCATACCTGTAATAAGGAGGTTGTAGATGGAATACGTTTACTACATTTAATCTTCTAACGTACTGAAGTAGTCTCACATATGAAGCTTCTATATCTCCTCCAGGTATTCCTAGATTAACTTCTATATTACCAGTGTACTTAGACATTTGGTAAGGCCAGGTATTCTCTTTATAATGTCCAGTACCGAATGTATGTGAACATCCTAAGTATAGGTCAACAGGTTGATCTCCTATCTCTTCTATATCGTAGTCACATCTTAGCACCTGCTTATTAATCTTATACTCTATTGGCTTATCTATATACTGCTCAAGATACTTTCTCCTTACATCTGACATAAGGTTCTTCTCAAACGTTTCAGGATCATCTAATCCACACCATTCGTATACTCCAGGGCTTTTCTCTAAGCTTGGATTGACTGGAATGCCGATCTTTGTTCCGTATATAAATTTCTTTAACTCTTTAACCAATTGATTATAATATTTAATGCGATTAATATATTCGTTATTACTGCTTGAGCAACTATAATGGTTCTAAACCTAGCTACTGCATCTGCCTCTCTCTTTGTAGAGCCTACCTTCTCTCCTAAAGCCCTTGCCCAAAGACGCCACATACAAGTGTAATTATAATTCCTACTACTAAAGCAACAAGTACTATACCCATTACTTTATAGTTACCTTCTGTTTGGCGTCTAGTCCGTCCTTGATTGATAATCTCCTTACCTTCGTTATACCAGTGATTGTTCATTAGATTTTATCTTTTAGTTCATACTTCTTTAAATACTGTAGTGATAATAGTTTAGCATATAACTCCTGCTGTAAACTATCTGCTGAGTAAGTATCTGTAAGTGGATGATACGTACTATTCTGCTTAAACCATAGCGCTGTATACTTTTTAGCACTCCGGAATTGCAAGAAGGAATCACATGATGCAATTACCTTCTTTGCTTTCTTATACGTTTGAAATATATTATTCATATTAAAATAAGCTTAGTTGAGTTACAGCGTTCTTTTCGGTAAACTTATAAGCAGCCATTACCTTACGAGTAGGTTCGAACTTATTATTATTCCAATCGAATAACTCTCCGTCCTTAACACACAGTGCATGCTTAGCTACCATTACCATATAGGTACCTTTAGGATGAGACTTCATAAAGCTCTTAAGCGTCTTCTGTCTCCAGATCTCTTCTCCTTTAAGTTTATACAAGTTCTTTACTTCATGCTTCTTAAGTCCATAGACGTCAAAGTCTTTAGTACCTAATTTAAGACCATCGTCTTGAGCTTTTAAGAATAAGTTAGTCATTAGAAGGTTATTAGTTCCCTTCTTATTTTCTCTACCCATCTCTTCTTTACAGAAAGTATGAGCAGTTCTATAACTAACACCAGTAGCAGAAGCTAATGATCGTACAACGCAGTCGTTCTTTTCTGCCTTAGCAAGTGAACAATCTGTCTTTGAATAATTTGAATTTACTGATAAATACATAACCTTTATTGTTTTTAATTATACTTAAATATACGAATAATTAAGTTCCTAGGCAACTATTTGACTAGATACTTCCTTAATATGTTTACACCTTCCATGGCCGATATACCCCATACAGTCACAGCTTAAATTACCTTTAGCATTATGTCGTACAGTATACTCCTTATCAGAAGAACCAGACTTGAAAGACCATCTCTTCTCTTCTACAAATAACTCTTCGAAAGGATTCTTTTCTACCATAATATCGTTTACTGTTGTTTTAGGATGAACCTCTATCCATGATGGAGTATGATAGGTCTTACCATTAATATTCAAAATACCTCCTTTGCCTACATTGCTATAAGGTACTTTGTACGCATGTCTCTTAACCCATAGGTTACTTGGAGGATTGCTTACTGAAAGTGCTCCTTCAGAATATACAATCTCTCCGTTTACATTCCATAACGCCATATTATTCAGCTACGTAAGTACCCATCCAACCAATTCTATTAGGAGTACTAAGGTTAAACATTCTCATTGACATATCTCCTCCTCTTCGGTTCTTACTGAAGAAGAAAGTTCTATCACCTTCTTTAGTCCATTTCATATGAGCCATTCCAGTCATCATATGCTTGAATCTATTACTACCAGCAAACTCTCCGCCTTTAGTAACTTGTTGAATAACTAAGAATGCAGTATTTACTTTATCCTTATTCTCTCCCATATTATGCTTTTCGAATAAGTTAAGCAATTCAGTCTCAGCTTTCTTAGAAGACATCCATCCTTTCGTAGTATCAACAACAGCATTTTGAATCTCTGCCATTGAATCGATAAGTACTGAATCCCATCCTTCTGATAGAATAGACTTAACAACATCTAAAGCATTCTCCTCGCAGTAGTCTCCCATAAACAAAATAGGAAGCTGTCCAAACTTAGGGTAACGTTTTACATATCCAACCATATCAATCTGATTCATCTCACCAGAGATAAACAAAACCTTTTGACCTTTAGCTTGTAAGTCAGCAAGCATATCAAGCATTACTGTAGTCTTACCAATACCAGGATCACCTACGATAGCATAGTTAGTACCTTTCATTAGTCCTCCTTCAGAAGAGAAATGAGAGTCAATAACTCTACCAGACTTCATAGGACGGAACAATTGTGGATCAAAAGATAGATCCGACATTTTTACTGTTTGTAAATTCATAACCTTTGTATTCATATATATAACCTTTTTATCTTATACCTTAAGATACGAATAATTAAGTTACTAGGCAAGCTTTTACCTAGTTATTTCCGGACCTTATGTAAATTACTTCCCCATCCAGTTCTTCTATCCATAGCTGATATCTCTTTAGCCACATTAGGATCTTTAATAACCTCTGTCTCACAGTAGGTAGTCTTTCCGGAAATAATATTCCTTACATACCAAGCACTAGTAGTTGAACACTTTACACACGTCTTAGTATCTGGTAATGCTTTTATCCTTAACGGATTTATCTCCTTGGTACATTTACAACAGTTCATATTAAAATGGTAAGGGTTCGTCTTTAACTTTAGCAATAGGTTCTGAGATATCTTCTAGCTTTCTATAGCTCATAGAGGCAAAAGGCTGCTCTCCTATCTCAGTAACATTAGGTCTTCGATCATGTTTATCGAATGCACCTTTAAGTTTATGAGCTCTTTTACGAGCCATATAATCATTCTCTGCATAGACATACATGTCCATCGTAACTACATAACGTTTTTTATCTTTCATAACCTTTATTATTTATACGTAAATATAAGAAAAATAACGCAGGGAGGCAACTCCTCCCCAAGTTATTAATAGAATTTATTCTTGGTCGGTTAGGTTTTTATTGTAGACCAAGTTAAAAATATCGTCGGCGAATTCGGGTGTAATCGAATTAGAATCTAATAGACCTTGAGTAATTTTTTTGATGTTGTCGTCGGTGTGGTAAATTGGTTGATTCATAGAAGAAATAAATTAAGTTAATTAATAAGAGAGCCTATCTCTCTTTCTTTAATACTTAAAGATACGAAATTTATTTCAATATACCGGAGAGTAACTAAGTTATTTTACGTTAGGTTTCCCCATCATTACCTTACGGTGCTTCTGTCCTCCAATTACTCTATCGTATGAACCATCTTCATGCCATACTATCTCTTTACCTTTTAGAGCATTTCTGACTGTTTCCTCATCGTTTACTATTGCTACTCCTTTTGCTTTTAGAATATCTAGTATCTTTCCGGAAACCTCTATGTAATAACCATTTTTATTTAAAGTGCTAACTGTCTTAGATACTGCTGCTGATCTAGCAGGCTTTGTACCATCATGACCCATCCCTACTAACTTAGTTCCTCCTGATCTCTTCTTAGTCATTATAGCTGCATCATCTTCAGGATCGTCATCCAAGTCAATAACCTCATATCCATCTGCTGCGGTATCGATATCATTAGAGCTTTTGACATTTGGATGACCTCCCAAAGGAGCATAAGCATTATCGATCATTTTAAATAGTTCATCTGAATTGTCTTGAACTTCAGCTGAGGATAATGGTCTCCAGTCGTTTTCTAATAGTATTCTAGTTAACTTCATCTATTACTAATTTAGTATAAATAGCTTTAAAAGTATTAAGGTCTGTTCTATGCCCCATACCCTCTACTTCGGTCCAGCTCTTAGCTAGATCCTTGTACACTCTAGTTGCTTTAGGATCAACAACATCATCCTCAGTACCTACTACAAAGTTTCTTTCCCAATTAGTTTCACCATAAGTAACTCCTTCAGGTTCCATAGATCTACTATGAAGAGCAGGATTAAAGAGAAGTACCTCTGTATCTATATGACTACCTAATGCATCGGCAAAATAACCACCCATAGAAGAACCTATAATTAAGTCAGGCTTATCTAACTTAGCTAACTTTAATAACGATTCAAACAATGCAAGGTCATTGTAGTTCATATAAGGAGCAAATACTTTATCAGCATTTTCACATAGGAACTCTACCTTCGGACCTCCGACACTAGACTCTAAACCGTGTAAATACCAAACATTCATATCGTAACCTTTTATACCTAAATATATGAAAAATAACGCAGGGAGGCAACTTTAGCTACACTTACTCTTAATTTCTTTATACAACTCTTCTGCGTAACCCGCTGGGTCTTCGATGTGTGCTTTGGTAGATTCCATTTTACCTATAAGGCAATTTTTAAAATGCTTACCACTTTTACCTTTTAGTAAAGTTTCTATTGCACATGCTTTCATCCAAGTTCTTGGATCATTACCTTGAACTGAGGACTTTACGTCGTCAATTGCTATCATACACTGTATTGCGTCTGCCATAATTTATTTGTTTTTGTTTTTCATTCCAAAGTAAGTTCCTAATATTCCTATTATACCTGTAATTGATATTTGTATCAAATGTATAATTGATTCATCTACTGGTCTGTTTTCTTTAAGAGAAATAATAAAGTCTCCTATTATTAACATTCCAAGTAAAACGATTATACCTACCGATAAAAGAAAAACTATCTTATCTTTCATTATAATTAGATTGTATTATAATTAGTTTGTGAACCGAGCAGGATTCGAACCTGCGACCGTCTGCTTAGAAGGCAGATGCTCTATCCAGCTGAGCTATCGGTCCTTACTCCTAGAAGTTCTCAGCCAAGATCTTATTAATATCTTCTCTCGACTGCCAACCTCTTACATCATCATCTCCATCAACAAGGACCTCAAAGCTTGATGCATCTTCTACTCTTTGACATTCAGCTCTGTTACCAGCTCTAGATGAACTGTACATACCATCACCACATACGATTGATATACTCTTACCACCTTTCTTTTTCGACCCTTTTATTTGAGTCATAATAGCTCCTTTAATATGAGGGTGATCTAAGAATAATAAATTATCAAATGTTATCATAACTTTTATTTTTAAGCGTTAACTACGTTATCTCTATATTGCCATATTAATGAATCAACATTACTCATACGAACCTTTTCATATACTACAGGCTCTCTATCGTATACTTTAAGCTCTATGTTACAAGACTTACCTGAAGCAGTCTTACTTACTATCCTAGCAGAGTCAATACCTCTTATAGTCCAGTCCCATTTAATATCCATAGAACCTTTCTTTCCTTCTTCGAATACTAATCCTTTACCTTCAAGCAATTCTGTAGCTTCATCAATTTCAATAGTATTAATCTCATTCTTTAAGTTAGTAATAGAAGACTCTACTTTATAAACTTCGGTTCTAGCATCGTCTATTTCTTCTTTATTAGTTAACCTAACAGTATTCATTTCAGCTAATAAATCATCTCCATGATCTAAAAGTACTTTAGCTACTTCTCCGTTAGTAAAGATTCGTTCTAACTCCCATTGAGAATTATCTGAAGTAGAGTAAAGACTAGTTTCAATACTATCAAACTCGCTAGTTTTCCAATCTTCATGGAATCTAATAGTCATTAATTCTTTATCGTAATTGTAGTCTTTGTTAGGTCTCTTAATCTCATAAGAACCTCCTGAGTATCCATAAGTTGGTTTAGAGATATATACATCGTCTAAGGTAAACTCACCTCCGAAGTATTTCTGCATTACGTTAAACATAGCATCAACTCTGCTATCTTCTAACTTCTTTTTAGTAACGTTTAACTTTTCTAATAATTCTTGCTTCTTAACGATGATCTCGTTGATAATTTCAATTTTTGTCATAACCTTTATTTGTCTTATTAATATACCTTAATATACGAAAATTTAAGTTCCTAGGCAACTAAATCAATGTATTCTTTTCAATTAAGTTACCTTTTTTCGTCCACACAACTAAGCAGTTTCTATAACCTTCTTCTACTAGAGTTAGCTCATGAGGAACATTAGAACCGAATATTACAGTTGTACCAACTTCTTTACTTACTACTTTATCTCTAACGATTAAATCACCTCCTTTATAAACTTCTTCAGGAGTTAATTGAATAATACAAGTCTTATGTCTTTCAGGACCATCTATATGTTTGGTAAAAAACCCTCCTTTGAAATACCTTACGTAGTTTAAGAATGCTCCATCTAAGTTTTGAAATCCTATAGGTTTTAATTTCTCTAATAGAAAGTCTTTTAATGGACCTTCTGGTTGACCTAGTTCACATTGCTCTGATATTCTCTCTTTATCGTTCTTTATCCTAGTCAGCTCAGGTGATCTATTCCAATCATAAGAAACAGTACTTTCGTGGTAATCAGTAGCATGATCTAATAACCAATTACATTCTTCTTCTGTAAATAATAATTGCTCTTCCATTAACCGAATATTTCTACTCTAATATCTTTTTGCATTTTGAATCCCATTGCATCTAATTTTATCCTTCCCTCAGTAATCATTCGATCCCATCCACAGAAGTAGACTAATGGTTTATCATCAGTATTGATATCATTTAGGTAATGTTCGTGAACGTGTCCTTTCCTAAAACCTAGTTTATCTTCTTGTGACAGAGTAGGTATATAGTTAAAGTTAGGTAACTCTTTAGCTATCTTTTCAAACTCTTGTCGATACAGTAAATCAGATTCTCTTCTAGTACCAAAATATAGATTAATTTTCTTAAAAGGTATCTTCTTATTGTAAATATTATTTATCATTGAACGAAAAGGACTAACTCCTGAACCTGTTGATACAAAATAGATATCTCTCTCTAGTAGATTATCAGGAAGAGTAAATACTCCCATAGGACCTCTGTAGATAATTTCGTCTCCAATCTTTGCTTCATTAAATAAATAATCTGACATTTTACCTCCTGGAAGATATGTTACTATAAGTTCAAACTTATTAGTATTGTCTGGGTATGAAGCAACAGAATAGTTTCTAGTAAGCCAATCACCTCCAGAACCCCATTTGTCATTCCAGGGTATACCTATCTGTACTAGTTGACCAGGGATGAAGGTAATATTATCGTATAGAGGAGATTCAAATATAAACCTCCAGTTCATTTTTGTCTCTTTAATTATGTCTACTAAAACTGCTACGTTCATTATAAAATGTTTCTTATGAATTCTGTTATGAATATTAATACAAATACCGGCCAGAGTAAAACTTGTGATGCAGCTTCACGGAATGTAAACCTCTCACCCATCCTACCTTCAAAATGTTTAATGGTATAGTACTCTAACCAGTCTTTCCATACCATTCCAATCAGAATGTATATTAGTAATTTAGATATTATATAAATCATAAGCTTTTTATTTTTTTAGTTAGGTAATTAGCAAATAAGTGATTTCCTTCCCAACTCCAATGAAAATCACCTATTTTACCTTTTGTTGCAGTATTAATTGTCTCAAATTTGCCAGCGATATCGGGTAAGTCCCACAGATAACACTTCACTCCTTTTGTTGCTAGGTACTCCGTTACTAACTTAACTCTAAAAGTATGTTCACTTCTAATATGAAGATTGTTAGGAGATTTATAATTAGCATTGTAGTTGTATACAGCACTCAACATATCCTCTGGTGTTCTTGTATGTATAGCAATTTCTTTACGGTACTGTTCGAATTTTTGAGTACTAGGAAATATGTTGTAGTATCGCGGTGAGTAATGCCCACCAGCCGTTGGAATGCTAGTAGTAGTACAGTATGTAGGTTTACCTTTGCAACCAGTTTCTTCTTCAGTTGAAGTTAAAGTTTTTCTAGAAGCGATGCCATGAACAAAGTCCGTACGTTCAATAAAGCCTATAGAGACAATAACCATATCTCCTTTCTTAAACTTACCTAAATCTGCTAGAAGCTTATAAAAGACTGTATCATTAGATAATCCTCCGACTCCTTGATTAACTACTTTATCAGCTTTAAAATTATCTCCTAAAGTATCTAACCAGAACTTATATCCATTAGGGTTAGGTATGTTAACCTTCTTATCATCTCTTATTAAAGGTATTCTAGTTCCATCTCCTGCTGTAAAGCTATCTCCGTATCCGTATAGAGTCATATATTATGTTGTTGTAGTTTTCCAAAATACTTGTATGCAAATCAATACCATACATAGAGCTAAACTAACCCATGTCTTAGAGTTCATTCCTTCAGCAAAGTGATAATTAATCATTAATGCATATAGAAACATACCAATGCTAAATCCTATAAATCTAGCTGGCCATAGTAGACCATTCATTCCGGAAACTGTATACTTAGTTCCATAAATGTAGAAGTAAGATAGTATAATACCAGCTGCTGCTACCCAAAACTCGTTCTTTCTAAACCAATCAGTCTTAAGAAATTGACCATTTAGTTGATAGAAAGTTAGCAGGTGGGCACCTAAGAACGCTAGGCACCCAATAGCCAAATCAGTAAATTTAAGCATAGATTGTAAATCGTTCGGTGTTAGTCTTATTAATTAATTTTCTAAAGATCGTTCGGCCTTTTGGTTTCCGTGATAGTTGCTCGTAAGTATATCCGTCGATGTTTATGTGTTCACCGGGGATTACTAATTCGGAAGTTTTTGCGTTGATCTTCAATCGGGATAAGAAATACTTTTCAATCATATAACATTTGTTTAATTATTAATAATATGTAAAGATAAGAAATATTAAGCAGGATTCAAACTGTCTGCTATTAATCTTTTAAATTTAGTTGTTGACCAACCATGGTCTCTATTCATATAGTGAATAGGTATTTTTAAATTGTCTCCAGTGAATGGTTTGTTAATATAATCATCACCTAAGAATCTTATATCAAACTCACCCATCTTAAGCAAATCTAATAACTGTTCTTCATATGTATACCTAATAACATCGTCTACATATTTAAGACTCTCTAACATTTCTTTTCTTTCGCTTGATGAAAGAATAGGTCTCAATTTATGAGGTCTTTCTATCGAAGGGTCAGTATGTAAGAGTACGATTAGACAATCACAATTCTCTTTCATCTCTTTAAACATCGCAATGTACCCTGGATGTAGAACGTCGAAGTTCCCTGCTATTACTCCCTTAGACATTAGAAAAGAAATGTATTGTCCATGCGATTAATCCGTTAAGCTGAAGAACTACTAAGTTCCATTGTCTTCTAACTGATACTTGAATAAGCACACAGCAGAAACCTAGCATATACATCATAGGCTCTAATGTCCATTGACCTGCTATTAAAAATCCTACTCCCATATAACCAATTCGAGTACCTAACCTTTGGGTGGGTGATAACCTCTTATCCCTTACCATCTGGCGTAGTATTGATCTCCACCAGCTCTTAAAATTATTCATGCTTACAGTTTTTATCATGCTTATTAAACCAGCCACCACATTTACATTTAATCCAGTAGGCGGTTGTTGCTATAAATGGCGATCCTGCCATTGCTGTCCATATATTAGGATGCCAGTGTTCTCCACAGAATCCAAGTGTGTGTCTAATTACTTCAATCATAGAATAATAAATATCATTCGATTATCTCAACATCAGTCCAAGCAGCTAAATGAACTACTTCTCCATTATCTCTAGTACAGTAACTATACATTCCGTCTATATTTCTAAAGTTAAGAATCTCTCCTCCCTCTACCATAGGTGAAGCAGGAGGGATTTTTATATCCCCCACTACTTTAATCCTACTATTTCTAGGTACGTTATAAAGCTCCATTATACTAAAGCAGTTGCTAGTTTAAATAACTCTTTATTGACCTTAAGATCTTTTTCAAAAGACTTAATCTTTCTAACCTTTCTAACTTTAGCTCCAGTTAAAGCAGCATGAAAGTCTCCTTGAGTAATCTTCTCTTGGATAACGTTAAAGACTTTCCATAGATCACTTCCTTCATCTTCTTTCCTTTTAGGATCTAAGATGTCGATAATAGTCTCATCATCGTAGTTAAACTTCTTAGCTTTTTCTGAACCTGGAGTTATACCAGCTCTTACTAACATAGCATCTAAAGCTAACTTGTTCTTCTCTTCTTGAGTTAAGATTCTATTCTTCATTTGATTAAGAACCTCTACTTTATTCGGAAGATCTTCAACAGCTTGATTAACAACTCCTCTAAGCTCTTCAAAAGTATAACCTTTATGTTTGATCTTAAAATCAGAAAACTGTTCATCAGCAACTACAAGTCCATTAGAACAAACTAATCTAAAGATACCAACACTAAACTTAAATGCTTGCATACCGTCATGAGAGTTAGTCATGATAATTCTAGGAAAAGAATCATCTCCATCTTTACCTTTAATCTTTAACTCAGGGTTCTGGAAAGCAATCATATGCTTACTAAAGATAGTAGAGCCTCCTCTACCTTTTCTTTGAGCTGCTTGAACTGGTTTCCAACCTAATTTATCTAAATCATCTATAATCGTTTCTGTATTAACGAATAGATATTTTTTACTAACCTCTGGGTTAGTAGGTGCTTGAGCGAATGCTAACGGACATGATTCCATTAGTTGCTCCTTAGTCATATAAGACTGCTTTTCATTGAAACTTAACATTACATCTGCCATAATAATAACCTTTTTTAATTTATATTAGTAACTTATTTATACTTAAATATAAGAAAAATTAAGTTCCTAGGCAACTAAAGTAACAGTTTTTTCCTAGTAAATCCATAATAATCTGTAAATAAGTAATCACCTGTTAGCCTCTCATATTCTGCTTCACCAAGTGTAAGTTTAGTTCTCTTACTCTTACCTAAATAAGCTTTAGTAACATCCAAAACAGCATCTTCTCCAAAGTACTTCTTTAAAGTATAGATTGTCATTGCCTGATACATTAGTACGTCTTTGTTGAACCCTCCTATATGAGCTAATTTATGCTTAGTTAGGTCAAGTATGTTACATAAGTCTTCATCAGATGTAATATTGTACTTTCTCTTATGAAAGTCGTAACATTCATTACAGGAGTAATGATTAACAAAAGTAAAAGGATACTTCATAGGTTCCTCACAGTACACTTTCTCTTCGAAGTTTATTGTATCTATTTCAGGTACTTCGATTAGTTCATGCCTAGCTAATAGAAATGAATCTTTTCCGTTCTTATCCTTATGAGCTAATTGTGCTGCTCTATATTCAGGACTGTATTCAGATAAGTACAAAGGAACTACTAGCTGCTCTATAAAGCATGCTGAGTTCCAATCAGTAAGTATCTCTCTATTGTTGTTAGCTATCCATATTGCTTTCTCTACAGCTAATTTAAATGTCTCTGTATCCTTTACTCCTACTATATTCATATTAGGAATCAGTTCTGGAAATATAAGGTCAGTAGGGAACCTTGTTGGAAGTTTTAATGTGTATAAGTATTTTAAGTAGGTAGAAAATATATCGTGAAACCATCTATCTTGTAAGAACCTATGAAGAGCTTTATGCTTCTTTCCTCCTTTAATATACCCATCCTTTCTAAATCCTATTCTATTTTTATCTGGATGAGAGAATAAGAAAGGAGATGTTTTATCATAAATGTCTAGCTTAGTACCGACTATCGTATCTAAATCAAAATGTATAAATGGATCGTCCTGAGCTAGAAATGCTTGAAGTTTTACCTCTGAAAATATTTGTGCTTTTTCCTCTGCTAATACCTCTACGTCATATTCATAAGGAAACTTCATAAGTTCAAAAGCTGCTTTATGATGCTTATTAGTATACAGAGTAACTTTACCGTAGTGTTTTTTTAAGAGGAGTGAACTAAGCTTAGCTATGTACGCGTAACTTTTATTTATAGGCATAGCTATTTTAGGATCTCTATAGTTAATAAAGCTCTGTATAATATTAACTTTCTTCATCCTAGTAGAGTTTAACTGCTTCTAAAAGCTTCCAAGTATCAATAGCTTTATCTGGATCACTTGAGTTTTCATGGTAGTGCTGTAAGCAAGAGGTAAGAGCTGTTTCCCATTCTACACTATTCAGAGATATTACGTAAGCATTCTCAACATTAACAAAACTTACTTCAAATAGATCAGCTACCTTCTTACGTTTCATCATAGCATCTTGTATACATTCTACTATAACATCAGTAATTGCTTCTGTTTTAGTTCTAAATAGAGTATCAAATTCTTCCGGGTTTTCGAATTGTATTTTTTTCATTATCCTCTGCTTCCTGATACCTTATTAGCATTTTCGTAATAAGGACTATTAACTATCTTTTCATTCCATTCTCTTTCTACTTCGATATTAGTACCGAACATATACAAAGGTAAATGATTACAGTCTACAGTAATGAACTTGATATCTTTCATATCTTTCATACCTAAACCTGGTTGACGTTCTGGTTTAGAATAACGTCTATTACCGTCAAATGATCTAAACTCTCTAGAAGTAACTCTATACCAGTTCTCTTTTATCTTAACCTCCAGTACTGCTTCGGTAGGAAAGTCATATCTCATCTTCTCAAGATGACCTCTTTTTTCTGCCATAACCTTTATTTATTTATTATACCTTAAGATAAGAAAATTAATGCATATCTGCAACTAAATTAAATATATTTTGCCCTAATACTTTTTGTACTCCTGCATCATAATGTCTTCCATCAAATCGTCTCCAATATAAAGAAGTACCTAGCATCGATTCAAAGTTACCTTCATGAAGTAATAGAGGTCTTAAATCTATCCAATAGGGGTTAAGCTCTGCATCATATAAACTTTCCGGAAACTCTTCAGGGTGAAGTATAACTAATCTACCTCCTCTATTTTCTACAAACTCTTTAATTAACATAATAGACTGAGCTATATGTGTTATGCTTATGTTTTTTAGTTTAGTGCCATTCTGTCTGAATGTTATATTAGCATTAGAATTGCCAACGCCTAAAATAACTATAGAATCTCTTAGGTCCATATCCTCACAGTTACTAGCAAAGAAAGGAAGTACTCCTTCTATGTCAGAATCTTTAGTACTGTAGTTTTCTAATGTACAATTAGGAATAAGTTTAACTAGATGTGCTCCCCAAGATTGTGTTTTACGTAATTTAATTACTTCCTCACTATTTTTTAATAGCTTTTCATACATTGCACCATAGAACTCTTGATGCAGCTTAGGAAACTCGTTTGGTTTAGCAGTCTTTATTTTTAATTTCCAATTGTTAGCTCTGTACTCATTAGGAATAGGACCTAAATGACCGTAAATACCTGGCCATTCAGCTCCATCTCCTCTAGCGTGTGAGTCTCCAATAATTATTAATCTCTTATACTCCATTTAAATTTAATTTATAACCGTTGAACTGAATCATATACGAAGTAATTTTAGTTCCGAATCCGTCTTTTCTTACCTTGCCAGTTCTAAACCATTTTCTAACACTACCTGCTCCTCCTAAATGAGCTGCTGCAAGTAATCCTGATTCTGTAATATATACTCCATGTACTACAGTTCCACTGTGTTCTTCTATTAATTTACGAAGTCTTTTTTTATTATACAACAAAAGTTTTTGCATTGCCTTTTCCTGTATGTATGGGCTATTTAAGAATTCATCCTTCGTTACTTTGAATCCTAATCCTTTCAAAGTAGACTTACCAAATTGGTACCTACCCATGTAACCGTATTTGTTAACAATTTGATATCTGTTTCCAGACTCTCTATGTCCGATAGCATCTAAGAACTGTAAATGTCCTTTGATTACTACATTAACTTCTAACTCTGGGATTGTTTCTGCTTCAATTATTACAGCAGGTTTTGTTTCTATTTCTATTGGTGCTATTATAGCATATCGCTTCTTTACTGTTGTGAATGCCATTACTGTAAACATAATAATAGCGCACAAAATAATTGTTCGAAATTTATTCATAAAATAGTTTTAGTTAAACATATCAAGGAAGCCTGTTCCTATCCTTTTTTCTCGTAACTTTTCATTACGTTCATGTTGCTTTACTAGGTCGTCAGCAACTTTTCTCTCGAGTGGTTTCTTCTTCTTCCAAGTAGAAAATTTATTATTTTTCTTCTTTTCCATACTAATAAATAGTTAAAGCCTTGAGATATATTCACTTCCATCTTCTTCCTCATCATATAACCCTAGTTCTCTTAAGTGTTCTATATGAGCTTGATTCATCTCCCAATCGGGCTCATCAACTTTAGTTTTGACGTAATCTTCCATTGCCTCTGCTTGTTTCTCTTCGATTGGTGACTCGCCATATAGAAAGGAGCAATTGTAACAGAGAAACTCAATGTTATCAAGGTTCCAATTTTTTTTATTTTTATCTTTAAAATTGAGAATAATAGGTACTTTTAGGTCTGTAACTCTTCTTTCTGAGAATCCACATCTATTACATTTCTCTTCTATCAGGCCTTCAAATAAAAGTCTCTGTTTTATCTTTCTAGCATCAAAATGTTCTATAGGTACTCTACCTTCCAATAAGTCCATAAGAGGAATTTTATCAGTACCAGCCAAAGCAAACTTAGGTATGCCTTCACCAGCTTGATTCTTATGAGCTTCCAGAAGAGTAACTCCTTCTTCATCTTTGTACATCTTAGCGTACTTCTTATAATGATTATAAGACACATGAAGGTACCTGGCTGCTGCCATATTAGATCGAGTCATCTTCTGGGCTCTAAGGATATCTTCCTTTGTAATTATCTTAGAAGGTCTAGCCATTTAGTAGTTATCGCCTAGGTCAGGGTCTTGACTTGTGGCTACATTATCTTTTATGGATTGTGAAACTGCATTCTCATCTCTATCTACTTCATCATAGTCTAGGATTTCAAGCAAGCCTTTCTTATCACCTTTCATTTCTGCTTCTGCTGCAGCTATACTTCTAGCTCTAGATGCATCCATGATGATAATATCATTGTAAGTATGGTCTCCTGATCCTTCTACTGTGGTAATACCTACAACAGATTCTACTGTCGAACAGTCAACACAGAAGTTGTATCCGTATTTAGTTTTTCTAAGTTCAGGGTAAGGTTCGCCGCATTTCGGGCAAGGGATCATAACTAGGTCTTTTACATTCATATAACGATTATTTATTTATACTAAATATAAGAAAAAATACGCAGGGGAGCAACTTATTAGTTAGTTATTTCACTAATTACGTTCCATACTTCTTCAGCTGTCTTAAACTTAACAACCTCTTCTTTTTTTCCTCTTTGTATAGTAATAGTACCGTCCCAGTCCTTATCAGGATGTAATTGGAATAGGTACATTTGAATTAAACCAAGTTGTTCTTTATTAAATACTAATTTTAAAAGGTCCTCTATGACTGCAAAGAACTTATCTTCGTAAGTAGTCATATCAACTCCTATCTCGCTACTCATGAAATCTCTTCTATCTTCGATTTCTTTCATATGCCTCATTATTCGTATAAATGCCAATTTCGTCATAGTCACTTTGTCTGGGGATATAGTTTTTATTCTGTATCCTAGTTTATGTACGGAGTATAAAGCTGCTCTTAATACCTTCTTAGGTTCTTTCATATCTTTTCGACTTCAAATATTTTCGTAAAACTTTCAACAGTCATATTTTTCATCCTAGCAAAATTAGATATTGCTGCATTTAAATTACTAGCAGGCCAAGTATTAATTGCCTCTTTCTTCTTATCGTTCTTGATGTAAAATTTATAACCTGCCATAATGTTTTCTATATTTCTGTTCCTGGTTCTTCTTCTGATCGTGGATTCTGTCCTGAGAGTGCTTTACGAATTATCTTATCAAAGTATTCAATGTAGATAAAAAAGCCTATAATAGTTTTGTCTTTTAAGTTTCTATCTCTTTCAACTCTTAGCTCATACTCAGCTAAACCTTGCTCTAATCTTTTTTCAAGTTCAATAGCAATATCATTCTGTTCAGTTGTAGTGATAGAACCAAACTTAGTAGGTAGGAATTGAACCTTAACTCCTTTCTTCTGAGGATCTTCGTTAGTATCAATTTTAAGAACAAAAGTATGTCCTGCAAAATTAATCTTTGCTGCTTCTGAGAGAACAGACTTAATATACGTTTCTAATTTTTTCATTGTTATAGTCTTTTATATAAATATCAACCGAATAGCATTTGTTTACCATTACTAGCACCTTCATTAATAATTTTATGGCTGCTTACAGCTCTATTTCTACAGAATTGAGTAATTGACCACTCTATATTATCTGTTATTAGTTCTATTTTGTCCTTTTCGCCTGAAGCGTAAGTGAACTCAACTAAGTATTTCTTCTTCATATTTGATAATGTTAATTGATAGATTGCCTAGAGGTACTCTACCAGGGTTAGGTTTATTTTGTTTCAGAATAGCACTCATCTGTCTTATATAAATATAATCTTGCTGTGTAAAGTTATTACCGTCTACTTCTATCAGTATATGGTTTTGCTTTTCATTGTCATAAGGTTTAATTCTATCGTATAAGTCTGTGACTGTGCGTGTTTGCTCTGTTTGTATGTAAGGTTTATAATCTATATCAACATATAAATTATCCGCCCAAGGTTCTAACTGACCTATCTGTTCTGGTTTACAGTTTTTTATAATAATACCTTTATCGTATTTAGGATAAATTATAGGGTATTGAAAGTTATCATTCTGTATCCAATCACCCCATTTACGTTGGTACTCTCTTTCACAACGAGTCATTATCTCTCTATAGTCAGGATTCTCTATTCCTACTCCTGCGTTCCATTTATGTCCTCTACAGGTCATATGATAAACTAAAGAGTCTCTAGACTGAATCATTTCATATCCGTTATTAATCCACCTATTAAATATATCTGAGTCTTCATATCCAAATGGAGCAAACCTTTGATCATGTCCTCCTATTGATAAATGATCTTCTTTATATAGCATCCAAGGAGCAAATATACCTTTAGTAGTATCATTAGTACTATCAGCTTTTTCCTGAGTGACAAACTTCTCAAAAGCATCCCACATAAAGTTATGAGCTTCATCACCAAAGTTCCTTACTATCTTTTCTCTTCCAGCAGGATGAATAGGAGGTTCAATTCTAGTAGCACATACTACTTTTCCTCTCTCTAAATGCTTTAACATATTTTCAAAGTACCCAGGTCCTATAATCATATCTGAATGTAGAATAGAGACTATATCTGTCTCAGCTATTCTCATACCTTCGTCATACCAATACGTATGACCTTTACGTTCAGTAGCTAATACTCTGTTAAGTCTTTCATCACTTAAACTAATTAACCATTCAGCTGTTCCATCTTCTGATGCATCATCTATGATGATAATATCTACATCGCCTCCGTACCTTTTAATACTTTCGTAAGTATTTTTAAGATGAGGTAATGTATTGTATGTAGGTATAATTACTGTATGCCGCATATCATTCCGTTTATATCTTTTTTAGGCATTCCACCCCACTTCTTGTAGAACTTATTAGCATTAGCTGCCTCAGCTTTCTGCTGCCTATCAGATGATTTATTATCATTCTCTTCTAACCTATGTGAACCTCTAGCACCGAAGTGCCATACTATAGATTTGGTTGGCATTAAGAACTTTCCTCCTTCATTTAACATCCTGAGGAACAAATCATAGTCATCCCATGAAGTAGGAGCAAATAGAGGATCGTTGCCACCAATATAATCCCACCAAGACTTTCGAACAAGGCCGGAAACACCTTCGCCTTTAGGTATTTCAAAGTCATTAACATCTGCAATTTGTTTAGCATACTCTATTAGTTCTTTATCTTTAAACTCATCATGGTAAGCTCCGAATGCTTCTTTAGGTACAAAATGCGTACCAGGTCTATCCGAGTCGTTAAACATATTAGGTTCTATTCTAAAAGAGTTTACCCAGAGCTTTTCATCATCATACTTTTCATGAACTTTCATTAGTTCTAAATCCCAATTAGGAGTAACATAGAAGTCTGAGTGTAAGAACATAATGTATTTTGTCTTTACTTTCTCAGCACAGAAGTTCATTCCTCCTCCTATACCTTTTGGCTTATCGTTTTGATCGACATAGTAAGTCACATTATAACTTTCAGCAAATCCTTTCAACCATTCATTAGTACCGTCTGTACAATTCTCTGCATGTACTATAAACGGAGCATCTTTATAATATGAATGCTGTCTAACTGATCTAATTGCTAGTTTTAGATAAGGTAAATTATTATATGTACTAATACAAAATGTTATCATAGGTCTCTTAAAAATTTATTCATAGCATTAACTGACTCCTGAGCATACTTTTTAAACACTTCATCATTTCTAGTAGCATTTGTACCTACTCTCTTATTTGGATGCTTGTAGTTATGCCCTTTTAACCTTGTTGTTATGCATACTTGAGGTATACCTTTAGCTCTTAAGAAATATTCTAAACAAGTATCTTCTCTAACAAAATGCATACCTGGAGCTATAAAAGGAGTTTCTATTCCTCCTGATAAGCATACAGTACTCCCGTCTAACTTATGAGGTACTTGTTCTATCTTTATATCACCAGATTCATCATTAAATTTATCTAGCTCTTTTTGAGTAATATAGTCTTTATACTTCCAAGGTGACTCTAGTAACTCTATACAGTCATCTTTATGTGGATTACATTTACAAGGCTTACTGTATCCTCTTAACTTTTCATGAGTAACTACATCCCAACTGTTATCCCACATTGGTCTTCCTGCAAATGTAAGTGCATGTGGTTGATCTATATTAACTGAGTTTAGTATAGCGAAAATGTCTCTAGGTAAAATCGTATCTGTTTCACCCCATACTGTATACTTTGCATCAGTATCGTAAATTTCTCTCCTCCAATCAGCTATATTATAAAATGGATCATCATTAGTCTTTATAGTTACTTCCGGATTAAAGTCTCTAAATAGAGGATGAGTTGTATGTTTCTTAAGCATATACTCAAAGTTATCTATTTCTGGTTGTTCTATATATGTCTGAAAGTTAAAGCATATCTTTACTTTTACTTCTACATCAGGAGCAGCTCTCAATGCATTTAGTACTGAGTGCCAGCATTCATCTATCATATTAGATTCATACCACATATGGTGTACTTGGTATACTATCATAGCCAATTGCTTTGTAAGATTATTCCCATATAAGTATCTTTGATCTTATCTCTAACTGCCCATCCATTCTTTATTTCAAAGTCATAAAGCTCTTTCCAATGGTAAACTTTAAATAAAGGTCCACATGGAACTATATCGATAGGTCTAGCCGCTAGTAAGTACTCTCCGTAAGTTAAAGTCTCTCTAAAATGGATTCCAAACTGTTGCTTCATTGCCATTTGAAAGTCTTCCATCCCAATCTTATGTTTAGCAAGATAGTTCTCTTCAAAATGCTCCAATACTACCCTATTCCATAAATGAGGATTAGGTCCGTAATCGTAAATCCTATTAGACTTACCTCCAAATATTGATCTGTATGCCTGAACAGCTTTAGCATATCCAGTCTCACTATACACTCCGTTCTTTAAATATGATTCATACTCTGACTGTTGTACATTCTCATGAATAATAGTATAGGGAATATTATCATAAGCTATAAAATCAGCTTTGTAAAAATCTCTGATAAAGAAACTATCTGAGTCTAGTATTAGTATGTTGTCTGCAGGTATTGCTTTGAATGCATGTAGCTTAATTAACATTTGATTCTCCCATCCTGCTAATACATTATAAGGAATATAAATCTCTTCATCAGTAATAACAGTACAATCAAAACCATCTAATGTTTCCTTTAAAGCATCTACGTCAGATGCAGGGCAAGAAAAGTAAACAGGTAGTGAATCTTTATTATGTTCTGTTAACGAATCTACTAGCTTAACAATTCTAGAGAAGTCATTTACATATGTCTTACAGTATAGTGCTAAATTATAATTCATCTAATGTTATTCGTTCAAATCGTTTATCTGCTGGGCTATTATTAGACAATATACGAACTTTAATGTTCTTATCCAAGAAATAATCATACATTTCTTTTGTAGAGTCGATTGTCTCTTTTAACTCTTCATAGTCAGGACCTGCTCCTGCATTTGTTTTATAGAGTGATTCAGCATGCTCCTTAACCCAATCCTCATCTCCTAACTTATACCCTTTTTGTTTCTCGAACTTAGACAGGTCTCCTATATCCCATCCTATTGTAACGATCTCTTTTGCTCCTAAATGCATAGCTAAAGGAAATCCTGATTCATACATAATACCAGGTCCCCAAATAACTCTCCCTTCTCCATAGGTTTCAAATTGATTGAACCTTCTACTGTATGCAGTAGTGTTGTTCATATCGACCCAAGGTGTAGAGTAACAAGGTATCAGAATATCTGCTGGAGATTTCCATTCTTCTTTTATACGATTAATCTCATAAGGCATATTCATTGCTGTTAGTTGCCAATGAACTATTGTATCCTCAGAGTAATATTCGTACGGTTGATAAGAGTAAGCAGACATTAAATGAAATGTAGCTACTTCCTTAACATAGTCATAAGATTGCTTGCATGCTAGAACTGTTTTACCTTTTAGTTTACTTAATAGTTTTTCTCTATTGTGCTCTGTTAAGGATGGTCCACAACTGATTAAGTATATAGTCTCATCTTTACAAGCATCTTTAAGTAACTTAATTCGTTCGTAACTATCGTTTGTTTTGCTTATTAGCTTTTTTAACTCCATATTTACTAAATCTATACCATGCTCTTTCATGAAAATAATAAAGAACCATTTTTGTTATAACTTCTACTGCTCCTATAGTAAGGCCTGCTTGCCATGAGCCAGTAATAAGACCTGAAAGAATAATAGTATCTAATGTTCCTATTAATCTCCAGCTTATAGTTTTGAGTACGTGTCTTTTTCTGCTTACCATTTATAATATTCTATCTTCTTTATTTCTTCTGTACCTATCTTTGCCATTAGGGTTAAAGTAATCTTCGTAATATGTCAACGGCACTGATAGTTGTTTTGATAACATCTGTAGCATAGTTTCGTAATGCATTAAATCTCTTACCGCTCTATGTGTACAATCTATTGGAATGTCATCTGGATCGTAAATGTATTGTTTGGTCGAATTATATGCAGATCTATCTCCTTTAATTGCTTTACCCCATTGGTCTGGTGTGTTGTACAGAAGCATATGAGCATAGCTTTCTATATGTGCAATAGTATCTTTTCTAGATAGAAGTATAACCTCATCAAACTTTGCTGCTAAGTTCTTATGCCAATTTACCTGCTGTTGTTGAAAAAGATAATGTTGTACTTTATCTGGGTTATGAGCAGTAGGGGTATATAGTATGCCGTTTTTAACTACGAAAGATTTTAATGACCAAGCTATCTCACCTGGTGTTGGATTACTTGAATCACTACCATCCCATGGGTTAAAGTAACCTTTAACTTTTCTTTCTTTTACTAGCTTTTTAAATAGACTAGTAGATCCAGTTCTAGGAGAGTTAATAATTAATGTCTTCATTATATCTTACCATCTTTTTTCATCTGTTCCCTTATCTTAGTTGCTGAGATATTCTTAACATCGTCCGGAGGGCAATGCTCTATTACATCGTAACCTACTCCTCTACCTATATTAATTGATTCAATATCAGGTACGATAGTGCATTTTACTCTACCCTGCTCTATCAGATCTTTTAACTCATGACCTAAATTAACTAATACCTCTTGGGCAGTCCAAGGGTTCTTTTCATCTGGTGGAATATCTCTAATTGCAATCCATACGTTCTTACCTTCCTCTAACCTTTGATCAATAAGCCATCTATGACCTGCATGCCAAGGTTGCCATCTTCCAATATACATTGAGTATTTATTCTCATTATATGAAGACTGAAATGCTGCTTGTGCTAAATACTTTTTCATATTCCTTGATCTCTTACTAAGTTTATTGCTATAGCTCTATCACCTGGTTCTTTAGGAGATAAATCATTAATTAGGTATCTAGGTCCTCTCTCTATTCCCATTATAAGTCTATGGTAGGGAATATTATTCATCTCTAATTCTAATTCTGTATGTCTTCTCAGCTCTTCAGGTCTTGCTGTTGTTAATAGAATCATATGTCCATCGTTAAACTGATCTGTTATGTACTCTATTGTACTCTCTATAGGTAATGCAGGGTTAGTTTCGTAAGTTACAAACTCACGGTACTTTATTAGCGTACCATCTATGTCACAAAAAAATGTTTTATTCTTTATCATATTCCAAATACTATGTGTTCAATTATATTATATGTCCCTGATGGACTTTCGTAAGTTGTATCGACATTGACGAAATTCTCTTTAGGAGCAACATATGCATCAGTTTTAAAATGATCTCTTTCTCTCTCTTGAGTAGTGTTAACATAAAACTCTGTAATGTTATCTCCTAATAGTTTTTTAAATTCCTCTCTTTGATCAATATAAGGAGCAACAACTGATACTATTACATCTCTACCTTGGTTGTGTAAGTAGTGAGCGATCTTCTGTGCTGTATTGACGTTATTAACTCTACCGTTAATAGAGTAATCTTTATTTGTAGTTAACTCTCTTAAGTCGTCTCCATCTATATGGTACGAATGAGGTAACGCATTCTTTAGCATTTTAGCTAATGTAGTTTTGCCTGCTCCTGGCTGACCTGTAAACCAATATATCATAATGTTTCGTATAATTTTTCACCAATATTAAATTGCCATTCGTAATCAATATCGAATGCTTCTAGCTCAGGCATTTGGAATAACTTTATTCCGCCTGGTGCTTCAAAGTCGCCCATAAACTTATCCTGTTTAATGAGGTCTAATCTTGAAGCATATAGCACATGAGCTGCTTCATAGGTAGGCTCAACTGCTTTAGTATTCATAATAGTTTGACCATCAGGCCAAGGTGTTACTAAAGAACCTTCTTTGTTCCAATAGTACTGTTTCTTCTCCATAACCGCAAATAGGTTCTCTTCCTCTTGCATGTTAAACTTATTATAAAAGTCTCTTATTGTTTTTACTTCCAGCAATGGATTACATCCAGAAACTAACATTACGTACTTATAATTCGAAGGCAACTTATCATGCCATTCGTAGATAGCTTGTAAGGAATTATCATTATTAGCTGATACTCTGCTTCTATTAAATACGTTGATTGATTTACTCTTAGCTATATCAACAAGCTCAGGTTCATAGACTGAAGCCCATATGTTATCTTGTTTGCTAGGTAATGCTTCTTTGACTTTGTCTAATACTATATCAAAAAGCGTAGTACCAGCAAAAGGTCTTATCATCTTCTGTGGCACTCTTTGACTATTAAGTCTAGCTTGTACTATAATTGCTATACTATCTAATGGCTTCATATGTTTCTTCTGTTAGTTTAAAGTACTCTTTACTCAACCTAGTACCTAAGTTATATTCCTGTCCTTCTCCTAGATTTTGAAGCCGTTTATTATCTTCTCTACTTGCTAAAAGTCTATATGCATCTTCAAATACACTTACATACGACATAGGAGTCTTATCCCAATCTCGTCTTTGATCTGTATCTTTTAATCCTGCATGACCAGTAAATGCATGTTTGTTAGAAAAGTCTTTATTGAATCCGTCAAACCCTACAAAGTACACTCTACGTGCTCTTGTAGATAAAGCAAGTATAATCAATCTAAGAATAGCTCCAGACTTTTGTGCTGGTCTATAATTATATTTGTATCCATCGATAGTGTACCTACTTTCTTTATCAAATAAATCACCATACTCAATATGCATATTAAAGACTTCATGCTCTATATCTTTAACAAACTTTTTAAACTCTTGTGAATTCTCTTTACCTCTATAATGCTCAGGTTCAAAGTAAGCAAATGGTTTATTAGTTCTTAGTTTATCTTTTAATATTATATTAGATAGGTCAGTCTGAAAGCCTAATTGATATAGATCTATATTCTGTGACCTTACTCTTTCATTTTTATAAAAATCATTACAAGTCCATATGTAAGTATCAGGTGTAATTATACCTTCCCATTTGACATCCAAGGTAGATGTTCCTCCTCCTATAATTAATATATCCTTATTGTTATACTTTTTCTGAAAGTCCATATTTGTTTAAGTCTATATAGCTTAACTCTTGTACACATCTACTGATATATTCAGGAGTAAGTATTCCTCTTTCTATTACGTCTTTTACATCTTCTTTAGTACATCTTATATGAGCATCAAACATTGGAGCTAGTTCCTCATATCTCTTTTCTAAAAAAGCTGCTTGTTTATTATAATTAATATAAGAACTTTTAAGGTAATCGACAAGCTCTCCAGTGTTTAATTGTCTAAAATTAAAATAATCATACGGACCATATAGTATCTGGTCTCCTTCTGTTTTCCACATATTAGCATTGAAACTAAAAAATGGAGTCTTACCTAAGAATGACATTATAGCTCCATGGTGCCTACCTGTAAGATTAATTTTAGCTTTCTTAACTGAATGATAATACTGTTCGAAGGTTCCTTCTTCAATTACTATATCATCTAGTCTTCCAGAAGCTAGTTCTCCATCGCTAAAAGGATTGCCAGGAAAGCCTAAATACTTTGCTGAGTAACCTTCTTCTTTTATAGTATTAATTGCTTTAAAGTAAGCATTTATTTGAGGACCTATTGTTTCATGTTCTTTAGCTAATGCTCCAAAGCCGAAACAGAAATCTAAATCCTTTTCTACTTTTTCATCTTCAAAGTAATTAGTACCTAAATCAGGATAAAGTTTAATATTAGTAAGTGAAGTATTCTTTAAAAGAAACAAATATGATATCGGCTCTCGTAATGCTACTACCTTGCATCTAGATAAAAACTCTTCATGAACTTTTAACATATCTAAGTTACATTGGATAGATAAGTTAACTAAGTGTACATCTACTCCTCGATCCATATACCATCTCATTATTGGACCATTGTTTGCAAAACCGCCAGGCATTTGATAATGATGACCAAAGCTTCCTTCTCCATTTACAATTACCAAGTCATATACTAGTTCAGGTCTGAATTCTTTATTGTTTACTCCAACGTAAGTTACATTACTATCCGGATAAACTTCATTTAAAGTCTTTCTAAGAGAATGGCTTACTAGTTGACAACCAAAGTTCTTACTGCTTATTGTATCATTTAGTACTAATATGTTTTTCATTAACCTCTTAGCTTTTCTCTTACAGGTTTTTCTGATTCAGTTACTTGTATAATTCCATCTCCATATGCATCTTCTAATTCTCTAATACCTGAAACTAGTTTAAATAGTCCATGAGGTGTTACTGAAGCGCTATGATCAGAGCCTTCCATTGTTCTATCTAATGTAATATGTCTCTCTATAATAGAAGCTCCTAATAGTACTGAAGCTACTGTTGTTCCAAGAAGCATTTCATGACCTGAATATCCTATTTCGAAGTCAGGATATTTCTCAGTTAATGTCTTAATAGCAGACAAATTTAATTCCTTAACAGGTGCTGGGTATGTAGAATTACAGTGTAGTAATCCTATCTTATCTGTCTTATTATAGTATGCCTTAGCTATTCTCAGAGTGTCTACTGCATGATCTATCTCTTCTTCGGTCGACATACCAGTTGAAAATATAATCTTGGGAAATCTCTCTACACAAGCAGTAAGTAATTCATCATCAGTCAGTGAAGCAGAAGGTAACTTAATAAATGGTAAGTTATATTGCTCTAAAAACTTTACAGAATCCATATCCCAGGGAGAAGCTGACCAGGCAATTCCTTGCTGTTTACAGTAACGATCAATCTCATCATACTCCTCTTTGCCAAACTCGACTTTATATTTGTATTCGAGATATGTCATATCTGTACCTTGCCAGCTTCTCGGCTTGTTCTTTTGTGCCTCAGGTACACACACGTCTGGGTTTCTTTTCTGGAACTTGACTGCATCACAACCTGCTGCGGCAGCAATATCAATTAATCTTTTAGCAATAGCTAAATCTCCTTGATGATTTATTCCAATTTCTCCAATAATGTAAGTCTTCTTCATAACTATAATTCTTCTATTCGTTTAGTTTTATCGCATATCATTAGATCATAAGCTGGTTTATGTCCACATATCAAATGATGATATCTAGCACCTGCACTATCTAATTGCGTTTGAGTTAATGGGAACCAGTCTATTTTAGATACTGAACCTCTGGCTGTATAATAAGTGATTGTATGTCCTTCGTCATATAACTTATTAATCTTCTCTATGTTAATATCAATAGGTGTTGCTAAGGTATAATCAGTTCTATCATCACTAGGTTGATAGTCCATAACAGTTTCATCAATATCAACATAAATATTTAATTTCTTTTCGCTTGTAACCATAATTTAATATAAGAAAAATAACTTATTAAAGCAACTTATTTTCAGTTTTTAAAATCCTTTCTATGGACTTTCCTTTACCTAGTTCTATATTATTTTTTAAGAACCATTCACTCTCTATTCTCGCTATACCTTTTTTACTTTCTAAGGTATGATGAGTGATTACCATATCTTTATATCTAGTAGTCATAAACTCATGAGGGTATGTTGAACTCTCAATATAATGTATGTCTACATCTTTGAACTTATACAAGTGAGAAACATCTCCTATGAGAGCTGCTCTCTTTTTATTCTTAACTACTTCTAATGGTTCTCCGTAATACTCCAAGAGTCTCTCAAGGTCTTTATGGTCATATGTAAATACATCTACATCGTTAATTACATTATCAGAGGAACCTAAAAGGAAATAATCTTCTATACTTCCTCCTATGTAAGCATCTTCCGTGTAATAAAGAATAGTCTTGAGATGATATTCTAAATGAGCTGGAATATTATGCATTAACTAAAATTCTGATCTACTTCTAGTAACTTTATTAGTAAGTGTTTGAACCTTTTGTGTTTGTATTACTATGAATGTATCGTTAACTTCTATTGTCTTATATTTAGGAGAGTGTTTAATTAGAAACTCGTCTACTGCCTGTTTAGTTCCATCGAATGTTTGATAGTCTGTAACTATAATTACGCTTCCTGGAGGCATATACTTTTCAAAGTTTTCTAATCCATGAAGTGTGCTTGAGTAACTAATCAAATGTGAATGCACAATAGAGACAGGAGTCTTATCATACCTTGTAGGTAACGTCTCTTCTATATAACCTTTAACTAACTCAACTTTGGTATTGATAGTATTCTTAATATCATAAGCTGGTTGTGGAGGTCTTTTAAAGTCTCCTTTTTTAAACGCTTGATTATCTTCAGAGGTTGGTTCATTATATCCATCAAAGGATTCATAAATCCAAATGTTCCTTTTATTTATTTCTATATTATTCATGTAGGAAATAAATTCTTTCAAACTATTACCTCTACCGAATCCTAATTCAATCAGAGACCCAGGTACTGCGTCTGCTAATTTAAGTGCGTCTTTATATTCCATATTTATAAATAGGTTTATCTTGGATTAGGTACCAATCTAAAATTACAGCCAGGCTTTCCATTTATCATCGGCATTCCAAATTCATCATACTCTATAGTCTTAACCTTAACTCTTTTATTTTTAAATCTACCAACCATGATAGTATCTCCTACTTTGACATCTATCTTAATCATAATGTATCGTAATATTCGTTTTGCTTTTCTTGCCTCTCTATGTCTTTAGGGTGGTAAAGTGCCATAGATTCTATTTGAGGCAATGGAGCATACGTCTTGAACCCTTCAAGCTTTTCATGCACCTTATTAACCCAGTTTATATCATCTGAGTTTTTATATATTCTCCATTGGTAATCAGGCCAGTTAACCCATCCTGAATCATTTACATTCCAACCCCATTTACTAATATGTTCATCTGTTAATCCATCAACAGTGTTAACTCTAGGAACTAAGTAAACTTCATTATCAGGATTAGATTCTAGTATGCCTGGAAGATTAGCTATCAAAGCTTCGTTAGGTATTTCATCTGCATCTATCTGAAAGATATAATCTCCACCGCATAAGGAGGTAAGTTTATTTTTCCAATCAGCAAAGTGACCTTTAAACGTTTCTGGGAATGCTAGTACTAGTTGTTGGCTCTGTAGACCTACTAGGTAGTCCCATACTTCTGCTGTACCGTTACGCTTATCGAATAGAATTATAACCTCATCCTCTTCTCTAATATTAGACATTAGGGTAGATACGAGTTTTTGAATCTCTTTGTATTCGTTACAAACTGTTATGGCATAGCTTATTATCATGCTTGTGGTGCTAAAGCAAAGAACCCTATATGATCCATAGCGTCCATAAAGTCATCTTTACCGAATACTTTCTTCGCTGACATTTCCATCTTATAATCATTTCCTTCCGGAAACTTACCAGATGCTCTATCCTCTTTGGTTAACTTAACAGCTTTTACAGCAGTCCAGCTCCAGTTGTCTTTATCTGAACCGTCTAAGAAAACCATTCCTTTAGCAGGTAATGTAATCGTAGCAGGGAGCCATACTTTTTTATCCTTATCTGTATGTAATAAATCCTTATACAGTGAAGGAGCTGTTTCTAGCAAATTATTGACTGTTGTTGATCCTTCAGTCATTATTGTTGAAGTAGTAAAGCCACTACCGAAACATAGCCACGTTGTTATTGTTTTTCCTTCTTGTTCAAATGATGTTTCATAACATGCATCACTTCCGAAAGGACCTTCTACTAATGAATCTTTATCTATCATAACTTATAATTTTGGTAAATCTAATTTAGGTAATGTTAATTGTATTTGTTTAGGAAATTCTGGAAGATTACTATCTAATAGTTCGACTATCCTTTCACTCATTTTCTCAAATGTAAACTCTTCTAAGATTACTCTTCTTTGCTTTCTAGCTCCTACTATGCAATCTTTATAATGTTTAAATGTTTTCTTATATGCCTTAGATACATCTGAATCGCTAGGTGTAAACCAAGCAGCTTCTGTAATAATCATATCCTTAAGCACAGAAGAAGGATGTACTTTCTCAATTGTACCTCCGATCAGTATTGATAAATCTTTATCTAAGAAATCTGTTTGACCTGACCATCCTGAGGCAATAATAGGTTTGCCTGTAGTAGCAAATTCAGCTAACGGTCTACCGTATCCTTCCCCTTTAGTATGGCTAACCATGACTTTAACTTTAGGGTGATTATATAGATCGTTCATTTCACCATCTGTTAATTCTCCATGTAGTAAGTATATGTTAGCTAACCTTCCTCCTTTTACTGTTTTTCTAATAGAGTCTATCTTGCTAAGTATCTTTTCTCTGTCTATAATAGAGGTAGAAGAGGTACTACATTTTAATATTAAAGCAGGTTGCTTCTGTTTTGTTTTAAACGTTTCTAAGAACGTCTTTACAGTGTAGCCTATATTCTTTCTATCGTGTCCAAAGTCTCCTTGCATCCAATGTCCTACACTAAGATAACAAAATGATTCTGGTATAGTATTAATATCTGAGGTAAACTCTGTCTTTGCTGATGTTTTAGTTTGAAAGTATTTAGTAGTATCTACTCCTTCAAATAGAACCTCAATAGGCTTTTCTAATTTTAGTTCCTTAATCTTCTGATTTGTATTTTTATCTATTGCATCTACTACTGTATTAACAAATACATTCTTCGAGTGCTCAGAAGATGTTAGTATAAGATCCATCTTATTACATCCCTCTAACCAACCTCCATGGCATTGGTCAGTCTCAATACCAGCAGTAACGCCAATACTATACTTACCAACGTTTTGAAATTCATTCGGTACAGTAATCTGAATCCATATGTCAGGTTGAGTTTGAAGACCAGGTATAATTAGAGACGATAATTCATCTTCTTTATGATCTTCTAGGTAACCAAATTTAGTATTACCCCAGCGTTGACTTATTATATTAACGTTGTATGTACCTGTATTGACTATAGCTTTAACAAAGTCTCTTGACCTAGCTCCATATCCAGAGTAAGTATCTATAGGGCAACTTATAACTAGTGTTGATTTACTCATATTAATAACCTGTTAATTTATGTTTAATTAATTTACTTGGTTGATTTTCAACCTTAATAAGATCGTATCTAGGTCTAGGAACATAAGTCTCAAATGTTTCTTCTATAGCTTCTGCTATCCTATCACTCATTACTTTAGCTGTAAAGCCAGCTTCTTCTGACATAGCCCATTCTCTACCTTTAAGTCCTCTAGCATCTCTTTCTTCCTTAGGTAAGTTAAATACTTCTTCTAATCTATCTGCTACTGCTTCTGGAGAGCATCTATCGTCAAATATATACGGAGTAGGTACTGAACCTGCAAGAGAAATATTATCTGGAAAGACTGGTAAGTTCCATTCTCCATGTTCTTTATACGTCCCTCTATGGTTAGAAGGTATATCAGCAGAAGGAGTATACCATTCTCCGTTCTCATCTACGAATCTACTTTGATCTTGCATTCCACCGGTAACATTTGATATTGTCATCGTACCAGCAAGCATCGATTCAGTTAGAGATAATCCCCATCCTTCGTTTGATGATATCAACATTGTAACGTCTGCTAAGTTATACATACCGTTCATCTGGATAGGATTGATCTTAGTCGTAGAGAAGAATACATTAACGTACTCTGGATCACAGAGTGCATTCTTAACGGCGTTTAAGTCTGTACCGTGTTGGTCAACAGGAGCTGTATGCATTACTAACGCACACTTTTTAGCTTTTTCTTTTCCTATCTTATCACAGAATAGTTTAAAAGCTAGTATTACATCTGCTGGTCTCTTTCTCTGAATGTTTCTAGAGTTAAAGAAAGCAACAAATTCATACTCTTTACCGTTGAATACGCCTTTTTTAAAGTTTAAAAACTCTTCATTCTCTTTTGCATTTTCAATAGGTCTAAAGATATCAGTATCTATTCCATGAGGAATATATTTTAATAGCTTATCATCTGCTTTGTTTCCTAATACTAATTGATTAATTAATTTAGTCTGCTTAGAAATACTAAGAAGAGTATCTACTGAATCGTAGTAGTTTTCATTGTACTTAGGTGCAGGAAACTCATCCCAGATGTTTAACCAGATGATAGGAATTTGGCTTCTAACTTCTCTTTCAATTTCAAATAACCAAATCCAATATCTAGGATCAGTAAAGATAAAAATAGCATCAGGCTTTTCTCTCTTTAGAAGATCTCTAACTAATTGGGCATTACCGTATCCACTGTAAGGAAGTATCCTAACATCTGCATCCTCTATTTTAAGTTGCTTATTAATGTCAGCTGATAGGTCTAATACCTTTCCTTTATCAGCATGATCTACTGCTGCTCCTACGTTTAACCAATTGTAACGGTGACCGTTATTGACTACAAACTCTCTAGCCATAGTAGCTATTCCTGAATGCATTCTGATATCATCACAGAGTAGTAGTATCTTCTTTCTATCTTCTTTTTTAATATAACCTTCCATTAACCTTATTTTATTTTTATGTTGTTAATCTTATGTATTTTCTCTCGAAACTCATTATTAGTAAGATAGAGAAATATTGCCCGATCTGCAAGCTTTTTAAAAGAAAATTTATCTTCTAAACATGCATGCTTAAATTTATCGAATAAGGGTTTTGTAATTTTTACCGAAGTAAGGTGTTCATCGTGTTTCATAACTTTAATATATCTTTATATAAATATATACTTTTTAGACAAAAGGCGAACAATGTTCACATTTTCCGAAAGGATTAGTACATTTGTAGTCTTTATCTACATATTGACCTTTGTCATCTAGTACATCTTCTATAAACTTATCTACTGTTGCAATTACTTGTTTAGTTTTTCTAGGACCTGCATTAGGGCTAAACTCTTGAACTCGTCTTTGCATACTAGCAAACTCTGCTTCTGCTGGTACTCTACGTTTAACGATAAAGTACTGAACATCAATCTTTTCTTTAGGTATGTTAAACTGCTTAGAAAAGTATTCTTTATACATTACAACTTGAGCTGTAAGGTTAGGGTTCTTTTTTTGATAATCTCTCCAACCGGATGTAGAAGTTTTAATGTCCATAATCGTCCAAGTGTCTGAGTTAGGATGATAAAAGACTAAGTCTACTAACCCTTTAAACATTACTCCAGGTTTAATTTGTTGATATAGTAGAGTTTCTACTCCAGCTAACATCATAGTTTTGGTACTGAAGTAAGACGCTCTTTTCTTAGTAAGGTACTCTAATATATGTTTACCGTCAAGCCAGAACTCAGTCATTTGATCCATATTGGAATAATGCTCTCCGTTCATTTGTGCTCTACCTCTCTTATATGATTTCACCATATTAGCGTAAAGTAGCTTACCTAAGTCTATATCGTTAGCAGTCTTTACCTTATCGTGATACATAATTGTTAACCACTCTTGCATAGTTTCATGCATAGCAGTACCAAAGCATGTATAGATATTTTGAACAAAAGGAATATCCTTTCTAAGGTATTGCATCTCCCATAACTTAGGGCACTTATTATAAGTACTTACTGAGCTATATGAGATATGCTTATTCTTAGAAGGGGACTGTTTAATCTTACTGTTCCAAACTTCTTTTACTAAACCTTTTAGCTTCTTAGCCATTTAATCATTTTTCCACATACCTCTAGATACTAACTGAGCAATAATACCGTAGTTAGTTACATCTTGAAAAGTATCAATTAGTGTTTCGTTCTGTGCTTTACGACCTGATATAATCATATTCTTCCATCTATTAATCTTATCTGAAAGTCTATACCATAATCCAGTCATAGCAAACTCTGTCTCATCTTGAGTATCAAGATTAGTACCTGCACTTACATTATGCATACCATAGTCTAAATGCTTCTTAGCAAATAGTTCGAACTGTTCGTCCATAATTTCTTGATATCCATTGTAGATAGTTGGGTACTCATCTTTCAAAATATCTCTTGCCGAAGGAGGTCTCTTAGCATTCATAATTTCTCTATCACTCATTGTCGCCAAAATATGTTTGAAGGGTTTGTAATACATCATCAGCTTCAGCTAGTGCTTTAGCTGCATCTTCTGCATTGTTGTAAAAATCTGTGGTGGAATGATCTCCTATACCAACGGGGTGGTGCATTAGTAGATCGAATGTCATTAGTGCCTTTTCTTTCTGTGCTTCAAAGGTCTTTCGAAGCATCTTAATAACTCTGTATTGTGCCATAACGTGATTTTAATAATAACTTATATATAAAGATACGATAATTTATTTAGACTACCTACATATATCTAATAATATTATCATCTTTACTCATTTTTTTTTCAGTACCATCACTGTAGAGAACTCTATGGATGGATGGTCCTTTTTGAAGTATTTTAACCGGATAAGGTTCTTCATCGTAATGTTCTCCTTCATTGCCGTTCTGACCAATAATGTTCATTCTCCTTTCTTCATCTTCGTCGTAGTCGTCTAAAGGATCTTTATCCTCTTCTGTTGGCGGATAGTCCTCTTCTTCTAATTCATCCCAAGGATCATCTTCAAATAACTCATCTTCAAATTCATTATATAAGTTCTTTCTATTAGCTTGATCGAATGCAAAATTAGCTGCTACTACGAGTGAAATTGCTAATGGATCGAATACAAAGATGATTATAAGTAATAAAATGTTAATTATCTTATCCATAGGAGTACCGGTAAGTCCGGAAAGGTACTGTAAGGGACCTAATTCTCCTGCTGTATCAGCATTGTTTTCTAATTGAAGTATTTCTAATTGAAACTTCTGTAGGCTATCAGCAGCCACCACTCTCTGTGTATTAACAGCTTTCCGATTATCTTCTTCGACTTTAATCCTAGTCTGTGCCAAGCGTAGTTCAGCAGTGGAAACTGTGGATCTAACACCGCCCACAGCCGATGTGTCCCGTACTTGGATTGAGGTTGCCTTAGCACCACTGAGAGTACTAATGTTGTTAGAAATTCTTTGAAGTTCTTCATCATATCTTAAAACATCGTCTTTATAAAATTTAGCTTTACTTTCTAAGAAAGATATCTCATTTTCCTGTACTTTAAGTTTTTGATAAGTTTCTTGGTATGCTGCACTTAAGAATCCATAAATACCCATACTAGTGATAATAACTAGAATTGTGGCAGCAATCGTTAGATAGGTTCTAAGGTACTTATTAATAGTAGACCAGTATTGATATAGAAGTGAAGCTATAACTAGCTTAGAGACTTCTAAAGAACCAGCCATAATAATCACTTCAAAGCTTGCCCCAGCAAATAACTTGCTTAACCCACTCACCGAATAAAATGCGGCAGATGCAGATACGGACAATGCTGAAAGAGCAATTATCGATGGAAAGAAATTACGTTTGATTCTGTTTATCATTGTACTAGCAATAAAAGAGTTGCTACTGCTCCCACAGTAGTTCCTATCTTATAAATAGTTGATTGTCTCTTTTGTCGTTTAAGAGCCACTTCAAAATCTTTAGTTAATGAAGATTGAGTTTCGTATTTTTTATTTAATTCCCTAATTACAGACTCTAAATTAGTGTTTTGTAGTTTAATATTAGTAACTAATTGGTTCTGAATTAGAAGTTTACTATTAGTTTCTGATAGAATAGATTGCATGGTCTGCATTTCAGTAGATAGACCATCGAATTGTATTAAGTCTTTTATAACTAACTTAGCTATAGGCTTAGTTAATTGAATCTTTGTACTGTCTATAGCGTTCTGTGAAAAAGTGTTGAAGCTCATCATCGACAAGATTGTCAACAGCATCAAGTTTTTGTTTAGTCTCTCTTTTAATAACATAAATTCTTGAATTTAATTTTTTAATTTTACTATCGTATTCACCTATCTTAAGATTAAGAGAGTCAGCTTCTAATTTTAATCCTGAGTTCTCTACTCTGATAGAGTCTATTTTTCTCTCTAAGAGCTCAATTTTAAGCTCATAGGATTTAACGTCTACTTCTATTTTAGGTTGTCCCCATACCATCCATGCTACAAATCCTCCTAGGATAGCAAACAATAGGTAACCTTGTAAACCTTGTGGTCGTTGTACATTCATAACTACAATATATGAAATTTAATTTAAACTAGCAACTATTAGACGATATCTTTCGATTCTAATAAGGTATAAGTAAATGAGTTTCCCCATATGTTCTTAGCTTCATGACAGATTTCCATAAATTCTTTGAAATCAGAATTAGCTGCGATTACTTGACACCCTGCAGACCATTTGTCTACTCTAATAGATTTACCGCCTTCTTTGGCAGTAGCTCTATGAATGTTAATTCCGTAGATACCTTCCTTAACATTCTCTTCAATTAGGTCGTACTCATTATCTTTGTCACCATCTCTATATACTTTCAATGGTTTCTTCTGACCTAATGCTTCATACTTACCTGCGTGTAATCTAATCTTATGTGAACCTCTATACTGTCCAGGTTTAAGAATAGCTACTCCATCAGGGTTAAGTAAGTTTTCTGCCCAATGTGTTCCTGGGTCAGTAGTTGCTTCGTAGCATTTAAATTGCCAGTTGCCGTCAAAATCAACAAACGATAAAGTTACATGATCGTCAAATCTATTTGTAATTCTATTATTAGTTGAAGAGTTTCTTACTCCTACGATATTTACATCGTACCCTTTTGCAGATTCAAACCAAACGTATCCTTTTGATCTAACTGCGTGTTTTATTTGTTCTAATGTATACATACTTATTTGTTTCTTTGCCCGAATGCTTTACCAGCTTCAGCAATACCGAAAGCACCTAATACTACCCATACAAAGGAGTTATAGATAAATTCGTTTATTACTAGGTCTTTGCCTAGGTAACCAGTTAATAAATCAGCACATGCGAATAATACCATTATTACGAATGCTGCGAAACCAACTACTGATTTCTCGTTGATGTCATTTTCATCTTTGAATATGTCTTTAAAAGCCATCCATTTACGTTTTAAATTTTTAAACATAAAATAACAATTTAAGTGAAACGTTCTTTGATATAAATAGTAGTTAGAATTGGAATCGTGATCCAACAGTTATAGCATAAGATAGCGGAATACCTGGTCTAGTGTTACCAATTACTGTTCCTCCTATGTTTGCATTAAATCTCTGAGATAGTTTAAAGTCAAAATTACTACCTATAATATATGTACCGTATTCGGTCCAAGTTACTGATTTAGCTTTAACAGAATAAGTCATTGGAGAATGAGAATAAGCTAACATAGGTGAGATTACTACTCTATTCTTTACATTGAATGGCTTAGTAGCAAATCCAGTAAGAGACATAGTAGCTATTTTTTCTCCTCCATCTAAAAATACTCCCATGCTAGTAAGAGCAAATCCTCCTACGAATCCTTTCCAACGGTTTTCTTTTTGTCCTAAATAGACATTACTTATACCTGCTGTAACGACATGAGTAGAGTACATTTTCATATATCCAGCTGAAATCGATTGGACCATCATTATAGATCCTTTATCCATGTAGCTTCCTAGTTTGTCTTGACCTCCTGTAAAAGGATTATTTATCATAACATCTACTTCTTTATCATAATTGAAGTATACGGTGCTCTGTGATAAGTTTAAACTAAATTGTTTAAGGTTAGACCATACCATTGCGTTAGCTGAGTATGTTTCTACTCCAGTTAAAGAAGATTGTGAGTATCCAAATGAAGCTGCTTGTTGTAGCACACCATCCATCATTTGCATAGTAACTAAATTAGCAGTAACGATTGGCGGAGCTAGAGTCTGTTCTTCTTCCTTCTCTTCTTCTTCCTCTTTTTCTTTTTTCTTTTCTTCTTCTACTTCTTCTTCTTCTTTATCTTTCTCTTCAGATTTTTCATCAGACTTTTCATCCTTGCTTTCTTCATTTTTTGAATCGTCTTTATTTTCTTCGCTTTCACCACCCGTATCACTTCCTTCTTCTCCTGACGAATCACCATCGCTGCTATCTCCATTCCCAGAAGAGCTATCCGAATCTGATGAACCACTGTCATCACCCGAGCTACTAGACCCACCTGAATCGTCACTCCCTCCTGAGCCGCTATTGCCTGAAGAGTCTCCTCCTCCAGAGTTATTTCCGCTGGAATTGCTTCCACTACTTCCTGAATTGCTTGATCCAGAAGAACTTCCTGTTCCTCCAGTTGATCCTGTATTTCCTGTGCTTCCATTTCCTGTGTTAGTATTATTAGTTGCTCCAGATGTGGCATTGTTAGCTGCATTTGTAGCATTACTGGTTGCCTGATTTGTTGTTTGTTGAGTTGTTTGAGAATTAGCATTTCCAGAGGAACATGGTGACAATGCTTGATACCATGAATATGTTTCTTCTAGCCATGCTTGTAAAGTACCGTTAGTAAATTCAGTAGAAGTAAATACTCTAGATTTATTATAATAAGCTACTACTGTTTGTCCTCCTATTTGAACAGAAAACACTTTTACCTCTCCGGTACATCTATCAGTATAGGTTTGAACGAGGGCCTGACTATGACCCTCGAACATTCCCATCGCAGCAATTACTATGAATAGTAACCTTCTCATAACCCTTAGTGATCAAATATTTTCTTGCGTATCATACGCTTCACTATTTTAGCAACTGCGGTCTCTAATGCTTTTCGAGTACTAATTCCAATTGATGAGGAATTAAACTGAACTTCATCTAAGTTTTGATCATTAAGGAGAGTTACCTCTCTAGTAGTTGTTGCGATTCCTAATCCGGAGCCTGTCATATATAGTCCGGTTTGTGCATCGACCATTTTGACTTGAAGTCCAAGTCTGGTCACAAGAGTATTTTTTACTCCATCTTTGAGATTAATAGTTTCATCTTCAGATATAGAAAAATCATATACCTCTACATAAGCAAAATATGCTGCAAGAGTTATCTTTCCTCTAATCTCAATCTCATTAGCAGTAAACCCTTTCTGGGAAGCTTTGAATTGTACTATCATTCTTTCTTTGATAGCATCTTTAGTTTCAACAAATTCAAATCTGAATGTTTCATCTAAGAAAGCAACAGTTATATTTGTTAAACCTAGTCCAACTCTATAGTCTCCTAGTTCAGGATACTGTATTAATATGTCATCTGTAATACCTACGTTGAGTAGAGCTACTGGTACTGGATCACCAAAGTATTCTGGTATCGAAAATAACGAGGCTTGTCTTTCGAATTCCGCCTGATAATCCTCAGTAGTTGTCTTTCCTACGACTTGTCCATTTATAAATCCTGTACTTAGTAATAGTACAAGAAATATCTTTTTAACCAAGTGTATCGAAGACCCCGAACGTAGCGTTTTCGAATGAACTAGGATTGGTTATTAAGTTAAATACCAAAAAAGTCCATCCTACAACGAATAGTAGAAATAAGCTACTTACCCATAGTAGCAAAAAAGTTTGCCAAATTTTCCATAATAAAGTTGGCTGCTCAAAGATTTCTTCATATATTGTAATGAAGGGATGTGCGAAAAAGTTAATTACATTCATAGTTTTTAATTTTTAAAGGTTACCACTCGTACTTTTCTTGTTTTACGGGAGCCTGAGGTTTTGCGACAATCTCAGGTTCCTTTTTTTGTATAACTACGATAGTATCTTTGCTGCTTAATTTTATTGGTTCAGATACTACCTCTTGTTTTACATCGTCGTCTCCTCCGATGAATTTTTCCATATTAGCAATAAAAAGTCCACCTGCAGTAGTAATAGCTAAGGTTACGACCCCTATTATTGCTTTTTTTATTTCTCCAAATGTGCTGCTTTTATCTGCCATAGTTAGTTTATCATTGAAAAGGATTCTATTCCTAATACATTATTATATTCATCTGTAATATGAACTTGATATGAACTTGTTTCAAGTGCTGTAGTATAGATGTTAAGTAAGTTATCACCAGCTTCAGCAGTAATCTTATCTTGAGATACTACTCTTCCTGCTATATTGATAATCTTTATTTTATAGGTTCCGTCTACATCAAACTTAGCATTGATTGCAACTTTGTTAGTTACAATAGCGCTTTCTAGTTTTAGTCCAATTGGATCTAATATTTGTAATGCTTCCGGAATTTCAGCAAATGGTGCTTCAAATTCTAATTCGTCTTTAGCACATCCTAATAGGACAAGTAATGCTAGTAATGTTGTTATTTTTTTCATATTATTTAGTATTGGAATTTAACTTTAGTTCCGTCTGCTTTAACTCCTTCTATGATTTTAAAGCTTATCAGTCCTGCTGTGTTTGTTATATTTTCGTTTGGTGTAAAGACTAACCTATAAGGTCTTCCTGTATTTACAGATATACCACCTGCATAATCTAATGAACCAAATGATACTACGTTACCTTTTACTGTACCGAAATTAGTCATATTAGATCCTGTATCAAATACTATATCATCTAATGTTAGAATATTATTGTCGAATACAATTTTAAACTGAGATCCTACTAATCCAGCAGTATCTAAATTTACATCTACAATTACTTTACCGTCTACTAAAGATGAAGATAAATCGATAGTTTCTGTTTCTACTGATCTATTTGCAATAATAGAATAAGCTTGTGCATTTCTAGCTGAAGATGATTGAGCGTCAGATGAGTTAAAAGTAGGAACTGTTGAGTGAGAGAAATCTAAATCTCCTCGTAATCCATGTCCTATAGTAAATGTCTTATTATTATCTGTAGCAGTAAAAGTACGAGCACTCATAAATTCAGATATATCTCCGTACTTATCCATCAGTGATGAAAAGTTAAATGCTCCATTAGCTTTAGAACTAACATTAGCACTAGTTTCTACTCCATTTACATGAGCAAGTAATTCATAAGAATCATCAAAGTTTACTACATTATCGTTAGTTACTTCTCCTAATATACCTTGTACTTCATGCTCCCAGTTAGCAGCTCCTCCTCCAGGTCCGTCAGTAGAACCTAATGAGAATTGAAATGCTTTATAAACATCTGTTACTGTCACTACATCATCTAACCAATCTGGTGTTCCGTTTACATAAGTATGTACCCATACTTCCTCGTCTAATGTTAATGTAGCAAGAGAAGTAGTTCCATTGGCATTGAAGTTACCTACAGCAAAAGGCTGCTCTCCTTCTTTAGGCTCTAATCCATCGTTAGTTCCATCACCATCATAATCTGCTTCCTCTACTTGACTTGCAAGATATATATTGTATGTGTAATCTGCCTTATACTCTGTAGGTATATTTAGATTTAAAGTAATATCTCCTGCTCCAACTCCTCCAGGATCTAATCCTATTTGAGCGTTACTAGATTGTACTTCGTATGTTGTATCTGTTCTATTATCTTTAAATTGAGTCCAGTTAATCTGAAAAGCTCCGCTATAATTCTGATAGTTAGTTCCTTGTCTATCTAGTATTTTAAACTTCATATGTAATACAGCATCATATAAATTGATATCTTCTGATGCTTGAATAGTATATCTATCAACTGAGAAGTCAGTATTTGAAGGGTACGAAGATGAACCAGCAGCTTCTGCTCCTCCGTTCCACCAAAGGAACTGCTCATATAGTTTAGATTGACTGTAGTCCATATCCTGGTTAAATTTATATCCATCCCAGTGAATTCTTGCTGATTGTTCGTTTGTTAGCTTATTTAAAGGGTCTAATGTATGGCTAACATATTCAATTAGCTTATTGTTCCATTGAACATCAAACTGTAAAAATGTACCAGTTACTGATTGATCAGCAGCAGGAAATATTTCAAATTTAAGTTCAATTTCTTCACCGACATTTGCGTCAGCTCCGGAGTTCATACCAACTTTAAAGTCCTGTGCAAAGGAAATCATTGGTATTGATAATAATAAAAATAATAGTTTTTTCATCATAATTTTAGTTTACGTATTAAATCTTCACAGAGTTTTTTTATTGCTGTCGAGACGTTAGCCTGTGAAAACTTACCTCCCTTATCAATTATTAATGTAGCTGTAGAAATAGATTTCGCTGTTCCTTTAGCCACTGCTTTTTTCTTCTTTTTACCGTCTATATAATATACGCCTCTGGCGATTATCTGATAGACATCGATATTTTTTCCGTAGGCTCCTAATTGTAAGCTGCTCTGCTGAACATCAAAGTATAGTAGCTCTACTTCCAGTAAATTATTTGAGTTTGGGTTTAGGTCATACCCGTAGTCTTGGATGACTTCTTCTAGTACATTCTTGACACCAAATGCCAAGTCTCTGTTACCAGATAGGTTACCTAATTGGATATTATTACGTACATCACCTATTTTTATCTCTTGTCCAAAGATGGAGAAACTGAATAGGAGACCTAATAAAAATAATAGTAGTCTCATATAATTACTGCTTTGCGACTGCAACAATTATAAAACGATTAACGCTAGAAAATTTGTGTAGAACGGTTACTATAACGATGAAATGGATACGTCGACTTATTAGTCACCTTAATCGAGTATTCTGCACTTCTAATAATAAATATACAACTTTGACTAAAAGCTATATAAAAGTGGTGAGAAAAGAACAAAAAAAAAGGACCCTTATTTGGGCCCTTCTGTATCATAGATCTCTTCTTGTAATCCTGAGTATTGTCTACTCCAAACGTTTTTCTTCTTTAGGTTTAAAGGCTTCGTTGACGTGTCCACACTTTGTGCAGGCGAAGACGGGTATCGGGATATATGAGGCTTCTCGCTGTCCAGTGAGTAATCCGGGGACTTTTCTGATAACGAGGTTCTGGACGAAGTGAGGGTTCCCACACTCATCACAAGTGACTGGAGTAGTTTGATTAAAGTCGACATTCGGTTGATGCTGCATAGCTTATTTTTTAGCTTTAGGCTTTCTACCTCTACGAGGCTTACCTTTGATAGCTCCTTTAACATCCTTAACTTGTTCCACTACATCTGCAGCCGCTTCTTTAACGTCTTTAAGCTCTTCCTTAACTCTCTTAGCTCTACGTTTTACGACTTTTACAGTATCCTCTACTTTGTCAGGAATACCGTCTTTGTCTTCATCTTTGGTGAGTCCGAAATATTTCGTTCCTACCCATACTACTGCTCCAGCAACTGCTAAAACTAGTACGATAATTAAAATTGTTTTCATTTGTTTTTAGATTTGATTAACACTCTGTTTATATAAATATACTAGGATTTCTTCTTCGGGTACTTAAGAGGTTTCCAATACGTACCGTACTTTGCTTCCATCTTATCATAGAAACTAAGAAGGTTAACAGCCCTAGTGTTTACTACTTCTTTTTCGTATTGCTCTTTAGTCATTTTTAGCTTGAGTATGAAAGCTTTTTTGAGTTCTGTTAAACGTCTAGCCTCTTCTTTCTCATAGTCTTCTAATAGTCTTTTACGTCTAGCTTTATCTACTTGAGTCTTTTCTCTGTAAGTATCTTCATATCCTCTACACTCTACAAATACTTCGTTCATTCTATGCTCTACTAACTGTGCTTCAAATGCATAAGGAGCAACATCGAAGTCCCCATTGAGAATACGTTCTCTTAGGTCATGACGATTAGTTAAAGGTTTCTGTTTAGGTGTATAGCTTCTCCACCACATGAATCTATCATAAGGTTTCTTGTAGTAGTCTTTCTTAAAGAAGTTAATTAACCACTTTTGCTCGAGGCTTGGATTGTAGGGTAATGATGTAACCATATCTTAATATAAGAAAATAATCTTATATACGCAACTAATTAGTAATATATTTTAAGAATGTTTTGCAACAATCAACTCTAGTATCTTAGATGATATTGCATTCATTTCTTGAGTTTGTTCAAAAGTGACAACAGAGTGTCCAGTTTCCTGAGCACCTGTTGATTCAGTTTGTGTTTGTTTACTTCTATAAATTAATGAAGCATCTAATGGCTTATTCATAATCTTCTATTATTTAGGTGGTTCAAGTTTTTGTGGTGGGTTGTGAAATGAAATTACTACTTCATTATTAGCATCTTCCGTATCAACAACAAGGTTATCATTTGTTTCAATATCCACTGTAAAGAAACTTCCTGTTGGTGAATGTAAAATTATATGTCTTGAATCTAGTATTGGTACTAATTCATTATCAGTATTGAATACGTAATCTAGATCTTTGTTGATTTGATGTGGCTGCCTGTAAGCCCATGTATTAGACCCTGAGTTATAAGTAATAACAGCAGAATCTACGCCCAAGTAAACTGGTGTGGCAGACCCTGAAGGGTGAATCATAAATACATCGTTATGTAAATTGTTATGTACTGCTGCATTTGTTACGGCAATAGAAGAAGTTACTCCAGAATTAGCAGGTAATGTCTTTCCTACATGTCTCCATGCTGAATAGTCAGCTATGTTTTCTGTATCTGGTGCTCCTTCTATATGGAAACCTTTCATTGCTTGTCCAGTGTTTATTTCACTAGCCTGTAAAGCTCCGTTATCTGCGGCTAAAAGTCTTTCTGTTACAAATACACCATTGTAGGTCATCTTACTCTTTATAGTACTAGTTGAATACTCATAGTAGTGTTTGTTATCTAGTACTTTATTCATTCCATCATCAGCAAGATCAAGAACCTCTGGAATAGAGAATTGACTATATTGCTGGAAAGAACCTACGTTACACATATTTAGTCCACCACCATAAGCAATTGCATATTGTCTAAATGAACTAACAGCTTGTTGTGTATCTTCACTTGAAGAGTGAATCAGGTAATTAGTAAGGTAGTAATCTCCTTTTAATTCACCTTTTACTGTACTCCAGTCTCTTACTTTAACAAACTTTAATGCATCCCAAGTATCTCTTTTAGTTTTAGCTGCAAGGTCGGGGATGTTAGAGCTGTTTGAACTAGATGTTAAATTGTCTATTTCTCCTTCACTACCACTGTAGTAAAAAGGAACTGCTAAGCTAGAGGAATTATACTCGTTTAATAATCTTAACGGTGAGTGTCCAGTAGCACAGTATGTATTGTCTAATATAGCGTTATCATCATAAGCTAACCTTAGTATAAATTTATCTGCTTCGTCTGTTACTGCTGCAGGAAATATACTGTGGTAATCTTCTTTATGATGAGTGAAATCTGTAATAAAAGATTCTCCTTGTGCAGATGCAGATAATGCATTTACAATCTCTTGGTGAATCTGTGGTTTATAGATAACGTCAAGTTTAGTTGCGTTTACTTCTTGCATAACTGTGAACAGTGAAGACCATTCCAGGGCAGTGTTTACCTCTGAGGCAGGGATCGTAGTGTCGGTGTTCATTTCAACAAACTTTAAATCTCCTTCTGGGGACTTAACGTAATCGAATGATAGTAGTGTTCCTTTCATAATGTTAGATAATTATTCTCTTATGTTTATAAATATCGGTGATTTAGCATTTACTAGATTAAGGTCCTATTTCCTTTTCTAGAAAGCCATCCTTTATTTGAATAGTGTTTTATTAATTTATTTCTGATGTTCTTATGTTGTGATTGTCTCCATTGGGCTTGATCGTCAGCGCCTCTTTCTCCTAGAGTAAGATCTTGCCATGTCTGTGGGTCTTCCTTATCCTTGTCTATAATATAAATAGGTATATTGTTCTTGAATAAACAGTAAGAAAAATGTAAATCTTCTCCTGAGCCTTCTTCTTTTAATTTATCGTAGAGAAAATGTTGTAAAAGTTCAGTTTTCATAAACCATCCTTGACCGCCCATATCTACTTTTGTTGGTTCTGTTAGAAAATGTTTTGGACCAATTCTCTCTTTTACATCATACAGAGTAGAGTTTGATTTAAAATTAACTCCGTATGTAGCTACTACAACTTTATCATTGTGCTCCTTACTAAAGTTAATACATCTCTCTATGTACTTCTCACCAGGTAGTATATCATCATCTACTATAAAAGTATATGGTGTCTTTATATGTAAGGAATTATAGAATCTACCGTAGAGAGAATTAAAATGTTCTGAGTCATTTTGATAAATTATTGCTGGGTAATTTAAATTGTATCTCCAATTAGATCTCCATATAATCATAATGTCAGAATCTACGGTTTGGTTTTCAATAGATTCTATCTGTGAAGGTAGGTAGTCTAGTCTATTTACAACTGATAATACTGTTGTTACTTCTTTCATATTAGTTTACCTGGTTTGTACATTCTTAATATATAGTCTCCTTCCCAATTTGGTATCGTATCCCAAGGTGAGTCTTCTAAATGGTAACCTGTTTTATTAAGTTCAGTATAATGCTCTTTTCTCTCTTTTGTTTTTTCTAACCTACCTTTTATCCATCTATAGTGATCAATCTCTATTATATCTTTTTTATTATTAGTATTAACTTTTAAATGGTGAGGACTAGTCAATCTATCATGAGAAGGGAATATACATGGTTTATATAAATCGGTCCAAACTGTCCTGTTAGTAACTAAAGGAAATTGTTCCAAGAGTGGCTTGTCAGTTATTTCAATAAGCTCTTTCTTAGCAGATTCTCTATCTTGAAGTTTACCCCATCTGAAGTTATTATCTTTTAGGTACTCTCTAATTGGACTGTCCCATACCTGATGTTCATCTACATCAGCCATCATAATGTAATCCTCTAGTGAGCTTTCTATAATTTTATTAAGTTTATGAGTTTTAGTTACACCGTCAAATAATCCAACCCATTTTACCAAAGTGAGATTTGTATCTCCTATTATCTCTTTAATCTCATTATAAACCTCTTTACATTTAAAGTCTGTTTTCTTGTGTATAATAAGGTGTATATGATCTATATGTAATGCTCTATAATGCTTAAGAAAGTGGGACAGTAACGGTCTATCGTAGTCTAACCCAATGCAACTAATCAGTTTAATACTTATCATTTTTTATCTGCGTACCATACTACCAGTACTTTTCTTGAACCTTTCAAAATCTTAGTGACTCTATGTGGAGCATCCATTCCCATATAGTATGCAACTTGACCTCTCTTCTTAAAATTGGTAAGTTCTCCTCTAAGGTAAAAATCTCCGCCTTCGAAATCATCCTCTAACATAATAACATAAGTATGAAGAGAATTTTCATCTTTATGCTCTAATGCCTGTCCTCCTATATTGTAATTTACTCTATGAATAGTAATAGGGTCGTGTCTGTTTATTTGTAATGCTGCTGATAATGCTACATTTAATGATTCATTCTCTACTGAGTAGAAATCTATATTGGTTTCATTAGATGCTTCTGTAAACCTATCAAAATGTACTAAGCCAGGAGCTAATCTCTCTAGTCTTTCCATCTGTTTTGGTTCAGCTTTAGGAACTATATCTAGAAACTCTTCTAATAAGGTTACAATGTCTTGTTCTATCTCAAATATCATTTTATAAACTTAAATTCACGTCCTCCTATTTTGTGACATATTTTTATAGGTGCTTTATTCCATCCGTCCATGTACCCGTACATATAGTCACTATAACTTAGAAATAACTTAAACCCATGGTTGTACATCTGTAAGCCTGTATTCTTAGGAATATCCAGGTCCTTACGTATATATGTACCTCCCCAGTATGTTGAGTTTTCAGTTGGTAGTGGATGTACTTCATTTATCCAGTCATATGTAAAGACGTTAGAGAACCATCCCCAACCTATAGCCTCTTTTACGTCCTCGTGGAAAAACAAAGTACATTTAGACACTCCTTGTAATCTTAATTCGACATTAGTTATTGTTGGTCTTCCATCCCAATCACTTAAGTTAGTATCTATCGAACTAACAAATGCTTTAAAATGTTCTTCACCATCTTCAAACTTATCGATGACTTTGATAGAAAATGAATTATCGATTCTTAGAGGTTTAAACTCACTCTTATGAATCTGCATTTCATACCTACTACTCATCTTTAACTAACTCATCAACTGCTATCTCTAATCCGAGTAACAGACTTGTTGTACCAAACTCTTTTCTAACTTCTTCCGCTCGCATCTCTACCTGTGCTAATACATTTGCTTTAGTAGCCTTAGCAAGTAAAGCCATAATTTTATATTCTCTAGATTGCTCTGGAGACATATAGTCTGTTTGGATTATTCCATCCTCTACTAACTCGTTGTATTTTTTAATTGAATCGCTCATTGAAAACCTTTTTAAAGTTATTATATCCTATTGAAGCATTAGCTCTCCAATCTGTACTGTCTCCAGAGTCGCTAATCCATTTAAATAAAGATAAGGAAATATTTTCAGACAAGCAAACTTTTGCTATAGAATATCCCTCCATATCTACTAAATCACATTTTCGAAGATTCTCAACATACGAATTACTATAAGTTGCTGTAGAGTCATAAAATGTATCTGTGGTAAATAATTTAACTTTAGTATCACTTACTTTAATACTCGAATGCTCTGGAACTACACATCCATAAAAGTCGTCGTATACTTCTCCTACTTCAATAACATCTCCTATTCTAGCAGAACAAAGACTGCCACATGAACCAAAATTTACTACATGGTCAGGTTTATACTTCTGTATAAGTTTATAAGTATTAAGAGCTGCTTCTACTTTTCCTATACCAATTATATGTATAGGTACTCCATTTATTTCTGTATCGTGATGTTCAAGCTTTGTAGCTGATACTAATAAGATATTAGGCATTTTGTATTATGTGTTTTGTTAATTCCTATATCGAGTAAGCAAACAGTATCTGCTACTTCATAACCCGCAAGTTCACAAAGTAGTTTTGCTGCTGCCATTGTTCCACCGGTCGCGAATACATCATCAACAATTATAACCGTACCAGAACCTTTTTGCATTTCTACCGTATCTCTTCCATACTCCAATCCATACTCTAATGATACTAAGTCATTATTAGGTAGCTTGCCAGCTTTTCTAATCAACTTAAGACCAGCATGACAGTGATCTGCCATAGCGGCCGCGAATATAAATCCTCTTGATTCTATACCTACCCAGTAATCAACACCTACTACATCAAAATTAGTAATGCGCTTCATCTCTGCTACTGCTTGATGGAACGCGAATGGATCTGCAAGCAACGGTTGAATGTCTTTATAATTTATCCCTTTTTTTGGAAAGTCGGGCACTTCAGTTATATAGTCTTTTAACATAATTCACATTCAGGCATAAACCACCATATTACCAATATCACTATTACAGCAACTATTGTTACTATTACTTGAATTGGTTTATTTTGTTTTTCTTTCCAAGCTTTGAGTTTTAATCCCCATCTATATCCAATTCCTGCAGACCAGTCCATTGCTCTACCTATCCAATCAAATGGCGGCACCTTTAACAACGTTACTAATCCTATAAGAAATCCTGTAAAGTATTCTCCTCCAAGCATAAGAATAATCGATGCTGCGATGAAGTAATACCCTATATACTTTTTAAGGTGTTCTCTCATTTCTGTGTTTTGTTTTTCTGGTATATTTCTTCTTGTTCTTCACTGGCGATGGCATGCGCAGAGCATGGACCCACTCTTGGTAGGTCAACACCACTTCCTCCAACTTTACCTCTTTTTTCTCTCTTTTCGTTCCACTCATCACTAAAGTAAATAAATTCCATACTACAATATACGATTTTTATTATAAATATCCAAAGAATAAACAATAAAAAACCCGGCACGTCTGCCGGGCTATTGATGTTAAGAAGTGTACTGCAACCGGATGCAATTAAGATTACCGGAAATTTCTTTTACGCTCACGGGGTACTTGACGCCGGACTACTCCATACCGACTTTCTTACCTTAACTAACTTACTACAATATATGAATAATAAAGTTCATATGCAACTATATCACCATATATTTCCCAAAAAAAACCCCTCCGTTTCCGGAAGGGCTTGTCAAATTCGCGCGTGGCGACTTCGTCGGAGAGAGAAACGCCCCCTACCCCTTCGTTGCCTCCATATTCGCTTTCTTGTAAGGTGTAATTAATTTTTTAATCTCACCTGCTGCTTTACGAGCTCTTGCTTGTGAAGTCTTTGTACTTCCGCTATTATTTTCAGCTAGTACATTAAATTGCTCTGCAATTTGTTCGAATAATTCTTCTTTGTTCATAATTGTTTAATTAATTTATATTTAGTGAATGAATAACTATACTTTAAGATATAGCTGAAAAATAAATCTCCTGCTATTGCATTAATAAAGAAAGGAATTGCTAAAGTATAACAAAGTACAAATCCTTCTATAGTTTTTGGATAACCAGTCAACCATACTCCAAAGTTAGTAACAATGAAGAATATTAAACTGCTCATCAGTATATTTTTAGTTTTAACGGTCTTCCAATAGTGACCAAGTAAACTGATAGCTAAGAAGGAACCGTAAACCCAAATCGATATTGAGTAAAACCCTAAGTAGATATCTGATATCGCCATAGCTATTAATGGAAGAAGAGTTCCTAACACTCTATTACTAAAAGTAGTTGCTCCAAATAATGCTAAGGCAACTATAGGAGTAAAGTTAGGAGGATGAGGTGCTAATCTTACAAAGACAGCCAACACTACAAACATTAACGTTATAAGTTCTTTATGTTTAAGCATCTTTAGTATTTGGACAAATTGGTATAGGTACCATCTTATGATTATTTCTATACTGGAAGCTATAAAAGATTTTTAGTACTTCTTTTTGCCTTTTAGTAAGTTTTCTCTTATCACCTCCAAAAGTCATAGCCCATTCGAGTTCATCGTATGTACATCCTATTTGATCTTCGTCTGTTCGATCGTCTCCCCATAATCCATCTGTTGGGGCAGCGTCAATAATCTCTAAGAGAATTCCTAATTCACAAGCAGCTTCTTTTACTTCAGATTTCATTAAATCTGCTATTGGACTAATATCAACTCCTCCGTCTCCATATTTAGTATAGAACCCAATTCCGAAGTCTTCTACTTTATTACCAGTTCCTACTACTAATCCGTTGACCATTGCAGCAGCGTGATATAAAGTAGTCATTCTTAGTCTTGATCTAGAATTAGCTAATGCTAACTTATCCTCTTTCTCAAATACGTTCTTGAAAGCCCAAAAAACCTCGTCTAAATTAAACTGTAAAGGAATTACATTCTCATACTTATTACAAAGCCATTCAATGTGAGATTCTGCTCTGCTGAGCTCTTCTTTGTTTTGTTCAATTGGAAGAGAGACTACATAAGTCAGTGCCCCAGTTTCTGCACATAAGGTAGAAGTAACGGCGGAGTCTATTCCGCCGCTTACTCCAATAACAAAGGTTTTATCATTTGCCTCCTTACTGTAATCACGTAACCAATTTGTAATAAAAGTATATTTCATTATCCTAATAACATTTGTTGAGCTGGATCTACTGGTGTTTTAGAATCTACAGTCTTATCTATCGATACTACTGCTTCAGTAATTAACATCGTTCCGGCTACAGATACTGCATTCTCTAATGCTAGTCTAGTAACTTTAGTTGGATCGATAATACCTTCTTTAAACATATTAGCAAAGTCCTCTGCTCTTGAATTATAACCGTACCATTGATCTTTCTTTTTAAGGTCAATTTTCGTTTTGATATCCTCTATTTCTTTTTCTGAATAACCAGCATTGTAGAGTATCTGATAGAAAGGTCTTTCAATTGATTCAAGTAATATTTGAATACCTACTTGTTCACTTGAAGATAGCTTTTTAAACTTACCTTTATCTTTATATTCTCTAAGTAGAGTTGCTGCATTAAGTAGTGCTACTCCTCCTCCAGGTAGAATTCCTTCCTCTAGAGCTGCCTTAGTGGCGTGAAGAGCATCATCTACTCGATCTTTCTTCTCTTTCATTTCTATTTCTGTATGTCCACCTACATGAACTATAGCAACTCCTCCTATAAGTTTACCTAATCTATCTTGAAGGTTTTCTTTCTCAAAAGGTGAATTCGATTCATCGATTTGAGTTCTAATCTCTTGAACTCTCTCTTCGATTCTATCTTCAGCTCCTTTCGCATCAATAATAGTACAAGTATCTTTAGATACAGTAGCCTTAACTGCTTTACCTAGCCATTCAGGTTTAAATTTATCTAATCTCATACCTTTCTCTGATGAAATTACTGTACCTCCGGTTAAGATAGCGATATCTTCTAGAGTTGCTTTTTTCCTATCTCCAAAGTCTGGTGCTTTTACAGCTGCTACGGGAAGGATACCTCTCATCTTATTAACTACCATAGTAGATAACGCCTCTCCATCGATATCGTCAGCTATTACTAATAGCGACTTATTTTGTTGAGAGACTGCTTCTAAGACAGGAAGTAACTCCTTGACTTGATTTAGTCTTTTATCGGTAATAAGTATAAACGGATCACGAAGGACAGCAGTCATGGTATTGTTGTCTGTAACGAAGTATGGAGACTTATAACCTCTGTTGAATTGCATTCCTTCAACTGTTTCTAAATATGTTTCCCCAGTCTTTGACTCTTCGATTGCAACTACACCATCCTGTCCTACTTTTTCCATAGCAGTAGAAATTAATTCACCAACTTCTGTATCGTTATTGGCAGAGATAGTAGCGACTTGCTTTAGCTGTCCTTCGTCCGTTATATCTTTACTTACTGATTCTAAATACTCTACAGCTACTTTAGTAGCTTGTTCAATTCCTTTCTTTACCTGCACTGCAGTATGATCACCAATGGTACCTAAACCTTTTTGGAATATTTCTCTTGCTAGTAACGTAGACGTAGTAGTTCCATCACCAGCTTCTTCTGCTGTTTTAATTGATGCTTGTTTAACTAACTGTGCACCTACATTTTGTAACGGGTCTTTAAGTTCAATAGACTTAGCTACTGTTACACCGTCTTTGGTTGATATAGGGTTACCCTGTTGTTGTTCTATAATAACATTTCTACCTGCTGGTCCTAATGTACACACAACGGTCTTTGCTAATTTTTCGATACCTTCTGAAAGTCCTACTCTAGCTTTGTGGTTAAATTCTAATTCTTTGCTCATGCTTATGCTTCTTTAATAACTGCTAAAATTTCTCTATCTTGCGCTACGTAGTACTCATCTCCTTCGAAATCAATACGTAATGTACCGATTTTAGGAACTAGTACAACATCTCCTACTTTGCAGGATCTAACACTAATAATTTTACTTGGATCTAATTCGGACTGTCTTCCAGGACCGACGGCAAGTACTTCACCCATTTCAGGCTTCTCTTTACCCATATCGGGGATAACTATATTTCCGTAAGTTTGTTCTCCTTCGTCTATTGGTTTGAGGAGAATCCTATCATTTGTTGGTAATAACTGTTTTGACATATGTAACTTTGTTTATTTATATTAATATAAGAATAAAAATTGGAAGAACAAACCCAGAGCTGGTTTATTTAGCTAATTTTCAAAGTTCTTGGCTCTGATCCTTTAGCAAAAGGGATAATAACTTGCAATAGTCCATTTTTAAACTCAGCTGTTGCTTTGCCTAAATTAAACTGACTATCTATTTTCCAACCTAAGTTAAATGATCTTTTAGCAATACCTCTATGGATATATTCGCCTAAGTCATCTTCTTTTGGTTTATCGTAATTTACTCTGATTATATTACCCTCAACGAGAATTTGGATATCATCCTTAGAAATTCCGGTACAAGCAATGTCTAGTCCTAGACCGTTGTCTCTTTCGTAAATATCTACTGGGTGGGGTAATTTGGAATCTGCTAAAGGTTGATACCTGTTAGCTGTTTGCAGGAAGTTCCTGACTAAGATGTCGAACGGATTACGCTCATATATTACATTTCTTAATGTACTCATATCATTTGTATTTGTGATGCCCTAAGGTCATCGGTTAATTAAAATTTAAAGCGCTCTGGGCTGCCTTCCATTTGTTATAAATATCGTTGTTTTTTCTTTTTCTGTTCTTGTCTAAGTCTCTTGCTTAGATCTGGTTTAAAAATTAAATCGTAAGGTACTTTACCTTCATAGTATATATCCTCATAAAATGAGATTGGTATATTTAATTTTTTTGATAGCCATTCTATTTTTTCATCTAAGTACTTTATTTTATCAACATAAAACTCTAAAGGGTATTTAGGTTCTATAGTTCCTGCTTGCCATTTCAAATGATCTCCTTGTTTTAGGTATTTCATTCCGTGTAGCGCTTGCCAAGATTCTGCTTGAGCAATTTTATCTTTACGTTGTAGTAAAATAATATTACTAAACCGCTTACTAAAATCTACTATATCATCTAACGTATAATCAACAGTTTTGAAAGGTATTAATTTAATACATTTAGCCTTCTTTAAATGTTTTATCTCTCTTGGTTCACTAATGAACTTAAAGTCATAATTTTTACTTAATTCGTTACCGAGATAAGTACTGCCAGTTCTAGGACCTGATATAATAAGTATACCTTCCATTAATGTCCTTCTGACCAATTATTAGCAATCTCTGGAGGTGCTTTTAAAGTTACTCCAGGTAGTTTAGTCGTATTCTCCATAATCTCTTGAACGTAAGGAGCAAACATTGCAGCATCTTTCTCAGCTACGTTAATTATCAATTGATCATGAACCTGTGCTTGACATACAGCATCGATACCTAGCTCTTTAGCTTTACGGTTGATAACAAGAGCAGCTCTATTTACTACTGCTGCTGCTAATGACTGCAATTGAAAGTTTAAACAGTTGTTAAGTCCGTTACGGTAATCTCTATAGGCTTGAGTAACTTGATCTCTAGCAGATATCATTTTACCAGTCTTTGGATTAGTCTTAGTAGGTATCTGAGTTTCTAGTTGCTTTCTATATCTCCAGTCCATCATACGGTCCCCAACTTGCTCATAGATACGTTTAACTTTAGGTAAGTGACGTACACGTCCTACATAGTTTTCTATCTTACCGTAAGCCTTAACCATTTCTCTTGATCTTTCTCTCCATGCTGCTAGTTCAGGAAAACCATCTAAGTAACCTTTTATAAGTCCTTCAGCAGTCTTTTGATCTACATCTAAAGTCATCTTAAGAGCATATGCTTCCATACCGTATGCAATACCTAATGAGTATGCTTTAGCTTTATTACGAGCAACTGGTTCTAACTTCTTAAGGTAGTTATCAGCTTTTTTATCAGCTGAGACTCCGTTAGGGAATCTATCTCTTTGATCGTTTAGCTTCTCAGTTTTTATAGCTACAGTAGAATAGAAGTCCCATCCTTTATTAAAGATCTCTTGAAGAGCTTTATCTCCTGTAACACTAGCAAAGCAGTGAGGTTCTAGAGATTCGTAATCCGCATCAATAACCTTTCTACCAGGTCCGGCAATTAAGAACTCTCTAACTATATTTACATACTTCATGATTACAGGAGCATCTTCTCCTTCTTCTAGGGGCTTCGGTAACTGTTGAGCATCAGAACCATATCGACCAGATACAGTACCATTTTGTTTAAAGTAGAAATAATATCTACCGTCTTCCTGACGGTCTCTAAACCTGTCTACGTAAGTAGATTTGATCTTAAGTAACTTATTATATATACGTAAATTCTCAGCCCAAGGGTACGTCTTTGCTAGCTCTTCTACCATAGACATATCAAATTTATCTCTACCAGATTTAGTATTCGCTCCTGATACTTTAGGTTTAATACCCATGTATTTAAACACAATCTCACCTAAGTGTTTCTTAGACTGTATATTAAGGTATTCACCATCATTAGACTCTTTCCATAGCGACATAGATATTCTAGCTCTTTCTACTTCGTCGATTAACTCTAGATCACCGGTAAGTAAGAACTCCTTAATCTTAGAGTCTTCTAGTTCCTCTATATTCTTTTGAGTAAGAGAGTATTTACCAGTTTTCTCGCTTTTAGGTAAAGGAAGAGAGTAACGTTGTACTAGTCTCTGAGCGAAGTTACCTTTATGAGAAGGAGGGTAAGCATCTGTAGCAGTATCTACTATCCATGCTTTTACTTCTGATACTTCTAATAAAGATTTCATAACAATCTCTTTATTCTTTGCTTGATCTTCTGTAATCTCTTTATGAATTCTATCAATCAGTTCTACATCTAAGTCTACTCCTTTCGCTTCCATAGGAACTGTTACCTCCCTATAGATTGGCATTACTTCGTCTTCGAAGAAGAACTTCTCCAAGCCTTCCTTTCGTAACTTATCCAAATATAAATTGCAAATACGAAGGGTGAGATCAGTATCAGCACTAGCATATCTGCTAAGAATGTCAAGATCTGCTTTATATATTTCGTATAACTCTTTTGTAACTGATCCTCCATTTTTTTTAATGCTTTCTTTTAGTATTACTTGTTCTTCGTTAGCAGCTTTTTCTACATCAAGCCCTAACTCCTTTTGGTTCATAATTGCAATAGACTTAAGCCCAAAGGGATTACCAAAACCAAATGCACCTTCTTCGTACACAGTATGTACTAGAAGTCCTGTATCGACCCAAACATCGGGAAGTAAATCTACACCAAAGTAGTTCTTTATAAACTGAACATCAAAGGAAGCATTGTGAAATACTAGTTTCTTACCTTTAAGAAGTTTAAGTAAATTTTTACTAATAACTTCAGTAGATTGATCGTTAATAGTCTGAAGTACTAATTCGTTTTTCTCATAGTCAAATACTAATGTAGGTAAGTAGAAACCTATACCTTCGTCACCAGATACTGACCAACCAATAATCTTATTCTTACGAGGATTAAGACCGGTAGTTTCCGTATCGACTGCGATAACGTCTGAGTCTATAATATGTTGATGTAATAGTTTAAGAGTCTTTTCATCTTGGACCGTGTAATACTTTTTTTCTAATTGCATATATAACCTTTTATTAATTTCGTTGTAAGTTAAGAACCGGAGTATCTCCTATCTGTTTATAGTAATCTTGAAGCATAGCTTCTTCTAAGCCTTTCTGATAATTAATATAGAAAGAATAATCCAATAAAGTATACTGTTGCTTAGGAGTTTTTAAAACATAGAAGAAGACCTTCTTATATTTCCTTTTAATCTCATCTCTAATTCTATCATTCCCTGAATTAGATATACATTTATACTGTGTATTGATTCGATGAAAAACATTAGCTGATTGACCAATTTTAAGAATCTCACCTTCTTCAGAGACTACTAAATATACACCAGGTTGTTTTTTATAATCGTCTTTATCTAAATTAAAGCTGACATCTACACCCTGCTTTAATCTATCGCTAACAAATAAGTCAGCAACTTTAACAAATCCTTTTTTACCCCAATATTTAATATTGTTCATAACCTTTATTTTACTAATTATTTATACATAAATATAAGAAAAATTATACAGGGAGGCAACTTATTTACTAGAAAGTTCCTTAAGAATTTTTTCTGAATCTATCTTGATTTTATGTTCTATTTCTAATTGAGCTATTACTCTAGTTTTCATTTGAACATCACCATTGAAGAAATTCCAAATTAAAGAAGTACGAAGTTTTCTTATATCTCCTTGAACTGATTTACAGCTCAATTCAAACAATTGCTCATCTTCTTCTTCTACCTCGAAAGGAATATCTTTTTCAGAAGCATAAGAAATAAGTCCTATTAAGTCATTACTTTCATAGCAACTTTTTAAATTATTAAACTCCTCTTCAGTTCCACCTCTATCTGGATGAGCAATTTTAGAAGCCGAACGATATAGTTTCTTTACTTTAGATGCTTTCTCTTTCGACTTCTTTTTTTCTTCTTCACCGGGAGGTTTATCTCGCATCTCTCCAGTTTCTTGATTAACCCACATTTCAGTTTTAATGTTATTGAAGTACTTTCCGAATATCTCTTTCCACTCTACTTCTTGTGAGTCATACTCTTCTTGAGTATCCTCTAATTCAAGTTGTAAGTATTGGTATTTAAGTGAGTACTTCTTTAACAGTCTGGACATTAGTATTCCCCGTATAGGTCAAATTTCATTGGTTCTTTTTCTTCGATCTCAACTTCATGTGTTTTGATAGCATAGAGTTTACCCTCTAATGGAGCTAATCTATACTCACCTTTGAACTTAGTTGCTCTCATATACATCGTCAGTGCCATAACCAATCCTTCAACAACAGTTGATTGATCTCTTTCCAGAATCCAATTATCTCCGGGAGCTTTTCTCTTAGCAATTAGCTCTCTTTCTTCTTCGATTATAATATCAGCCATATTACTGTCTTAAAGTTTTTTCTATTCTGTAATCAGTATTAGTGAAAAAATCAGGAATAAACCTTGAATGAGTAGCTCTAATAGGGTTAATATCTAATCCTCCTCTTCTAGTATATAAACAAGATACCATTAAATCTTCTGGTTGATATGCATCTGTTAAATGTTTAAATACCATTTCACAAATCTCTTCATGGAAGTGACTTACAGTTCTATGAGATACAATATACTTCGCTACTGATTCAGGAGAAGGAATATTCTTTCCTTTCATTCTAATAAAGACATCTCCCCAGTCTGGTTGATTAGTTACTCTACAATTAGATCTTAATAGGTTAGATCTTAACTTTACTTCTTTAGCCTCTTCTGATACAGTTTCTATTTCTAATTGAGAAGCATCTGAAGAGAAAGCAGTGAAGTCTATTTGATCTAAATCTGCAATCTCAGCTAAATCTTGATAACCTTCAAAAGATAATGCTTTACCGTCTTCTGAATCTGTGTAAAAACTTACTGTTGTATCTGTTTCAAGTAACTTATCTAAATCACTTTTTACCTTCTCTTCAATCTGTATAATACAATCCACAGAAGTAGCTCCTAATCTAGTCATATTAAAAGAATTTAAGTATAACTTAATAGATTTAGATTCTACGTGATATTGAGAGTTTGAAGGACATACAATTTTTAACATTCCTGCAACAGGTAAGCCTTTATCTGTAATTGCTGATACTTCATAACAGTTCCAAGTATCTACTCCTACAAAGTCCTTATCAGTTAATCCATAGCCTTCTCTATTCAAATAGCGAGGTACTTTAACTAATAGCTCTGGTGCGTAGGTATCTTTATACCCGTCTCCACCTACTTTTCCTAAATGTTTAGACGCAATGTCTACTACTTCTTGATAATTTTTAACTTCTGCCATATTAACCTTTAAATAATTGTTTTTTACCACCCTCATAAACATAAGCGTGTCCGTTTTCTATTAATAAATCATTAAGAGATTTTTCTTCTCCTTTGATGAATATTTCTGCAAGTACTCTACCGTACTTACCTTTACCGTAAGATTGTATTTCAAACTTACCATCATTCATCTCTAAATATTTTTTCGTAAAATCAGAAGCAAGAAGACCTTTAGCTTTTTCTTCTAAGTTTCTTGTTCTCTTTTCCCAGGTATCTACACCTTTAAATCTAAGTCTTGCTTTAACCCAAGTACTGAATCCTAAGTCGATCATAACATCTGCTGTGTCACCATCAACTACTCTTAATAATTTTGCTCCGTATCTAAACATTTATAAAATCTAAAATTTGTTCTACCCTTTGCATAGGGGAACCAGTTATCGTCAAATAAGGTTGACGTACACCTTCAAGAACAGCTTTAAACTCACTATCTATTTCCTTTCTCCATTGTTCATCTACACTTCTAACTCCATCGTCTACTGAATCGAATTCAATAGGGAAATAAACATAATGAGTATATTCGCTCTTTATTCTATTCCAAGTATCTTCTATATAATCGTTCGTATATGTAGTTACTCCTTTCATAAATCTAGAGTAAACTAAAACATCCATATAACATCTATCTAATACTAAGTTATAAGGTTGAAGTAAAGCTTCCAAATGAAAACTACTAATAGCTAATTGAGTAGCATCGGTACCTTTTTCATTAATAGGAAATCCGTAACTACCTACTGTTCTAGTAGATTCATTAACAAACTCATACTTAGGTAATTTATTTTTAAGTAATTCGTAAACAGTAGTCTTACCTGTACTACTTGCTCCTACTAATGCTATTCTTTTTATCATAAAGCTTCTCTTAAAAAGTTACACCACATATATAACCCTCTGTCTCTTAAGATACGAAATAAATCTTCAAGCTCCACCTGAAAAGTATTAAATCTTTCTTCCATTATAATTTTACCTTCATCTACTCCAGCGGTAACTCTATGCAGAACAGTTCCTGCTATAGGGTACTTACCTTCGTTAATACCTTCGAAAGCTCTAATCTGAGGATCTTTACCTTTAAGTTCAGGGTACTCAGTTATTAAACCTGGATGCCCGTTAATTATAATATATTTTTCACATATAGAAGGAGGCATTATTCTTAACCAACCATGTAGAGTTATTAATGCTTCCGGAAAGTATACTAATAAGTCTTCATACTCTTCTTCATCAGGTTTATTACTAAAGGTAAAGTAACCTTGTTTTTCAATCCTAGGGTCTATAGTTCTAAGATGCTCAGGTCTATCGTTTGTAATAATCCGATCTGGCCATCTACCTAACGATTCAGCTATATCAGCTATTTCAGCTCCAGTCTGACTAAAAAATGCTATCCAAGTCTTAGTTGCCATTAGTATACCATTTAAATTTCTGAATATTATTTTTAATTGTGCCTAACTGAATATCATCAATCTCAGAATTAATCAGTTCATGAAGTTTCTGTCTTTCTTTAGACCATAACCCATCTGATCCATATGATATACCTTTAATACCGTGAACTACAGGATTAGAAGTATCAAGTGAATATATCCAATCATAATCGGAATGCTTATAAAAACTAAATTCTTGAGGTAATCCACATCCTAGTAAGTGATGAGGTTTAGCTGTATTGATCACACCGTCTCTAAGTAAATCTCCCAGTAGCTTAACACGTCCTAGCATCCAGCTAACATACTTGTTAGCATGAGGAACTGATTGTGTATAATACGAGTAATCAAATGATATAGCTATCATATCTACATCTGCTGTCTTGTTCATATAGTTGTAGCTATTTTTAATTTCATCATATGTCCTACCTTGAACAACTCCTATTTTACCACTACCTTCGTAACCGTATCCTTTATTAATCCAGTCTTCCATCTGGTCGCAAGTTTTATCAGCGTCTTCTAAAGCATCTGGGACTATATACCAAGTTGGTTTAAGTTCGTTAACCCATTTATTAAATTTATCTGCATCGAAAGCCTCTTCTAATTCAAATATAGAGTTATCTAAAATAATCTCCCTACCTTTTACTGCTGCCTTTTTAAACTGATCTAAGTACCCTTTATCTTCTTCAAATAAATGTACTAACGCATAGTCGTAGTCAGTATATCTCTGTACCTCTTCGAATATTTCTTTAGGACTTTCGTGTGCTATCTTTATCATCTATATTTGTAGTATTTAATAGTGTTGACATAGTTCTTACTGAGTTATCGATAAGTTCTAATGCATGGTCAAGTTTAGTTTGATTCTTATCATATTCATAAATTTCAGAATATGCTTTCTTTACAATATCGAATGGTAAGTAATCCTCACCGTCAATTGTAACTTTATGTTTCTCTAAATTAATCATTAAAGAACTGTTTTAAGTCAGGTCTGAAGTAATTAATCGATTTCATTACTTTTCTATCTCTTGTTCTATAGACAATGTACCGTCCTTCCGCAATCTTCTCAAAATGACAGGCCTCACCTTGTTCCTTACTTCTTTGGCTGACACTCTGTATGGCTTCTTCTTCAGTTTTACAAGCTTTTGACATATTAGAAGCCTGTACCTCTTGATATGCTGGCCATATCTTATCTTTAAGGCCATGTAACATAGTACCGTTCCCAAGGGAAACATAAGTAATGTCGCACAAAGCGTCCAGAACTTCCACAATGTCCCCTCTTTCGCAAGCTTCTCTATATTCTTCGAGTTCTTCGAGGATAAAGTCATAAACGAATTGCCACTCTTTTTTACTTGGTATAGTTGGTTCATAGTTATTAGGTTTTCCGAATGTTTTATTAAACGTTTCTACTTCATCTACGAAAGGAACTCCGTTAACCCAAACTGGTAGTGGTTCCATGTCTTTCATCTCATTCTCTGAGAATAAATTTAATTGTTTACTCATCTTTATTTAATTTATTTGTATTCTCTATCGGCATTGTTAATCCTCCAATGTAATTACCATCGGCTAGATGGAAGTATGGATCGTCTTGTGCTCTATCGTAATCATCTTCTAATCTTATGATATCGTCTTCTCCAAAATAAGTACCAGTTTGAACTTCTATAAATTGTACTACTTCGTCAGTTTTATTCCAAGCTCTATGTTTAGCTTCTAATGGAATATGTATAGAACCTCCTGTTTTAACTGTATAGATTTCATCATCCAATACAACAGTTAGGACTCCTTCAACAACTGTCCACTGCTCACGTCTATTAGTATGATACTGGTAAGAAAGTCTTTGTCCAGGAGCTACAGTTATTAGTTTAACTTTAGTAAAGTCAGTATCTAATAATACATCATAACAACCCCAAGGTCTTTCATCGTGTTCTAATGCTTGCATATGCTTGCTAATTCTATGTTCTTATAAAACTCTGCTTTTGCTGAATCCTCATTTAAAAATGCTCCTGTTAACTTAGCAGTCTGCATTGAAGCTCCTCCATGCTTTACTCCTCTACATGATACACATGCATGAGTTGCATTTACCTGAACTGCTACTCCTAAATTACCTTCACATATCTTATCTACTGCATTATGAATAGCTACCGTTAACTGCTCTTGAATAGCTCCTCTTCTACCGAATTGCTCTACAATTCTATTAAGCTTAGACAGTCCTACTACCTTACCATCTTCTGATGCTATATAAGCAATACTTACTGTACCTCTAATAGCTTGATGGTGGTGAGAACACATAGACGTTACTGGTATATTACTCTCCTGTACAATGCCGTCATATCCATCAGAAGGAAATGCTGTAATACGGTCTAAAGGGCTATATCTTCCAGCCCACAAGTCATTAACATAAGCTTTAGCTACTCTCATTGGAGTATCTGCAGAGTTAGGATCGTCTTTATAGTCACATCCTAATGCAGTTAAAAAGTTTGCATATGCTTCTGATGCTCTTTTTATAATAACTTGCTTTTCATGATCAGTAAGTCTAGCTTCTGGTCCTTCTGTCTTTTGTTTTTCCGCTAGTTGAGTTGAAATACCGTTAGCGAATCCGGCTCTTACTAATTCTGTTCCTTCTATAAACTTTTTAGGCATAATATATAATTTGTTTTTACTGAGGTTCTACGACTCATTCTTAATTAAAGATAAGAAATTTATTTTAAACATCCAAATAATCTTGAATAGTTTTGGAAGTTTCTTTTTCCCAAGGGTATACAATCCAACCGTAATCATCAGGTATCTCTTTTGCGAAATATTCTGGTTTTGCTTTCGAGGATGTTTTGTAATGTAGAGTAGCAAACTTAGGATTAAACATTTCTTCTCTCCATTTTAATATTGTCTCTCCACTATCTGCTATATCATCTATAATTAACAGTCTAGGGTAGTGATTACTTTTATATTCAAAGTAAGGAATATCAAAACGATGTGAATACATTATTGCTAAGATAGTACCTCCTCTAGGAATTCCTGTTACGTAATCTATTTTTCCTTTTGTTTGTGCGTGTATGTTATCGAGGAGTTTATAAACATCCTCCCAACTATAATAAACTCTTTTTACTCCCATGTATTATTCGTTACCCAGTTGCCAGTAGAATAGTTTGCTATAGAGGTATTACCTACTGATTGTAATTTCTCTTTTAAATGGTCAAATTGAGCTGGGGTAATATTATAGTGGTGTACTCCTTCTATGAACCCTTTTAACCACTGTACAAATTCTTTTTCATTCATAATCTAAACCGAAAAATTTATAGTTGTTAATAACTGCCTCTTTTTCTCCTGCTTCGATTGCTTCTTCTTCACTATCGAAAATTGCTTCTACAGGGCATTCCGGAACACAAGCTCCACAGTCGATACATTCTTCTGGGTTTATGTATAGGCTTTTACCGATTAAGTCTTCTTTGGACATTCCTGCTACTTCTGCTCCTGCTCCAGTAATATCTATAGGACCGTGAATACAGTCTACAGGGCAAACTGCTACACAGGCTGTATCGCAAGTACTAACGCAAGGTGATCCAATTATAAAACTCATTATACTTCTCTTTGATCTTCAAACGCAATAATATGCGG
>Ga0102817_1000007_pt1 | contig 58142 bp, 64 predicted proteins | sample ColrivemetaGS555_FD_78193 | JGI IMG/M metagenome (GOLD analysis project Ga0102817, IMG submission 78193) | Estuarine microbial communities from the Columbia River estuary - Ebb tide non-ETM metaG S.555 | ecosystem: Environmental > Aquatic > Marine > Intertidal zone > Estuary | place: USA...
GAATCTGTTTTACGTAAAGGCGCTGAGCTAGTTAAACGTAAAGGTATTAAGTGTTTGGTTATTGATCCATATAATAAGGTTAGAGACGTCGATTCACATACTGAAGACGTTAACAGATACACAATGGAATACTTAACTAAGATTGAAACCTTTGCTAAGAAGTATGATGTGTTAGTGTTTATAGTTGCACATCCAACTAAGATGTATAAGACACAAGACGGCAAGATCGAAGAGCCAACGATGTATAATATAAAAGGTGGTGGTGAATGGTATGATGCTAGTTACCACGGCTTGTTAGTTCATCGTGACTATGACAATAAAACAACTAAAGTTAAAGTACTTAAATGTAAGTTTCAGAACTTAGGTGAAAACGGAGCTGAAGCTCATTTTACTTGGGAACCTAGATCAGGTTGTTTTGTTCCTCACGATGTGCCTGACTTAGATGAAGCTATGCCATGGGAGTAGAATTAGTTAAAGGTGTTGATTACAATTATGTATATTCTATAAAGGCTAATAATGTTATTTATAAAACATATACTAAAGACACTGTTGATATGTATGAGGCTATATTAGATAAGTTTAATATAAAATATAAAACAACTTATGATAAAGACAGTAAATTGGAAACCACCACCGTGGAGTAAAGAATATAGAAAAATATATTCTTGGTGTTTAAAACACGGAATAAAAATATACCCTGTAGCTACTGCTAAAGGAGAAAAAAATAAAAACTGTTATATAGAAGTAAGTGTAAATGGTAAAACAACATTATCGCCTAAGCATTATGGTGTTAGTGAATTATGGCCTAAAATATTTGAGCTATATAAGTTTTATTACGACAAACGTACAAACTAAATACGATAAAGTTTAGATAATATAAACATGAGAGAATATAAATTTAAAAATGCTAGTGAAGCTTTTGACTTTTATTATGGTACAATACCGTATGAAGGTAAAAACTTTGGTAATACTAAAGCTATGTTTAACCAAGGCTTTACTATATTAAACCCAGTTGATCGCATAATAACTAATGAAGCTAGAAACTTTAATGTTGAATACGCAGAAGCTGAATGGCAATGGTATTTATCAGGTGATCCATCTACAGCTAAGCTTGGTGAAATATATGGTAAGATACCTAAGATATGGCAGGATATGGCTGATGGTAATGGTAGAGTTAATTCTAACTATGGTTATCAATGGGAAAGAGGTTATCAACTAGATAAAGTTGTAGCTATGTTAAAAGAAAATCCTGACACAAGACAGGCTTGTGTATCTATATATGATGGTAAAGAAATTACCAGATACAGACACGATACACCTTGTACCTACGCTGTACAGTTTACAGTTGTAGATAACAAGCTTGATATGTGTGTTACGATGCGTTCTAACGATCTTTGGTTCGGTTTCTGTAATGATCAATATCAATTCAGTAAACTGCAAGAGATGGTCTCAGAACGTACAGGATATAAAGTTGGTGTATATTATCATTTTGCACATAACTTACATATCTATGACGATCAGTTACCAGAACAAAATACACTAACATCTAGAGCTAAACAATATGGATAAAATAAATTATTATTTATACCATATACCGGGTAAAAAAATAGGTGTTACACGTGATCTTATAAGCAGAGTCGTAGAACAACAAGGTTACGACTTAGACGAAGTAGAAGTTCTAGAGCAAAGTACAGATATAAACTATATATCTGACCGCGAGTTAGAACTTCAATTGTCTCATGGCTATAGGGTTGACAGACAGAAATACAAAGACTTATATATAAACCAAAAACCAAAATCAAATAATATGAATATAAATGCAACCGAACAAACCTCAACATTCCCTTGTCCATTATCTAAACTTAAAGGTAGATTAATGGATAATATGGGTATGACATGGTTAACGTCTCACGGTAAGTTTGAGATTAATATGGATACAATAGCTTGGATAATGAAAAATGCAACTACTTCTATGTATACAACTGAAAGATGTTATATATATAATAAGTCTTTTGCTAAATACTTTAAAACAGTTGAATTTCCTTTTGGTGATGATGCTTATCAAGCTTATCACGATGCTTTAACTGAAAGGGTTAAACCAAGTAATGGTAACCCTAATTACAATGAACTTAACCTCGATAGGTTTCAGTTAATAAGAGACTGGGCTGGCGAAAGAGGTTTATACAGTAAAGGCGATACTAAAACTCAGTTCTGTAAGCTAATGGAAGAAGCTGGCGAACTAGGTAGAGCTATACTAAAAGATGATAACCCTGAATTTAGAGATGCTATCGGTGACATGGTTGTAGTTCTTACAAACTTAGCTCATATGGGCGGAACAACCATTGAAGATTGTATAGACGAAGCTTACGATGTTATCTCTAAGAGAACTGGTAAAATGGTTAACGGAACATTTGTTAAAGATGAAAAGTAAGACTATTAAATTCAGAGATCCAGTCGTTGAGAACGTTGTGGATAAGTTTGTATCAAGATCTGATGTTGGCTTTAATAAGTATGGCAGAACATTAGATACTGAACGTAGAGGCAAACATAAAGATCTAGCAGGTTATCTTAATGATATACAAGAAGAGCTTATGGATGCTATACTATATATTCAAGCTGCACGTGAAGAGTTAAATGATAACTTAATCAGTGAAACGGTAGCAGAAGCTAATAAAGCTAGTTTCAGACCGCCACATCCTAGTCATGCTGAAGATTTAGAATATGGTTCGCCGGTATAGTAAAAAGAAAGGTCCGGTAAGATCTAAAAAAACTAAGCACGATGGAATACAATTTGCATCAGGGCTTGAAAAACATATGTATATAGCTTTAAAGAAAGCTAAAATTAAAGCACATTACGAGGGACAAACTTACGAGCTTGTCCCTTCTTTTAACTTTGAACAAGAAGCTTATGAAAGACAAAGCAACGGCAAGGGTGAATACCGCAATCGAGGTAATAAAAAAATACTTAATATTAAGTATACTCCAGATTTTGTGGGAGATAATTTTATTATTGAATGTAAAGGACGTGCTAATGAATCTTTTCCCATACGTTGGAAGTTATTTAAAGCTTTTGTACATGAAAACTTACCGAACATTACGTTATACAAACCTCAAAATCAAAAAGAATGCGAAGAGACCGTGAACCTAATTCTTGGGAAAAAAAAGATATAGCAAGAAGAAAATATGCAGAACGACAATTACAGAAGTTTATAGATTGGAGTATATCGTCTAAGGGATATTTAAAATATAAAGAATTAATAGAATATGAAAGAAAGTACTCTGCTAGAGATGCAGAATAAAATTGCGGCATTAACAAGAGTTGTGCAACAAATGATAAATGAAATGAATATACTTAGTACCACTGCAATGGGTACTTTAGAAACTGTAAAATTAATACCAGGCTACGATAGAGCTATAGAGTTCTTAAAAAAAGAAGCTGAAAAATTAGAAAAAGAAAAGAAAAATGGAGTTATCGAACAAAATACTAAGTGATATAACAGTATATATGAAGTACGCTAAGTTCGTTCCTGAGTTAAATCGTAGAGAAACTTGGATAGAGCTAGTAGACAGAAACAAAGCTATGCATATTAAAAAATATCCAGAGCTATCAGAAAAAATAAATGAAGCCTATAAATTAGTATATGATAAAAAAATTCTTCCAAGCATGCGCTCGTTACAATTCGGCGGTAAACCGATTGAGATTAGCCCTAATCGTGTGTATAATTGCGCTTATCTACCAATTGATCACATTGATGCTTTCCACGAAACCATGTTCTTGCTTCTTGGAGGAACAGGCGTTGGATACTCTGTGCAGAATCATCACGTAAAACAAATGCCACCAGTTAATCAGCCTTACGCTAAAAGAACTAGAAGGTTTTTAATTGGTGACAGTATTGAAGGGTGGGGAGATGCTATTAAAGTATTGATGAAGTCTTACATGGGTGACAAAAGAAGTTCTACTGTAGAGTTTGATTACTCAGACATAAGAGCTAAAGGTGCACAACTAGTTACATCGGGTGGTAAAGCGCCAGGTCCTCAGCCATTGAAAGAGTGTATACTAAAAATTAAAGGCATATTCGATGCTAAAGATGATGGCACACCGCTTACTACAGTTGAAGCGCACGATATAGTTTGTCACATAGCTGACTCGGTTCTAGCTGGTGGAATACGTAGAGCAGCTTTAATTAGTTTATTTTCTGCTGAAGATAGCGAAATGATTAGTTGTAAGTCAGGTACTTGGTGGGAAAAAAATCCACAAAGAGGTAGAGCTAATAACTCAGCTGTACTCATGAGACATAAAGTAACTCAAGAGTTTTTCATGGATCTTTGGAAACGTGTAGAGTTATCAGGATCAGGTGAGCCTGGTATATACCTTAACAATGATAAAGATTGGGGCACAAACCCTTGTTGTGAAATAGCATTAAGACCTTTTCAGTTTTGTAATCTATGTGAGGTAAATGCTAGTGATCTTGAATCACAAGAAGATTTTAACAATAGAGTTAAACACGCTAGCTTTATAGGAACACTACAAGCTGGTTACACTGACTTTCATTATTTAAGAGACATATGGAAAGATACGACAGAGAAGGACGCCCTTATAGGTGTATCAATGACAGGGATAGGGAGTGCCGCTGTGCTGCAGTTGGATATGAAGGAAGCTGCAAATATAGTAAAACGAGAAAATACAAAGACAGCTAAAGCTATTGGCATTAATCCAGCAGCTAGATGTACAACCGTGAAGCCTGCTGGGACGACATCTCTGGCATTAGGAACTTCATCTGGTATTCACGCATGGCATAATGATTATTATACACGTAGAATTAGAGTTGGAAAAAATGAATCTATGTATAAGTATTTATCTACTAACCATCCTGAATTAGTTGAAGATGAGTTTTTTAGACCTCACGATACTGCTGTAATTAGCATACCACAAAAAGCGCCTGAAGGTTCTATATCAAGATTAGAATCACCGTTTGATTTACTTGAGCGTATAAAAAAAGTTGCTACAGAGTGGGTAAAACCCGGTCATAGAAAAGGATCTAATACTCACAATGTCTCAGCTACTGTTAGTTTAAAACAAGAAGAGTGGGATCAAGCAGGAAGATGGATGTGGGAAAACAGGGATCATTACAATGGTCTGTCTGTATTACCTTATGATGGCGGTACATATACTCAAGCACCGTTTGAAGACATAAGCAAAGTACAATACGACATGGCTATGAAACATCTTAAAGACATTGATCTTAGTAAGATTATAGAAACAGAAGATGAAACAGATCTTGCAGGAGAATTAGCTTGTGCAGGTGATAATTGTGAAATAAAATAAAACAAATAAAATGGCAGATAAATTTAAACCTCATATGATGTATAAAGGCAAAAGCTCTATAATGGCTAAGTCAATGAAAAAACACTCAGAGCTAAAGAAAAAAGGTTATGGACATAAGAAACCTAAATAAATGAAACGATTAGCTTTAATTGGAGGTCTTAGCTTAATGACAGCTGGGACTTCATATATGATGTGGCATCCACATGCACCACAGTTTGATTTAAATCCTAACACATTAGCTATAGCTACTGGAGGATTTTTTGTAACTGTTGGAATTACTTATAAATTTTAAAATAAAATGATATGTGCGGACTTTGTCTAGGCGGTATTTGTGAATACTGTAACAGTTAAAATATAAAAAGGGGAAGTCGTAATGACCTCCCCTTTTTTGGTTACAGGAACTTTGGGTATGGTGCCCATTATTCTTATTGTTCCTATTTAAAATTTTGCTCTACCTCATCTCCAAAGATGTCTGTTATCGCTCTTCCTACAACAGCTTTTGAGTAATTTGCTGCCTTCTTTATAAATGTTGAAGGTCTTTTAATTTGATTTTTAACTAAACCTTTAGCTAGATCAAAACCTGCTTTCCCTACCTTTATCCCAGCTTTTACACCACCACCACCTATAAACCATTCAACAGGATTAGAAGTCATCTCAATAGCACCGCTTTCAGGATATTTATATGGCAATATTTTAGGATTCATGGGTTGTTTTTTAGAAATTAGTTTTGAAGCCTCTTTCTTTTGTGCTGCGGCAGATCTTTTATTGAATTCATTAAGCTTTTGCTTGAAAACCATTTCTTCAAATGCTTTATCAGGAGTTGGATCGCTGATTCTGTTAAAATTATGTATAGGATTTTTAGTCTTAACCATAGCATCACCCTTTTGTTTCAAAGGAGACTTATCAGGAAAAGGGTTATAAACTTTTTCACGAAGTTTTTTATATCTATTAGTTCCTGTTTTGCCTTTAGATTTTAAAGTTCTTAATCTTTTAAGACTTCTAACTTGTTTATTTTCTCTTCTAACTTCTTTCTTATTGTCATCCATCTATCTAAAGTTTTGACCCTGATTTCTTTTTTTAATACCTTTTGTTATTGGCACATCAGCATCATTGGTTGGCATTAATGATACATCTTTACCATCAAAAAAGAACTCTCTTTTTTCTCTATCATATTCACCTGATTTTACTTTACCAAGATCTTTATAACCTTTTTTAAATGCTCTTATAGCTTTACGTCTTCTTTTAAGACTTTTTCTAGGGGGTTTATTGTTTTCCATAATTATTTTTTAACATTTCCATCTTGCTCTAGCGGCTTTACCTCTTTCGCCAGTCCAACCTTTTGATCTAGCACAAAAAGACTTTCTACGACCAGCAGCTTTACTACCGGGTTTTACATCGCCTGTTACAGCTGTTTTTAATTTACTTCCTGGGTTCTTTTTTTTGTATTCAGAAACTCCTTTTTTAGTCATTCCAGCACCTTCCTCAGTGGTTCTAAAATTACGCCCCTTACCTTTAGTAGTTTTTCTTGGTTCATTGCTGTTTAAAGGAGATCCTTTTCTACCTGTGCATTTTAGAGCCATAATTATTTATTTTTAGGAACACAGTTAGGTACGGTTCTTTTGCCTTTCTTTTTCATGCCTACCATTTCGTAGCCTTTCCAACAAGGTCCTTTTTTCATCAAAGGAGATCTTTCTATTTTCATTTTATAACTCATAACTTACTATTTAGTTCTATAATTTTGTTTACTCTGTCTTTTTCGTATTTAAGTCTTTTGATAGCGTCTGTAGTTAAACCTAAACTTCTTAAGCTATCCACTTGAACTGATTTATTTAATTTAAATAATTCATCACTTTGTTTTTTTAACTGCTGAGCTTTATAACTTTCAGTAGTTAATAATTTTTTAGGCTTATACTGTCTTGTGTTTTTTAATTTATTTTGTTTTCTATACTCTTTTCTACCTTCTTTTTCTTGCTTAAATCTTTCTGCTTTTTGAACTTGATTTTCTAATTGCCATTTAGGCCAACCTAAAAGCATAGCTACTCTCTGCCAGTTTTCATTAGTTTCATCTAAAGCTCCTTGAACATTTTCCATTTTTTGAAAAGCTCTATCTACAGGAACATTAGTCACTGCAGATATAACTTTAGCAGCTGATCTATATGAAGGGTTATTTATATTAAATGGTTCTCCAGATTCAGGTCTCCAAGAGTTCATTTCATAATCTCTTAATCCGCCTTTATATTTCTTAACCTTGATAGACATAGGTGGACTAACCTCAAGCAACTTCCAAGCATTGTCCCCATATTCAGGACCAGGATATTGACCTTCCTTTTCAGATCTTCTATATAAATCTAATAATACATTTTTTGCTGTAGCTAATATAACACCTTGAACTCCAACACCTCTTAGTATATTATCTAACATACTATTTGCTGTTTCCATATCTTTTTTACTGTCTTTGCTATTGTAGTATTCCATGGCTTTTTCAGCTTCTTTATCACTCATGCCTTGATCCTTAAAGTAGTCAAAAGAAACTTCGTCTTCATCATCACCAAAACCAGAAGCAAACATAGCTCCTTGCAAAGCTGTGAACATTAAGTTTTGAACAAATCCATAATACATTATTTTGCTTATATTTGATTTTGCATCTCCTCTGCCAGCGACTAAATCTCTACCTGCTTTATCCATTATTCTAGCATACTGTGACGGTGTGTTAGCAAAAGCCAATATAAACCTACCTAATGTACTAGCCTGTTGTTGTGATATTTTATCAGCTCTAGCAGACTGCTGAGAGTCTTCTGCTTTTTCTCTAAAATCTAAAAACGCTTTAGCCTCAGCATCGGCTTGACTCATACCTTGTTTCATGTATGTTTTAGTTCTATTTCTAAAATAAGTTGATCCGCCTGTAGCTATAGCAAAGCTATCTGCAAATTGAGTTAAAACAAAACCTCTGCTTAATAAATAGCTTATAACACCCTTAGCACTATTACCTGTAGTTTTAGCTGCTTCTGCTATTTCAGACTCACTGACGTTTATTTTTAATCCATTCCGTCTGTCTACTAGAAAATCTGAATTCATTAATCGCATAAAATCAGTCCAATATTGTTTTTGATTAGCAAAAGCTGCACCAGCTCTTAAAGGGTTATTATCAGTCCAATTAACAAAGTTAGCTGCAGATATAGTCTGTAAAACAGCAGATCTAGCATTTAAGAACATCACTGCACCAATAGAGTTGTTTATATAGTCTTGAAATCTAGCTTCTAACCTACTAGTTCCTGCTTTTCTGTTTTGACCAGTTTTCATTCTACGTATAGAGTCTTCAACAGCTTCTCTATACTTAGAACCGTAAGCAGCTTCTAACTTGTTTAATGTTTTTTCATCAAAAGCTAAATCAATATTTTCATTCCATTGTTTAAGTAATCTAGGTCTAGTATCTTTTCTTAATCCACTAATAAAATCAGTAGTTATAGTACCAGACAACCAATCAGCACCTGGGTAGTGGTAGCCATCTCCTTTACCTAATTCTATTAGTTGATCAACAAACAAGTTGAGTTCAGGGTTTCCATCTACAAATTCTTTTATTTGTTTTAAATCTCTTCCTGACAATCCGTCTACTTTCAAACCTTGCCTGTCCCAAGCAGCTACTCTAGTTACTTCTTCAAATGTAAAACCACCAAAAGCTTTCTTTTTTAAATTAGTAGGTACACCTTTTAAACTAGACTTCAATGCTCTAAAATCACTCATTAATTGGTTTTGTGCTATTGAAAGATCATTCATTGCTCTACCAAAAGGTCTTATTAAATTATCTTGCATCCATGACCATTGAGAATCTCCCTTTTCACCTTTAGCTAGCATCTTGTAAAGTAAACCTCCAAAATCCTGAGCAGAAGGAGGTATTAAAGACCATGAGTTTTTAGTTCTTCCTTTTGCTTTAGCTCTCATGGAAGAAAATTCTTTGTAAGACTCTACACCTGTAGCTTCAGCTATTATGTCATTCATAACATCACTAACTTCACTACTGAATTTTATTTTAGCTTGCTGAACTCTAGACTTAACATCTAATACTTCCATTGCAGACTTAACTGCCTCTACATTTTGTATAGCATCATCAGCAAAATAAAAATCATTATAACCTTCAGATCCCTTATCAACCAACCATTGCGCTTTAGCTTCTCCTGTTGAGTTTCCTAGTCCTATTATGTTTTCTGGTTTAAATTCTAAGCCTTCTGATTTTAAAAATTCATATATAGCATCAGCCGCTAAAGGATTTCTAGCGGTTAAAACAAATAAATCTTCATTACCTCTTGATTCTTTTATTTTTTTAGCTATATCAAATAAAGGTCCTCTAGCTCCATCTCTAACAGTATTAAAATCTGTAAAATCAAAAACATAACCATCATTAATTAAATCGTCTCCTTTTTTAGCAAACTCCTCAGCTGTTAATTCTATTGTTTCATTTCCCTTGTTAGCAAAAACTATATTATTACTAGTAGCTAAAGTGTCATCAAAGTCAAATACTCTTATTTTTTTAATAGGCGCATTAGGATCACGAGCCACATCTAGTGAAGAGTCTAGTTTTGAAGCTATATCTATAGTATTTTTATTAGTAGTATTACTTTTACTATTTTTAATAACAACACCACTATTAGAATTGTTATCTATGTTAACTTGTGATGATTCACCTTTTTGATTGGCTAAGTTTTTTATAGCAGGATCATTTATTAAATCTGTATTTCCATCAACAGTGCTCATGTCGTACTTAGGTTTTACAGTTGTTTTTAAATTAGATGGTTGTATTCTTAAACCTACATTAGCCCAACCACTACTTCCTGGTAGTTTACCATTAATCAATTTAATACCAGCTTTTTGATACTTTCCAGGACCTTTAGCAGTCTCAGCAGTTGTTTTAGCAATAGCTAAACTCCAAGTTACAGTCTCGCCATTAGCGCCTAAATAAGGAGCTTCATTAGTGTTTAAATTAGCAGGATTGTTTAGTTGAGGATTTTTTAAGTCATTTAATAAATATAAACCTATTCCTTGAATATTTATCTGTCTAGTACCATTGTTTTTAGAAATATAATAATCTGCAATGTCTTGTGCAGGCCTAACTTTGTTTACTGTAATATCTTTTTGAAATTGAGAATTAGGATTTTCTTTATTACCTTGAAGAGCTTTAAAAACTTCCTTATCTAGTAAATCACCAAATTCATAACTCAACCAATTGTCACCATATAATTCTTTACCTATTATGTTAGCTTGCTTCACATAGTTTTCTATAGCTGGCTTAGCTTCATTTGCCATATCATACATGGCATTATTAAAAGGAAAGTTTTTTATTATATTAAATGAAATATTGCCTTTAGAGTCAGTGTTAGTTTTTAAAGTTACGCTACCAAATCTAGGTTTTTTAAGTTTTAACTCTACATTAAACTCCATACCACCTACTGTAGCTATAAAATCTGCTTTACCTCCATCTTCACCTCTAGATCCTTCTATTTTAAGACCAGACTCACTCGAATTGTTTTTATTATAATCATTTATAGCTTTAGATGCTGCATCGTAAACTAATTGTTCGTAAGCATAACCTTCAGTAAGACCTAGGTTTTTAGCTAAATTACTCAGTATATCATCAAAATCAACATCTTTACTTCCAGTTAGTTTTAATTTTTTAGCTCTAGCTATTAACTCCGCCCTTTCTGTGTCACTAAAATTACCAGCATCATCTATTATAGAATTTAATATATTCATCTGAACAGAATCTTCAAGCATTGAATCAACAGAGGCTATCTGTTTTGATATTCCCTTCCATTCTTTTTTAATCTTATCAGCTTCTTTTTTATTTTTAGCGTTCTTATTAAAAAGTGTATCACCAAAAACTTGATCCCAAACTAAATCTACGTTTTCTTCTGTAACTCCAGTTTTTTTAAGTAAATCTACAAATCTTTTATTATTGTTTTTATAAGTATTTTTAAGCTCTATGTCGGCGTTACTATTCATGAAAGCTTTAGAAAACTTAAGTTGAGCTCCTCTTCCTATTGCTTTACTAATATCTTCTAAGTAAGCTTTTACAACAACATCTCCAGTTCCAGAATTATTTAAACCTAATTCAAACTTTTCTAAAACACTTGGATCACCAGCTACTTCCATTGTAGCATTTAAAGCAAGCTCTCCAGATATTTTATCAGCTAGAGCATCTTTTCTTGTACCTTTTTTAGAACCACTAATGTCAAAAAATTCTTTAACAGCTTTAGAGCTAGGGTATAGCTTTTTATAAAGTGTAGGTCCTTGATTGGTTGTTGCAGAAACTAACAATCCAGTACCTTGAAATTGTTTAACTTCTTCTACGCTTAAATTTTCTTTAACTACTTTTGTGAATATTTTTTCCCCTTTAACTAGTCTTTCAAAAGCAACTAATTTATCTATACTTAAATCAGATATTGCTTCTGCGTTTGTTTCAAGCCAATTTGTATAATCTCCTCTACTACCAAATGTTTCTGCAAAAGCAGTTCTTAGTTCATCAGAAAACCTAGATTCTAAATCATTAGAAAACTTTTTATATATTCCTGACAAATCTCTATCCGCTTGTCTCTTTATTTCACCAGTTGGATTAGTGGCTAAAACTTTTTTAACTTGTTCTAAAGTAACATCAGTTCTTTTGCCTCCTTTGTTTTTTCTTACATACTTAAACTCAGGCATTTTAGTACTCAATACTTTTTTAACATTATCTAACACAAACTCACCTAAAGGCGAACCTCTATCTATATTTAATGATTCTCTTAAGTTTACATCTGGAACAGTCTCGACTGTAGTTTTAGTTTTGTTAATTTCTGCTGTTTCAGAAGATCCTAAATTATCTATATCTTTAGTGCTTAAATCATTAAATACTTCACCACTTTTTAAAACATCTCCAATTCTATTCTTTAATCTTCCATTTATATATCCATATAAACTTGTATTAGTAGGATCAAAACCTCTAATGTCAGCAAGCAAAAGTGTTTTTACTGACTGTTGCAATTCTCTTAAATCTAAGTTTTTAGTTAAATCAACTACATTACCATCTTGAGTAAAAAAGTTTTCTGCTTTATTTTTTATCATACCGTCTAAGTCAGGCTGTATGAGGCCAAATAATTTATCTGCAGCTGGATTTTCTTTTCTATTTTGTTTCCAGCCTTTTTTATTTTCATCAAACTTACTATTTATAGATTCTTTAGCTTTTTTAGCTTTAACACTAGTAGGTTCATTATCTCCATCCATTCGAGAACTAGGCGCACTACCGCTGCCACTAGCTAAGTCTTTTATTTTTCTAACATTGTCTGCAATTTTTTCTTTAAAATTTTTAGGTCTGTTTTTTAATAAAGATTTATTTTCAGCTATTAAATCTGCTTTAACTGTTTTTGAAGAGCTTTTTTTAACGCTTTTAGAAGCTGCAATTTTAGAGCCTGTAGTAGGAGTTTGATTTATATTTATAACTTTTGTTTCTCTAGCTTTATCTATTTTTCTTTGGTTTATTTTACCATTGACTATATCTTTACCTAATCCTAGCAAATATTGAGTTATATCATTAACCCCTTTAAATTCAATTTCATAACTACCATTACTAGCTTCAAGTAATCCATCGTTAAATGTTTTAGCAAAAAATGCTGTAAAAGCTTTATCTGCTTTAGGATCAATATTACCAGCAGCTATTTCTTCTATATAAGAAGCAAAAACCTCTTCAAAATCCCAACTTCCATCAGAGCTACGGAGTTTGTTTGTACCTTCTACCTGCATTCTAATAAAAATGTCATTATATTTTGATTCCATAAAATCAACAATCAATTGACCAGCTTCGTCAAAAGCACTAGGATTATTTCTAATTAATTCTTGAGAAGCGGCATGTCCAGTTTCGTGTAAAGGAACTCCTGGTTTTTGATTATTTATTGCGTTTTCTCTAAAAGTGTATTGAGTGTTAGTTATCGGATCGTAAAAGCCATTGCTTGTGCCATCTTTAACACCATCTAAAGCTTCTGTTATTTGTTGTTCTATATATTCTCTATATGTTTGACCTTCTCCATCGTTTATCTCAGAGTCAACATCTACGCCTTCAGCTTCTAAATTTTGTAAATTTCTAGCTATTAAATCTGGCTATTGATCCGCTGCGTCTTTATTATTATCAAAGTTAAAATACTGCCAACCACCTTCTTCCGCCATAGACTTAGATTTGCAAACATTAGCGTCGTAATCTCTGCCATCTAAAATTTTCATTGACTCAGCTTGTATTTCTCTAGCTGTAGGTCCGTCAACCATAGGTCCTTTTTCTTTAACTATATTTTCAATAGCCTGAGCCTCTATGCGGTTTACTTCATTTCTTGTGTTAGTATTCCAAAAAGCTTTACCCTTCATAGCTAACCACTTGTGGCCAAATAAAGATTTACTTTTTAGTTTATTAGTAATATTTTGAATATTTTTATATCTTTTATTTAATTCAGTAAGCTTTTTATTTGTTGTTTTATCCATAGTAGGATTGTCTAAAACTAACTGTGAAGCTTCATTTCGTAAATCAGAAAGCTTTTTAACGTTTTCAGCATGTATTATACCAGCTGATTTTCCTATACCCTCGTCTTGTAATCTGTCTTGAACTTCAATTTGTTTAGTTTCTAACAAACCAGCTTGATCAGTTATTTGTTGATCAATATCATTTATAGCTTTAGTTAGTTCAACTTTGTTTTTAATCTTATTTAAACCATCAGCCATATTGACATTGGGAATTAAATCTAGTATTTTTAATTTTTTAATTAAGGCATCTTTTCTTTTAGATAAAGATATTATTTCACCTTGTGTATCATTAATAGATTGTATTTCTGCATTTGTAGCAAAATTGCTAGTCATAATTGCATGAGATATAGGGATTCCTTCAAAAACACCTCCCAAAGCAAAACCACCTACATAAGACTCAACAATGCCTTCTAAAGGATTTCTTCCATCTACTAGGTTAGTTCCAAAAGTAACTCCAACCTCACCTAAACCTTCAGTGTTAGCAGCTTTAAGCCACTCAGGACCTTTCTTCTTTAGAAACATACCTATACTAGTATTTAGTTCACCTAGTATTGCCTTATCACCTCTAAATACTGAATAAGCATTAGATATTTGACCAGCAGTAGTTACATACGCTAAACTACCTTCAATAAGGCCATAAGCTGTGCCTTTAGCTATATAAACTCCTTTATTTATTTTTCTCTCTTGTAAGCCTATTAATTCTTTTTCTTTTTCTTCTTGAGTTAAGTCTTTTCTTGATCTTATTTCGTCAATTTCGTTTTGAACCATAAAATTATTAACATCCATCTCACTAAGCTTTCCACCCATAGAGCTAAGTCCAGCAACACTAGAAGATATTATTTGACCATAAGAAGCACTTCCACCGCTAAATATCATAGCAGCTACTATAGGTAATGTTTCCGCTGTCATACCCATCATCCAAGCACCAAAGTTTTCTAATTTTTTCCAGCCAGATGTTCCAGGAGCAAATATATCCTCAAAAGAGACTTGATCAAAATTATATTCATTTAATTCATCATCTAGCCATTTAGTTATAGTAGCGTTAGCATCCATAACACCCTGCATAGGATCTCTTCCAGTTAATCCATACATAGACCAATACATAGGATTTACATATGAAGCTAATGACCCAGCTGTGTAAACTATGTTTTTAGCTGTTTTTAAACCGCCAATACCTAGTTTTACAAAAAATTCTTGAGTGTCATTATAGTTATTTAACCAAACTTCCATTTTTTGATTAAATGTAGGTATTTCTAAAAGCTCATCACTATAGTTTTTATAAGCTATACTTACGTTTTTCCCGCTCTCTTGTAACTTTACGATGTTTTGATTAAACTTAGTAACCATCCAGGTAGGTATACTTTCTACTGGTTGACCATCTTCATACGTTTCAGATATTTGAGTTCCTTGAGGTATAAACTGTATTTTAATTTCACCATCAACAAGTTTCTTTATGTAACCATCTTCCGTAGTAAAACCTAAATCATCTCTTGCTATAGAATAAGACTGCATATTACCGGTCATATCTATACTTAGGTCCTCGTTAATTTTTTGATCATCATCACCATATAAAAAACCAGCAACTGCTCTATTGTTAACATCTACTGTGTAACTTAAAAAATCTTTATTGTATTCAGCTTCTGCTAAGTTTTTTTCAAAAGTAGCGGCATCTAATAATAATTGATTTTCAGCGTCTTCTAAGGCAACAGCTCCTATTATAGATCCTTGTCTTAGTTTTTCTTTTTCAAGTCCTCTAGGCTCTTCTATCCACTTCTCAGCATTAGCCTTGTAGTATCTTTCTTTTTGTTTATTTATTATAGCTAGTTTAGCTGTAGAAAAAATAATTTCATCAGTAAGTTCTAGGCCTTGTCTTTCATAAGAAGCTTTTAAACTTTTCTCTGTATTTGATAATACTTTTAAATTACTATCTATTTGCTCACTATTTCCAAATTCTTCATCTTCTGGTATTATAACACCACCTTGTATTAAACTTTGATCTAAACCACTAGTTGCATTAGTAGTCTCCGAGCCTAGATCCACTTCTCCACCCTGATAATTTATTAATGGATTTTCAGCATCAGATAAAGGATTAGATTCTTCTTGTTCTACAGTAGGATCATAACCAAAAAGCTCTGTATATGAAGCGTTTTCTATAACGGCTAAGTAATTAGACTGTCTTTTGTCAAAACCTATTCCACCTTTATCTACAGGTGTATTTTCTAAGTTGTTTAAAAACAACCTTAATCCAGCTGTTCTTTTTCTCCAGTCTTTTAAAAGTGTTACATCATCTATTTTAGCTTTATTTTCATCTTGAGGTTGTACAGCACTTGATATAAAATTTTTAAAGCTTTCGTACTGAGGGTAACCATCACCTCCAAATAGCTCTTGATCTTTACCAACTTTTAACACAAACTCGTTGCCTCTAGAATCAGTTATTAAAACCTCATTAACAGTTATATCATCAGTGGTTTGTTCTACATTAAACAATGAGCCATCAAACTGTTGAGGTAAAACTTGTTGTAATTCTTTTTCTACAATATTTTCATTTTTAGCTAACCATGAATTATTCTTTTTAAATAGTTCATCAAAATAATTACTAAAACCCATTTCATTTATAGCATCATTTCTTCCATCAGCCACGACTTCAAAAGTGTCTAACACTCCTTCATCTTTACCTGCTTTTAAGTAAGAATAAGTAACGCTAGATCCAGCTTTGTTACTACTCTTGTTTAATGCTTCTAAATAATCTTCTAAAGAAGGAGAGCTAGAATTAGTTAATTTAATAGCTTGCTTTACTATATCATTTTTATTATACAAATCATTACCTGGTGTAAAGTATTTTTCCCAAGTGTCTTTTGGATAATAAGACTTGTGTTCTTTACCATCTTCACCTAAATGAGTTTTAACTACATACTTTCCTTCGTTTGAAACATCATCAGGGTTTATACTAGTTTTTTCAAGTAATCTAGACTGCTTTTCTAATTCTCTCTTTTCTTTTGCAACTCTAATTTTGTTTAATTTAGTGTCTGAAAGATTAGATAAAGTTTTATCTGCATTTTTTATTTCACCAACTTCATTTAATTTTTGATCTTTTATATCATCTAAACTTATTTGAGCATTAGTTACTTTATTTATTTTTTTATCTATTTTTTTAATACCTTTGTCAAGTCTTTTCTCTTTATTACTCTTTTCTATAACTTCTTCAGTATCTATAATAGGCTCTGAATCTTCTTCTATTTCGCTTAAATCAGTAGAAACTTCTATTTCACTACCTTGATCTGCTAAATATTGATCTAGAGTTAAACCTAAACTAGTTGCTTTTTCTTGTAATAAATCTTCCTGTACGGAGCTACCTTGATAAGTATATTTATTCATATATTATTTCGTTATGGTAAAAGATTTATATCTGTAATTTCTTTTTTACCAGTGCTAAACTTTGAATAGTTTTTATAAACTTTAGCAGCTGTTTTAGCTCCTAAACCAGATCTAATACCTAGTAATTGTAGTATTACATCTTCTCTTACATTTGTACCATCTTCTGCAAACAATTTATACTCTTTTTTACCAGACTTAATAATACCTGGATCTTCTGGATCTATAGAATAAGTATTACTTTCGATACCACCGCCACCTACTGTAGTGTTTAAGGCATTTGCTACTTGCTCTGAAAATCTAGCCTTTAGATCATCACCAACGTAGTTATTACTATCTTGATCAGTTTTAAAATCTTTTAACAATTTATTATAACCAGTTTCAATTTTAGGCATTAAACTTTGTATGCTAACACTTTCTTGTTTAGTTAATTCATTTAATTTTGTATTTTCAATGTCTATAACCTTAGTTTCTCCTTCTTTAATATAAATTAATCTGTCTAATAAATCTCCTGTACCATCTTCAAGTAAAGGAACTTCTTTACCATCAACTTCGTGACCTTGAATTAACCCTTGTCTTAACAATAGCTTAGCGACAGCATCGTCAACCATCCAATTTCTAGCTATATCTCTTTGTTCAGGAGTGTTAGTCCAATTTCCTTTAGCTACACTATCAGGCATTAAATCAACCCAAACACTTTTCATAGATTGAGTGTCATTTAACATAGTGCTAAATCCGTTTAATTTTATGATATCTTCCCTCATTTTTTTAGCATCAGAAGGCTTAACAAAAATACTTGTTTCAGTCTTAGAACTTTCACCATCATCTGAAAGTGTTATTGATTCACTTTTTTGGTAATAACCATTATTGATATCATTTCCAATAACTTCGTTAGTAAGTGGAGTAGAAAACTTATCTAAGTTAGTAGTGTATTGAACCATATTTTTAGGTCCTAATTTCATAACTTCATCTAAATTTACCAATGACCCCTCACCACCGCTTAATTGATCATTAAGAGAAGCTCTCATTTCGTAATCATCAATAGTTCCATCAGCCATGAATTTTTCTTCTACTTTAGCAGGCATCTTCATTAGCCATATATTACCAGTTTTAGGATCTTCTACTGTGTATACATTTTCGCCTTTAGCAATAGAGCCAAAAATATCTATAACTTCAGGCGGTGTTGTACCTGCTGATATACCACCTTGTTGTCCTGATGTGTTTGCTTGATCATAAACTTGATTAGATATATTTATTATATCTGGAATAAATGTTTTAAATTTTTCTACTTGCCTATTCATAGACGTTAAAATTCTATTGCCCTCTCTTTTATCAACATCACCTTTTCTCATTGCATTTTTAACATTAAAATATTTATCTATTTGGCTGTCAAAAAACATTCTTAGATTGTCATCAAACATAGCTCCGGACTGTGAGGTGTCTATACTATCTAACTTGCTAGCATAATTTAGTTTATCCTGTTCTAAAGCTTCTAAAGATCTTTTATTTCTTTCTTTATTAATAGCTACTTTTTTAAGAGCAGCACTTAAGTCACTTGATATTTGATTATTACGCTGTTGTGTCTGCCTGGCAAAAATATCCCATGCTCTATTAACTATTCTTTGTGGATTTTCGTAGCTCATTTTATTTGTTATTATAATTACCCTAGTCCGGCTTTTAAAAACTGCCCACCTAAACTAGAAAACATGTTTGACTGTGCTATATCCGCTTGCATCATGCCAGCTGCGGCGTCAGATTGCATTTGTAGATAATTCATTTGCATGCCAGAAGCATTATTAATATCTTGAGAACTTCTAGCTTCTCTTATTTGCATTATTTCAGATTTACCCTGGCCTTGCATTAACATTACCTTTTCTTCGCCAGAAGCGATCATTTCATCAACTTTCATTTGGCCCATGGCTTTTTTCTCTTGAACATCCATTGCTCCTTGAGCTGACAACTTTTGGTTTTGAGCTTCTTGTTGTTGTATAGAAGCAGATATACCTCTTTTACTTTGCAAAGCTGCTTGCGCTAAAGCTGTAGCACCACCACCACCCATACCAGACATGGCTAAGGTGTCTAAAGTACTAGCTAAAGCAATATCAGTTTGTTCAGCTTGAAATTCTGCAGCTTGAGTAGCCACTCCTAAATTAGCATACTGGTTACTAAGCTTAGCATATGGGTTTTTCATATTAGCAAAAGAATTAGTCATGTTCTTATAAGGATTGGTTAAAGTAGGTCTATTTTCTTTTAACCTATTTAATTCACCTTCCCATCTAGCGGCGTCTGCACCAGCTTGATTTCTTTGTCTTTCTGCTTCATCTTTAGCTTGTTTGTTTTTCCAAGCAGAAGCTCCCATCCCTATAGCTCCAGCTATTAACATTCCTACTGCCATAATTTTTGTTTTATTTTTTTAATTTGTTTACTCGCTGTATTATTATAATCACACATAATTAAGTGTATTTAAAAGCCTGATCTTGAAAAAGTTGTTGATACTGCGAAAAGTTCTTTCATACCACCCACTTGAGTTGAATCATCTGTTCTGAAAGTTACAGTAGCAAAATTAGCTTTAATGCCGGCGGCTTGTTCATTTGTGTTTACACCTAAAAATTGTATTTCTTTAGGTCTAGTTGGTGAGTTGCTTTTAATAGAAGCTACATAATAGTTTTCTTTTAAATCAAAACCAGCTCTGTGTATAGGTAAAGTAAGAATATTTACTCCATAAAAAGGACCACCATTTCCAACAGGTGTAGAATCATAAGCACCTTCAATATAACTTCTTATTGGAGATATAGTATCTACATAAGAATTAAAATTAGAAAAATCATATCCATCAGAATAACCAGCTGTTGGAGTTTGTGCTTCTGAAACCATAGAAGTACATTGCCACCCATTGGTACCTTCATAACTCATTGTTAAGAAGTTTTTACTTAAATCAGGTTGTGGATTGAATACAAAAGTTACTTCAGCAGGTGTTCTTATTCCGTAAAACCTTTCTCTATTAAAGCCTGTGTCTACATTATGCTTGTATAAAGAACCTTGATTTGTAGAATAAAAAGAATTTTTTAAACTAGACATAAAAGAAGGATTATAGGAAAAGAAACTAGTCCAGCCCAAAACTGACTCATCAAAAGCTAAAGTGTTAAATGTATTTTGGTTTTGTGTACTCCAATAAGAGTCTCCTGTTTGAAGTGATAAATGATATTGTTTAGTATATATGTCCCAACCACCCAGTATCCTAGGCTTAGTTTGAGATACAAAGCTTATAGTATCACCTAACTGTAAAGTAGGTAAATTAATATTACTTTTAACAACCATTTGATTAATGTTAGGAACTGTAGTACCGTAACCAGCTTTATTAACTGCTATAGACACAACAAAGCCAGCACTAGTGACGTTACCACCACCTGCATCTATTGTTATAATACTACCTACGTCTATTAAGTTAAGAGTGTTTATGTTATTTAAAACTAGAGTAGTATTGTCCTCCTTGATAGACGTGTTAGTAACTGCTATAGAAGTAACTTTTGAATTGGAATTTAACTTAAAGGTGTTTAAAGAATCTCTAAAATAATCAACCATACCGTAGTTAGAAATTTCAGTTAAACCATCTCTTGATAATCTCATAACAGCGTTCCTGTTTACATCTGTAAAATATTTTCTATAACCATAAACAGCAAAACTTTCAGGATTGTTTGATATGCCATAATCCCCAACATAAGGAACTATTTGACCAATGACTAAGTTAGATGAAGTAATAGAACCTCCTCCTTCTGCTGAATATATAGCATCTTTGTCTATTAAAGCTCTACTAACTTTGTCTTCTTGAAAAACTATTAAATTAGTGTCTTCTGCATAAAGCTTTTGAATACTACCATTTTCTGGGTTAACTGCTTTTGTTATAGAGTCACCAATAGGAAAAGAGTTAGTAGCATTGAAATTAGTATTACTATTTAAAAGACCAGAATATATTAAAGCATTTGTTCTTGATTTTTGTAATGGATTTTTTTCATTTAAGTAAGCTTTTACGCCTAAGTCTGTTGATGTGTTATTATAACCACCTCTTATTCTGCTTTCTTCTAAATAATAATTTTGATTCATAAAAGAAGGAGATCCGGTCTGTAAATCAGTACAAAGTGAATCTGTAGGAAAAGCAGGTTGCACTTCTGCATCTCCATCATTTATTGGGCCAGGCCAAGTAAAAGTAGGTTTATTGTTTGTTACAGTGTATGTTGTATCTACTCCAGAAGAATTAGCGGCTATTATATCTCTACAAAGATCACCAGTAGCTACACGTTTTATCCAGTAGGAGTTAAAGTAGTTTAATTCTATAATAGCTGCCATAAGATTTATTTTTTAAAATGTTATTAAATTCAAGTAAAACCGAACCTCCCTTGAGTGTTTAAAACTTTTCCAGTAATGTCGTCGAATATAGTTAACATAATTGGACATGAAACAGCAGTTGGCTGATCAGTTATTACTTGCACGTGTATAAGCCATATGTCATAAGTACAATATACATCAGGCGTAGAAGTACATGGGTTTTGCATAGCTGAAGGACTTGCGGCAGACGCCGCAACAGCTCCATTGAAACTCGATAAAGTTGCGCCAGTTCCGAGTGCTGGTAAATTACCAGACATACCGTCACAGGATCCTGCTTCTGAACCCTGCCAATATATGTTTGTCTCGATTTTATATCTAGAATTATTACCTAAAAGATTAGGAAAACTTGTAGAATTTAAATAATTTATTGTTTGACGCCTATTATTCCACCCTTTAGTACTATTAAAAGTTGCAGGGTTAATATCGTCGGTTGCTGCAGAACCGCTGCCGGCAATAGTAATAGAGTCATTATTTGTAGGAGCAACAATATCAGTTCTACCTGACGGCACCCAATTGCTAGGACTAGGAGGACTTCCTATTATATTATTATAAGTTAAAACTTTTATTCTTGAAAATTTAGTTGTCGAAGTCTCACTATATTTATCTCCACTTCCTGGATATGTTACTATAGTAATACCACCTCCTCCATCAGCATTTAAAGCCATATTTTTATTTTTTTAATTATTGTCGTTTACATTTAGCCCTAAAGCTCCAACTTGTCCTGGACCAGGCCCACCACCGGCTTGTCCACCCATTACGTAAGGATTGTTACCCTGAGCCGGAACGGTAGCAGTACCAGTTTGATTATTTCCAGTAGCTTGTCCTTCATCTGTAGAGTTAGCCGCTGTATTACTATTGGTCCCACCAGCTGCGCTAAAACCAGCTCCAACCGAAGCAGTACCACAAGACTGTTGAACACCACCTACCACCGAAAGCCCATAAGATCTAATTACTCCATTTAATGGTGTGCCTACTATATTAAATTCAACTTTAATACCATCTTGCCCTATAACGTTTGTTCCAATTGTTTGTGTCATACCCAATTGTGAACCATTAGCATCTTTTATTATAAACCTAATGTATCTTTCTTTTAACCAATTTAAGTTAAAGTCTTGAGCCGCAGCTACACCACCATTTTCTACGTAAGGCTGCCCAGTTGTAGTATCTGTGAGTAAATTGCCAGCATTATCTCTAATACTTGGGTTTTCACTAACATAATAACCACCATACCAACCAACAATATACGCAGGCACATTATCTGGTATTGAATAACTAGCCGGCGTGTATATAGAATCAGAAGTACCGGCTTGTGTAAGATAAAATCCATCAAAAACTTCTATAGTAGCTGTAGAAATTGATGTAGTACCACCATAACCTTTTAACGACCCTGCCCGTGTACCACTCTGAGTGGTGCTGCCAGTATTCTGTGCTAATGATACAGCAGAATTGGTTAACAAATTACCACTTGCTCCTACACCTGTGCTAACTACTGGAGCATTAGTAGATATAACACCATTATTAATAGTAGTTCCATTAGATGTAGCAATAAAGCCGTTTACAGGAACGTTTTGAGACTGCATTGCCGTGAATGTTGCACCACCACCCTGCGACGAATCTGTTCTGGAAACTTGCATTTCTATTATTACTTCTGAAAATTCATTATCAGAAATGCCTAAACTAAAAAAATCAGCTCCAGATCCATTTTTAAAGTATATTCTAGAGTCTGCCTTTGCCTGTGTCTGCCCTTGGCTATTAAAAGAAGGTGAGAAAGCTCCAATAACAGAAACAGAAGGAACTATACTATATTGATTAACTAGATAATCTGTAAGATTTATAATACCTACTGGATTATTAGGCCAACCATTGTTATCATTTCCAAAACCTGCAAAACTAGGAACTGCATTGCCTATAGAAGTTGTATAACTATATATGTTTGTTAAAAGGTTTGAAACGTTTCCAGTTTGAGTGTCTTGTACTTGAAAAGTAAATATTCTTTGATTAGAAGCGTTAGTTGTTGAGTTTTCTAAAAAAACACATCCATCCGTTGCTCTTAATATATATTCATTTCCGCCAGACGGATCGGCAATTATATCATAAAAGCTGTCTAAATTAACATTGTTTCCATCTCTAACGGATATTAAAGTTATATTACTACTAACTATTGCACCACTACCAATTATTGCACTAACTGTACCTACGTTAACCGGTGAAGAGGGTGATGGCGTTAAACTTTCAAGTTGAACAAAATCATTACTACCGCTAATACCTATTACATCGTTACTTGTTCCAGTGCCACTAGGATCTAACCCTATTACACTATTATTTAATTCACTTATAATACCAGAACTACTAGTTTCCCAGAATATATCTAATTCAGATACTACAGGTTCCGTTTCAAAACAAGTAAATGTTTGTGGCTCGTCACTAACAGATCCTATTTGGAAAGTATTACTCATTATAGATGTAAAAGGATTTGTTGAAACTTTATAAAGACCAGAGGCCCTGTCTGTTGATGGAAATAAATCTTGATAACCTGCTAAAATTTTAACAACATCTGATTTTATGCTAGTGTTCACTTGAGAAGAATAAACTAAAGAAGTACCTGTTAAAGGAGTATTATTTATACCACCTACTATAACAAATTTATCCGCTTGATTCATTGCAACTCTAGCAAAATAAACATCGTCAGAAGTTGAAAACTGTTCTTGATTAGGCCTAACTTCATTTAAATCTGCAGGCATCTTGTTAATGTTGTCAGTCAAAAGAGTAGTTGTCATTTCACTTGGAGAATTAACAGTCTTTGGATTTAATATAACCGTAGTTCCATCTTGTGTAAAAACCAAGTCTGGAGTTGGTTGACTATTTTTAACACCTTGACTTGGTACTGTCGCTGTTGATGAATCCGTTGTTCCACAGTTATCAGCTGGTGTAGCGCCAGTTCCTGGTGTTTTATCACAACATACAGAACCAGGAGTATGTTGACAATATGGTGAATAAATTGCGACTGCTGCAGGAGAAAAAGTTATAGTGCTATCGTCTGGTATTCCAGTTATTGTATACGTAGCACATGTAGCACCACCTACAACTCCACAAGCGTTAGGACAAGGGTTATTTGGGTTACTAGGTGGACAACAATCGCTGTTACTAGTAGTATTTGTAAAAGAATTAGATTTAAGAACAAATTTCATTCCAGGCTTTAATCCAGTAGTAGTTTGTAATCCAGTTAAACTGGTTTGATTTGTAAAGACAGTATTGCTAGGTCCAGATGGTTCGTTACATTGAACTATTTGGTCTTGTGAATTTAAAGAACTCCATCCTATACTTACGCTACCTCCAATTGGAACTCCATACAGTAAACTAGGTAAATAAACGTTATAATATTCTTGTTGTTTTTGTTTTACAACAATTTTGTAAGAATAAAAACCTAATGGATTTGTATCAGCGGCATATAGGCCAGGGTATCCAGGTCTGTTATTTAGTTCTGTTGGTATTAAATTTCTAAATAAAACTTTTAAACTATCTCCAGGCCACTCTACCATACTTTGAGATCCTGAAAATGAACTACTCTTATAAGCATGATATACAGTAGAATCTCCATAAAAATTACCAGAACCAGCTGGTATTTCTACTCTGGGACCTGATAAAGGTTCTGCTAGTATTACATCTGTTTGCCTACCATATCTATCTTGTAAAATAACACCAACTTGGTAGGTTCTATTTTGTTTTAAGGTGTGATTTGGATATTGTACAAAACTATCTATAGTTCCGTTGTCATTAGCTCCTAATTTTTCACCTGTACTAACCAGATAATCTAAAGTTAAAGGAGAAGTGTGTTTGTCTATAAAATTACCATATATAATTCTATTGCCAGCAGACTCTTGAGCTAGTGCTTTTATTGGTACTTTATCAGAAGTTCTAGTTATTACCTCAGGTGGCAAACTTTTAAAAGGCTTTCCAGACTGATATTGATAAGTGAATTTTTTAGTATTATTATTTAAAACAAGTAAATTATTTAAAGTAAAATCAACATCATCTACTACCTGCAATCTTCCCTCATTAGATTCTTTATATAATATTTGTAATTCTATTACTTTAAGATTTGTAAACATTTCATTTACATTGTACTCCATAGGTATATTTAAACCTATTTGGTTTACTTTATTTTCAAACCAATTTAAAACAGTTTCAGTACCCGCTTGATCTTGTTGATTAATAACCCTATCATCTAGTCCAGAATTAAAAGATTGACTAGTATTCAACATGTAACCATCTTGATTAGGAATAAACACAGGTTGTGTAAATGGAGATGTTAAAGAGTACTCGTTATCGTCATATTTAAATCTATAAGCAAATCTTACAAATTTTTCTTTTAAATTCTCCCTGTCTCCAGCAAATTGACTTTTGTAATTTGGATTTGGCAAACTTAAATCTAAAAAAGCCTCGTCATTTCCAGAAATAGTTATATCTTGTTGTAATGTTATTTGGGTAGGAGCAAAATTAGATCCATTTGGCGTGAATTTTATACCATTTAATCTGTTTCCACTGCTATCTGTTTTAGTTTCATCAATTAAAGATGAAAATACACCGCAACCTGTAAAAGTATTATCACTACCCATTACTTGCCAAGGAACTCTAGGACTTTCCCATTGAACTAAATTATTGCCACTAGAGGTTAAATTTATTGCAGTTCCTGCAGAATAAGTAATGGCAGAATTTACTTGTCTTTTAATAGATATTCTAACTGTTGAAGGTAAGTACTCTGAGGTTGCATCTATAGCTGTTTGAGTAAATATTTCTATATCAGTGGCGGTAACAAGACTCTGATTACTGAGTTGAGGATATACAATAATTCCTTGTACTCCTGTATAATTTACTTCAGCTACGTTATACACCTTGTTTGAGCCTTTAAAAGCAAATTTATCATATTTTTTTAATTTACTAATACCTGGAAACGCCTGTGGTGATGGTGAACCAGTACCTCTGTCGTCATAAAAAACAATAGTAGCAGCAATATTATCATAAGGTTGTGTACCAGTGTTACCCCATGGATTCCACGCGTGATTTTGCCAAAAAATATTTTGCACTTCTGTTGTGTCTAAAATACTTGGTGCAAATACAGGTGCATATTTAGCAATAGATATTTGATCTTCATTAGTATAGTATGGAGAAGATATAAAGTATTGTTTAGCTGTTTCAATATTAATTTTTCTAGGTTGATTTCTATTGTCTGTCCAAAACAGTAGGTTTTCTATTACATTAATACCTAAAACTGGGTGTGTAGTTGAAAAGTTTAAAAAATTTCCTTGTATTAAAAAATTAGATAAATTAGTTAAAACATTATATTCAACAATTAAGCACGTAGATCCACTAGTAGCTGGATTACTTAAACCATTTACAGAGTTATCACAGTAATTTGTTAAAAATAAATAAATACTATTTTTCTCGTTACTAACATGACCTCCTATAACTTGTAAGTTTGGTGGTATTGATTCGTTTGATGGAAACAACGAACTTATTAAATCGTTGCCTAAAACATTTTCTAAAGCACCAACATCAGAATCCTCAGACTTACTAACAGCTACATTAATAGCGTTTCTATACTGTCCTCCAGATAATAATCTATCATCTAGGTCTTTATTCATTTTAGACTCTACAAATGTATGTTTAGTTTGTGCCATGTATTAATGTTTTAACCATTTAGATTTACCTCTCATAGTTTGTATAAGTGTATCTAATTTTAAATTACTTAATCTTATTTTAGCATTTCTAAGTTGAGCTCTTCTATCTTTTTTAAATCTTTGTACAACATATTCAGGAACGTTCATTCTGCTAGAAAGTATGCTATATACTATGTGCATATACATAGCTTCTTCTATCATCTTAGGTATTTTAGTATCAGCATCATATGCTAAGCCATCAGAAATATATTCTAAAGTTATTACTTTACCTACTAAATCACTACTAAAACTAAACATACCTCTTCTATCATCTATAGTAAACCAACCATTACTTTGTGACACAGCAGGATCCATACCATATCTTTGGCCATAAGCTGTTTTCCACCAAGCCCAGTTGTAAACATTAGATTCTTCACCTCTTCTGTCTCCTGTTAAGTCTCTTTTATTAAAACTGTTCCAACGTTCTTCTATTAAACCTTGAGCAGCTTCTATATTTGATTCAAAATTATCTTGTATTGGCTCTCCTTCAGTGTCTTGAATTAAAGGATCAATAGGATTCATTGTCAACGTGTTTGCTGGAAATATAGTTCTTTGTACACCATTTTCATCAACCCAGGCTAACCTAGTATAATTAACATAGTCTTGTGGTATTATTATATTTAAACTATTAGGTATTGATAGTTCTTGAGACTTTAAACTTCTTAATGTATCATATGAAAACTCTTGTAAACCTCTCTTAGCGTGAAAAACTACATCTTTTCTTTTAACATTAGTTATATATTTTCCATCTCCAACATATGCTGTCATAAAGTTGTCAACAACATCTTTGATTTTTATGTACTCATACTCCCCATTATTATCAAATCTAGCTTGATTATTTAGCTCTACTCTAATTAATGAGTCTACAGATGGAGCGCTAACAAATCTAATTATATTAAGAGGTTTTAATACATAGTCAGTTGTTTGAGTTTTTAAAACACCGTCTAAGTATACAGAAAAATTAGGATTTGAAACATTACTAACACTTGCGATTAGATTTGTATCAAAAGTGCATTGAAAATCAGTGTTAGTGCTAATCGTTTGCAAAAACTCTTGTTGTCCAGCGTAGTATTGAGCATTAGTTTCAGTTATTAGTCCCATTTTTTAAGATTTTTCATTTTGATTTTCTTGTGCAACTAATCCCATAGCTGTTTGAGTTATTTGATTGTCTCTTATTATAACTCCACAATAAATTAATATAGTATTTATTAACTCTACTTGATCTATGTCAGATATTTCAAAATCAACACTAGGATTTGTTGTAGCGGTTGTGGGGTTAAAAACGTAATTACCTATACTACCTAAAGAATAATTCCAAACTGGTGCATTAGGTTTTCTTACGTAGTAAACTGTTAATTCAGTATTTAAAATGTCAGAAGGCACTGGATATACAACATTTGCTCTTATTGAAAAAGCAGGAAAAGTTTTACTTGGAGATGTCAACTTAGACCTTTTGGCTAAGTTTAAATCATGAGTTGTCATTTGTGCTAACTCAACTGGCAGACTACCTAGTTGGTTATATTCTATAGTGCCTAGCCTGTGTAAAGCAGGGCTTAGGTCTGAAAGTTTATTTAAAGATGGCATTATTTTTTCTTCCTCAAATACGTCAATTTTTTCTTGATTAGTTTTAACTCTATTCGCATACTCACTATCGTTTGGAGCCATTCTAAGAGCTTGATTAAGATCTTCAAAGTATTTCTCAAATATAGTTAATTGAGCTTGCTCTGCTAGAGTATTAAACTCTGCAGGGGGTATATACCCTCTTTGTTCTTTGTTTAAAACGTACAGAACAGTTTGATAAACTTGATTTATTGATATTGCCATTGTATATTTTTAAAAAAAAAGGTGGCGTTAACCACCTTTATTATAATCACTTGTTATTTTAGATTTTTCTCTACTGATCTAAAAACTTCTAAACCTTCATCAGTTTTAAACCAAGCGGCTAAAGCTGAATAAGGGTGTTCATCAAAAGGAACTGTAAATAGCTTTCTATTAGTCTTACCCCAACTAAAAGTTCTATTGTCTCCTGATAATTTTAATATATCTTGTTCAACTGCTATAATACCTAAATTTCTAAGCTGCACATTTTCATCAGTAGCTAACTCAACAAAAACTTGAGGATTTGATCTAGCAAAAAGTAAAGCATCTCTTTTTAATTCATTACTACTCATCGTTGAAACCTTAGAACCATTTTCTACTCTCATTATAGCTTCTAAATGATCTATTTCTAATTCTTTAGCCAGATTTAAAGCTTGTATTTCCATTTCTATCCACTCTACTTCATTAGTAGCCTCAACTTGCGGCTTGTATTCATAAAACATTAAGTCGTTTTGAGGGTGGGCATTTAAAAACTTTTGTAAAACAACATTAGTCTTTTTAACTATTAAAACACCTTTTTCAAAAATAACGTGTTTTAAAGTAGCAGGACCTTTTTGTTCATCTACGAATATACTGCTTTGATTTGTGGCGTATCTTAATTCTCTATTATGACCTTTTTCTTTATCAAACCAAAGTAAAGGATATTTAATTGAATGCTTTATTGGTATTGTATAAGTTAATGGTTCATAATTGTTTTTTAAGATATAAGTTCTATCTTTATATTCCCAAACATCTTTTTTTATTTCAGGAGTTGCTGCAGCTTTTGCTACAGGCTTTTTCTTTTCTTTTGTTTCCATAATATAATATAATATAATAATTAAAAAAGACCCCGCCTAAGCGGGATCTTATTATTGTTTAATCCTTATGTAGGCTCTTCATCACCTATAGTAACTGATTTGCAAAACAAACCTTCACCTAAGTCAACAGCTGCAACAGCAGTGCTTCCTTTTGGTTCAGTAATTGCTTTTACAATAGCGGCGTTAATACCGTTTCTTGAAGCGGGTGTTAAAGCTGCGTCTGTACCATCTTTGTCTCCTCCAGCTATAATAGCTATTAAAAACGTTTCTGATGCAGCACCAACAACAGTGACACCGTAAGTAACAGCAATATCAGCATTAGTGCCACTTGGTGCACTTACGTGGACTATGTTATCAGCAGGTAGAAGATCAAAATCTCCATCTTTTTTCATTAGTTTTATGTATGCCATAATTTCTATATTTTAAATGTTAATAAATAATTAAGCTCCTTTGAATAACACGAAGTTATTAGCAGCTTGTGTAACTAAACATCTTTCAGATAGAAAGTGCACTTCCATAGCATCTAATCCTGAAGTATAAGCTCCACCTACAGATCCAGTGATCCAAGACTTATATCTTCTATCTTCAGTTTCAGAAGCTCTATAACGTACATGTAAGAAAGGACGTCTAATGTTTGATCCCATTGATTGGTCATAAACAGTTGTAGTACCAGCTGGAATCATAACACCATCAATAGCGTTAGACATTCCTCTAGTAGTAGCATCGTTTAAGTATTTCCAATCAGTTTTGTAGAAGTCATAAGAACCTCTTCTAAAACCTGAAAAACCAAAGTTTAAAGCCATTTCTTGCTCGTTATCAAAAAGACCATAAGAAGCAGAAGCAGTAGAACCAAATCCACCACCAGCTTGAGCAGCAATCATATCATCAAAATCAAGAGCCGTAGATCTTGATAAAAATAACATGTTCTCTTCAATAGCACCTTGCTTGTCTAATTGTTGTAGTATAGCATCAAAATCACCTAAAGCACCAGCTCCAGGAGAAGCAGCTCCAGCAAAACCAGAGTATACATTACCTCTATCTTCTATAGCGGCAAATAAACCTTCAGAACCAGAAACTTCAATACCAGAAGTTACAGTAGTACCCTCATAGTTAAACTTGTGACCTGATTTTTCTGACTCAACCATCATCATTTCTAAATAGTCATCAAATCTTAATCTTGTTTCAGACTCAGATTTCAAGTACCATAAGTAACCAGATGTTCCATCTTCAGTAGCGACTTCAACCCAACCAATTTGCGCAGTATCAGAACCATTAATCTCAAAGTGATCTTTAAGAATAATAGGATTGTTACTAAATTGTGTAAAGTTTGGCTGAATAGCACCTACCATAGACTGTGTACCTTTACCAAAGTCAGATCCATATACAAAGATCTTAACAGCAGCACTTGATAACCCAGTAGACCAAGTAGTCTTATCATAAGTTACAACTTCTATTTCATCCGTTAGAGTTGAACCAGCGTCAAATGGTGATTTAGTTACTAAAGCCTTTTGAGTTATTAACCCAGTAGCTTTATCAGAAACTAAAATAGTTTGACCTGTTCTAATAGCAACATTTAAAGAATCTGTTTTACCAACTCCAGTACCAATGTTGTTTACTTTTACTTTTTGAGCACCAGCACCGCCTGAAGCAGTAGCATCATCATAAGCAATGTGTAATCTATTTTGCTCAGACCAAACAACTTGATCAGATGTCATAGGCATTTCAGCGCCTACCATTCTCAAGAAACCAGACAAAGTCCTGTTTCCGTATCTTTCAACCTCTGCTTCATACAATTCCGGTAGGTATTGTTGAGCAAAGTTATTATCATTACCAGTAGTTGTACCTGTAAAATCTAAGTAATTAGTTTCTAAAGCTAATTTCTTTTGTGAAGGTACAATTTGAGCCGGGAATGATCCTGTATTATTAAAACTCATATTGTTTTTTTTTATGTTTTGTTAAATTTACTTTTTATTTTTAGTTTAGAACTGTCAGCTCCTGATATTGCTCTAACTTTTAAGCCATTTATAAAAACATCACCTGGATCGCTAGATCTTGGATCTGTATTTATATTTTTAGACTTAGAAATTATGCTCTTAGTAGCATCAGCTACTCCTTGATCATAGAAATGTTTTGCAACATTGTCAGGATTGCTAGCTATGTAAAGGGCTTTGTGGTAATCATCTAAACTGTCTACTGTACCGTCTTCTTTCAAAAACTTTTGAAAAAAATTATTAATACTTGACTGATCTTTTGACGTTTTTTCTACATCGCTAATTCCATATCTAAACCTCTTATCACCTAAATCAAATTCAAAACCTTTAAACTCATTTTTATTAAAATAATTAGATGTTTTTTCTTGGAACTCTTTACTAACTTTCTGTGCTTTATTTTGTTCTTCACTGTATCTATTGAAAAAATCCATTGCTTTTTGTTGTTCTTGAGTAACGCCCGGTCTCAACTTGATCTCGTCGTAATACTTCTTTTTCGTTTCCTCTAAAAAGTTTTTGGCTTTTGCAATTTCTTCTTTACGAGCTAGACGTTTTTTCTTAACTTCTCTCTCGCTTTCAACCTCATCGTCAAAATAAAATTTATCTTCTAAGATAAAGTCTATTTCGTCTTTTTCTAAATGAGGCTTAGTACTTTTATAATATTCTGATAATAAAGCGTCGTCACTTATTGTAGAGTAGTCTCTACTTAACCTTACATAGTCTTCTAAGTTTCCACCAGTTTCTTTCATGAAACTAACTAACTTTTCTACATTTTCAGGTAGATTTACTTTAACATCTTCTATTATTGGTTTTTTAATTTCTTCTTCAACAGATTTTTCTGTTTTTTCAATTTGACTTATAGGAGATTTTATTTCTTCTTCTTTAATATCATCTTTACTGGACTCGACCCGTATATCTTTGTCCATTTCTTGGCTATCTTTGGGTGATTCGCCCATAGGTACTTCTTTTGTTTCTCTGACTTGAACGGCATTTTCTTCTTTTTTAGGTTCTTCTTTTTTAGTTAAATCTAATTTTGTAATATTAGTTTTTTCTACTAGTTTTCTAGGCCTACCTGGTTTTTTCTTTACTTTAAGACCCTCAACTGTAGGGTCAACTACTGGTTTTTCTTTTTGTGACATAATATAATATAATAATTAATAATTAACGACTATGATCCCATCATAGAACCCATTAAATCCATAGTATTGTTACTATCGGCTTCAAAGTCTATTGGCATGTCATTATTTTCTCTTTGTGTAATCATAGCTGATTGTTGAGAACCAACTATTTTAGCTCTTGTATCTTTTCTATTTTCTATTTCTTGTTCTTTTTGTTTATCTCTATCACCTCTCATTGTTTCTTTAGTGACCTCGGTGTTAGCGCGTAATTGAGCTAACTGCATGTCATATTGAAACTGAACATCTGCTAACTGCTGTTTAATTTCACTCTCTTTTAACATTCTTTGTATTTCAAACTGCGATTTGCCTTGTTCTATCTGAAGTGTTGTTTCGGCTAAAGCTTGTTGTTTTTGCATTTCAGCTGCAGAGGCTCTTTCTGCAGATTCAGCGTTTGCTGTAGCTTGCATTTGAACCATAGCTTGTTGCTGCATTTGATCTTGCTCAGCCTTTTTCTTTCTTCTAACTTTTAATAGTTGATTAGCTAGTTTTAAGTTATGTATTTCTCTAACGTCTATAGCATCTTCTAAAGTTATACTCTGTTGCTGTAAAGCCATTTGAATATTTTGTTCTAACATTGCTTTTTCAGCTTCATCAGGAACTAATGACAGGTATACACCAAAATCATACAAATGTAAATCTTTTAAGTCTTGTAAAGTTCCAACATTGTATGAGCTTATTGAAGATCTCAAAGCATCTGCTGTTAGATCAAACTCTAAAGAGTCATTTATTCTGCATACTATATTCTCACATGTTTTAACTGTTAAATATAACGCTGATTGAAGTATGTGCTTTGTGGCAACGTTTGAGTTAGCTGCAGCTAGTTTTTGTAAGCCAACTAAAGCGTTTTCATTAGGTGTGCTAGCGTCTCTAGCTTCGTTTAGTCCGGTAACATCTCTTATCATTTGTAAATAATACTGATAAGTTTGTATTAGTGATGCTATTTTAGATTGACCACTAGAGCTAGATAACTCTTGTATTGGAACTTTACCATGGTTTAAGTCGCCATCTTGAGTCATTGATCTACCTACTATACTACCAGTTTGGAAATACATATTTAAAGCTTCCTGAGGGTTATAAGTGGTTCCATTACCCAAGTCTACTTCTGCTAACCCATCTACATCCATAAATACACCATCTGGCACTATTCTAGACATAACTTGTTGTAGCTTCAAGTGAGTTAATTGAATCATATCAGCAAACCCAGTTATACGAGAAACTAAAGATTCTATACGTCCTTTATAAATTTTAGGAGCTACTATGCTATAATTCATATTAACTTTAACTAGATTAGATTTTGGCCTTGTCATATTTTCCGCCATTTTCCATTCTAATATCATATCATGACCTAGTATTTTTGCACCACTATACAAAACCTCTATTGATCTACTAACTCTTTCAAAGTTGTCGTTAGGTGGAGGATTAAAAGTGTCAGGCTTTTCTAAAGCTTTTTCTAAACCTGTAGGTGTTTGTTTTATTTTAAAAACTTGATCTGAAAAAGTTTTATATTCGTAATACAATACATATATCATATTGCCGTCATTCCTACCGTTCCAGTTGTAAACCATATTACTATTGCCAGGATATTTTGATATAGTCTCTAATTCTTCAGGTGTTAAATTTGGAAATTGTTTCTTTAAATCAGACAATGATATTGCTTTAACTTCACCTACATACCATAAATCTTGAAAGTTTGGATCTTCTGTATATGAATAAACTAAATAAGCTGGATCAACGTAATCTATAGTTATACCTTCAGATCTATTCCAAGAAGTTTTTACAGCACCAATACCTAGTATGGTTAAATCTTCGTTAAACCTTTTTCTAGTTAAGTCATATTTATTTCTGGCTAATACATTGTTTATGGCTTCTTCCTCAGCTATCTCAATAGATTGTTTGTAATCTAATTGCATGTGAAGATTTAACTCTTCTTCGTTTTGAGGTAGATCTTCTGGGTTTTCGTTTGAATAAAGATCAATGCCTGTAGCTTCTTTCACATTAGAAATATAAGAGTTAGCTTCCATATCTCTAAGTATTGCTTCAGCATAGTCAGTTCTCTTTTTTTGAGAACTTGGATCTTGAGCAAATGCTTTTATATCGTACTGCCTGTCTGACATGCCATTTACAACTATATCTACAAACTTAGGTATAATAGGTATAGGTTTCCAATCTAGGTTTAGATAAGACAAATCACCATTTATAGCTAACTCATCTTTATATTTTTGTACTGGTTGCTCTGCTCTAGCATATAACCTTAAATTTCTAAAATTATTAAAATTATAATTATATCTATTTTGAACACCAGATCTAGTGCCGCTAAACCAGTCAGCTTCAATAGCTCTTCCGACTTGTTTACCGTAATCTAAACTTTCTTTGACTCTATCAGGCACAACCTGATCAGGAAAAGAACTACCGTTTTGAGTACTTATTTGCATTTATTTTATTATTTGTGAAAAGGATCCTTTATTATCAAATTGTTTAATTCCTAAATTAATATTTTTTGTAGATCTAACTGACACGGGCCGGTATTTATTTTTGTTACAGGCCATTATAGCTAAACCAGAACTAATAGAAGCATCGTGCTTTGTTCTGTTATTTATATCAAATTGCGACCAATCCTCTAGTGTTTTTTGATGATAAACATCACCATATTCTTCGTCCACTCTGCCAACATAGTTTTCTATGTAAGCCTCTATAGCAGCAGCATGCGCTTGCTTAATATCTTCACTTGAATTAGGTATTCCACCTATTTCTTTCTCAGTTACAGAAAGTTTGTTCCAAATTTTATCAGGACGATTAATTGAAAAACCTCTGTAACCTCTACGCTTTAAGTAGTATAATAATCTAGGTTTATTATTTTCACAAAGAAGTGGCATACCATAAAAAACTAAAGCCATTAAAACATCTTCAAAAAATATCTCAGCTGTTTGAGGTCTAGATATGTATTCTAAAAAAAAATGATGAGCAGGTGCTTGCTCCATAGAAAACTTTGTTAATCCATGTAGCGATCCTTTACTACCGCGACCATCAACAGTACCGCTAATATCATAAGAATCACAACCAAAAGCTCCAATATGTTCGTTGCCTGGATATTTGTTTCCATTTTTTAATATTACATTATTTTGTATTTGAGCATTTGGTATCCAAGATATATTAAATCTTCCGTTTTTATTAGGCGTTAGTAATACCCTAGTATCTTTTACTCCGTTTTCCCACTGGAAATTACCACGTACTATTTTCTTGTCATTGTCAACGTCTTCATTGTAATCTATTTGTTCATAAATTTTAGTTAAATTAAATAAACTAGATTTAGTCTCGTCTCTAAATGCATGTTTTTCAGTTCTTGGAAATTGACGATAAAATTCATTTAAGCTGTCTTGATCTTCTTTTAAGCCTTCGACTTCGTTTTCCCAGTGCTCGATAACTCCAATTGTAATAGGAATACCATCTGCTCCTTTGACTTTATCTTCTGGTGTAATGAAGACAGGTAATCCGTAAGTATCCATGTATCCTTCGTAGTTCCATTCCATAGGTATGAACAAAGCATAGAGCCCGCTAGAAGTTTGTCCGTTTTTATTTCTTTCTTTAACGTCTGAATTGTTGTATAATTTTTTGAAATTACTTCCACCTTTATCTAATGCGTTTGAAGTTGAGCCCATCATACACTTGCCTACTATTTTTCTTCCTAGTCTTAATGTTGTTTTTGTAACTCGCCAATTGTTTAATATGTTGTCTGGTCTTTCCCATTTTCCACTTTCGTCGTGTGCTAATATTTTTAATTTCTCACCATCGTAAGAGTTGTCGCCTGTGTTTTTCCAATCAATAGTTGTATCAAGCCCGTCAAGATCTTCTAATTGCTCATTACTCTCAAGCTTTCTTCTAGTAAGTTTTGAAGCCGGAACCCTATACGCCAGTTCTGTCTTAGGACGATCCATACCGTCTTGGATCGGTTTGAAGAAAAACGGATAGTTAACGGATATTGGTACAACTTTATCTGTAAACATTTTTTTAGCATCTGATCCAGATTTAGATAATATACCGAATCTGGCATCACTGGATATCGTCGCTTGATTAACAAGCTCTGCTGAGGACATAAATGAAAATCCAGACCTTCTGTTTTTAAGATAGCACATCCCGTAACATCTGTTATCTGCCTTGCATGCTTCCCAAAATATATAGAATAATCTATTTGCTTCTCTGTAATCTGGTGCTCCAATATCAATCTTTGACCATTGCAAGTACATGTAATGAGTACCAGTAATATAAGTAGCAACTCCTTTATTATAAAACCAATAGCCTTCGTCTCTTTTTCTAAATTCTTCATCTATATAATCAAACCACTTTTCTTTAAAATCAACAGGATATTCTTGCCAATCAAATCTTGTTTTAATTCTACTCAGCTCTTTTGGATATTCGGCTTTAACCCAGTATTGTTCCTTTTTTTCTTTGCTTCGTTTAAACGGTTCATTTGTTGCTGGTAAAGCAATCCTGAGATTCTGTATTTCAATGATTTGTCCAATTTGTCCAGTTTTACTTATTACTATAAAATCATAATCAGAGTTATAACCATACTCCCATTTTTTCAAACGATTTTGTTTCTTTAATATTTTAGGATTAACAACGTCTAAAATATTTTTATAAAGAGTTTGATTATATCCATGTTTATTTTCTTCTAACTCAAAAGGAAGATCTAAAAATGATTTGCTCATTTGCTTCTCCCCTCTGCAAAACCTTTAAAAGATTTTTGATCTTTAATTTCTTTTGGTTTTTCATTTAAAATATCCTCTTCATCTTGTATGCGAGTTAGAATTTCAAACGCATCAAATATGGCTAATTTTTTTGTTGCAGCAGCATTTTTAAGTCTGTCAGCTGAGATATCATCTCCTGAGTCAACGATCTTTTCTTGTGCTACTTTAATTAATTCTTCAACTGCTTTTTGCCCAGCTTGGATTATTTTCTTTTTCGTTTCCTTTATATTCATGGGTTAGAGCTATATTATTTGATTTCATACAATAAAGTCGTTCACCATTCACTACAAACTCAAACTCAGAGTCTGGAGTGAAGGTAACGAGTGTACCAGGGGTTATTCCTAGCGCTTCTAAGGTGTTATTAGTATATTTTAATATACCAAGTTGGGTTTGCTCTTTATTGTTGCTTAATTTGTCAATATTCTTAATTGGACTGACAAAGCAATAATTTAAATGAGATTTATTATTATACATGTATATCTGCATAGGATCACAAAAATACATATTATCTTTAAAATATGATCTACTGTTTTTTTCTTTACCTTTAATATCATAAAATCTTCTAAAAATATTATGATGTACAAAAACTTTATCTCCTTTTTTAATCTTAGTTCTGTAAGCAGCTGGAACTTCTATTACTACAGCCTCTTTACTTACATTTTTAAAAGTTTCTATTTTTGTATTTATTATTAAAGTTTTTCCACCGATTTTTTTAGTATTATTATATCTACCTTCTAATGGAGATACAATAAAATCATATAGACTTTTCATTAATAATTTAAATCATACTCTACAGCAACAGCCATATTGCTGTTAAATTTTTTCCAAGGTAATATTTCGTTTGATTTTTTAATGTAAATAGAATATTCTTTTTGATCATCATCACTAAGTATATTACATATGATATGACCTCCGTAAACCTCTTGGCCTACGGAGTAGTGCATAGCATCATTTTTATAATCAGAACCAATACTAATTTTTCTAATAGTAGACATTGTTAATCTTCTTTAACTTCTGTTTCTATTTCAGTATAATTACCTGTTTCAACATCTATATTTATTGAGCCGTATTTAGCTTCTAAAATTGACTTTTGATCGTTTATTATCTTATTGACTTCAGCAACCTCGTGTAATGCAGCGTGCTTATTAGCTTCTAGAACTCCTATTTGTTGCATTAATTCGTTTATTTTATTTCTATTTTCTATTATAGAATCTAACTCTTCTTTTGTTATTTTTTTATCCATTTTATTTTATTTAATTGTTTTTTTGCTTATTACTTATACTATTACTTGTTAATTTACTTTTTTAACATCCAACAACATCAATCACTTCGCCACTTCCGTTAATTCGATAGTAATGGGGAACGCCGCTGATTTCAGTTTTGTAAAAACCTTCATCAGCTAATTCTGAGCCATTACTATCTTTATATACAATATCATTAGTTTCTAAATCTGATGATCCTAACTTATACATTTTGCCCTCTATACTAGCTTCGCATATACTTTCAGCACTTAACTGAGCCTCTGTAGTACTATCAAAACTTTCAATAGTTAAACAAGCACCAATTGATTCCACTAATCCATCGTCACCTACCTTATAAAAACCAGCTAAAGGATCTCTGTAGTGACCAACACTTGGGTAACTCTCTCCTGCTTGTTCTCTAAAAATAACATTTCCAACGGCTACAGGTGTAGAAGATGAAGTGCTTTTATACCTAGTAGTTCCTGTAGCTTGAGTGCAGGCATCAGTACCACCTGGCTGTGCTGCAGATGATGTATAGAAACCAAAAAGCGTGTTTCCTCCTCCCCCAGGTCTAGACCCAGGTAAGCTTCCTAAATCTGGTATCGGCATGCCTAAACTTATTTTCATATTATTTTTTATTTTAATTTTTTTACTAGCATGAGAAAGTAGATGTTACCTCACCACTCTCGCCTTCAATTACCATTATATTGTCATTAGCCATTTTATAAGATCCTTCTGAAAGAGCCTCACCACAACTACTATCGGTAAAAACATTATCATTAACCACTGGGTAAGTACCAGAACCGTTATGGTAGTAAGTGATTTCTGGATCTAGTTCACAAGCTTCTTTTGACTGCTCACTACCAGAAAAAGAAGTGCAACTACTAGCAGACTGACCATAAAAGTCATTAGCTAGTTCTATATTACTAGTCACTGTAGGTGTTGGTAATGTAGAGCCAAAAGTATACAAAGACATATTAGAGCTTGCTTGGCTAAATTCTGTAGCTATAGCACTCATAGATAACGGACCTGACGTTGGTAGAGCCATTATTTATTTTTTAATTCGTTAACTTGATTTGACAATTCTTTTATAGCTTCTATTAGTAATGGTACAATTTTTTCGTACTTAACAGCTTTATAACCGCTATCTCTAGTAGTGACAACGTCTGGTAATACTTTTTCTATTTCTTGAGCTATAACACCTATATCGTGTCCACTATTGCCATGAACCTTTTCTTTCTCTATCCAGTCAAATTCTATACCTTGTATACTTTTTACTTTATCTAAAGCGTTGTCAATAGTTTTGATATTATCCTTTAATCTAATATCAGAAGTAGAGAAAGCTACAACATCGTTTGAAGCATCTATTCTGCCGTCTGTAGCAGAATTACTTATACTACCTACAGCTATAGACCCTAAAGTTACTTTTAAATCACCATTAGGTATTTCTGCATTTCCAGATGTACTAAAAATTAAAAAATCATTTGTTCCTGGAACAGCGCCGTTGTAAGATGTTCCATTGTATGATATTCTAAATGAATTAGCTGAGTCGTCAGATCCTACAGAATAAGAATAATTTTCAGTACTATCACCAAATCTAATAAGAGTGTCAGCGCCTGAACCATTGTACGCGTTTTCTAATTGTATTATTGGCCCTAGCGAAGTAGTTTTTCTTATGTGTAGCTGAGATATTGGACTAGCAGTGCCAATGCCAATATCGCTGCTAGCTATTAAGTCGCTGCTAAAAGTTTTAGTACCAGCTACTGTTTGATTTCCAGTTGTAAGTACTGCTCCTGAAAGTGAAGTTAAAAATCCAGATCCATTAGTTAATTGGTTAGTGTTTGTAGGTATTGTAGTATTACCTGCTAAAGCATCAGATGCTGAAGATCCAATAGCTAAGTTAGATGTTCCAGCGCCTATCGCTACTCTAACTTCGGCTGCAGTAATACCTACACCTAACTCTACATCTCCCGATTCATTTAATAAAGCAGGAACACCCGTATCAGAAACTTTTAATGTATTAGCACTTATTTGATTTGCTTGGCTATTAGTTATACCTTCCTTCGCTGTGTTGGCTGCAACAGCTGTGTTGGCAGTAACTCTTGCTTCTGTATAATATAAATTAGTACCTTCAGTTATATCACTAGTGGTTAAAACCACAACACCTGTTTCACCATTAACACTGTCAACTGGAGCAGCTGGTGGAATAACTGTATCGCCTTTTAAAGCCGTAGTACTAGTTGTGCCAAATCCAGGAAATGACGTTTTTGCTGTATTAGCTGATATTTCACCTGCTTGGGTACCAGTTATTGTTACTGTATTCCCCGCCAAAGCATCACTTGAGGTTGTACCTACTTGTAAGAATCCACTGGCTGTAACGTTAGCTAAACTACCATTTCTAGTAAGTGTTAAAGTGCCAGCTGTATAAGAAGCCCCAGTAACGTAGAAGTTGTCGCTATCGCCTGTGGTTATAGACACACTTGAATCTCCAGATTGATTTGCAGAAAAAGTTGTATCTGTGCCGTTTAATGATATAGTAAGTGTGCCATCATTAACCGTAGGTATTACTGTATCACCTTCTAAAGCTTTTCCAGAAACTGTACCAAATCCAGGGAATGATGTTTTTAATGTGTTATCTGATATTGCAGTTGCTTGTGCTGTTGTAATACCAGTTTTAGCAGTGTTGGTGGTTATTTCTCCTGCCTGTTGAGTGGTTATCGTAGTGGTATTGCCAGCTAAAGCATCACTTGAGGTTGCACCTATTTGCAAGAATCCTGAAGCTGTTACTGTTCCACTATCATTTCTAGTTAAAGTAAGTGTTCCGCCAGAAAGAGCAGCTCCAGTAACAAAAGTATTATCACCAGCACTTGTAATATAACCAGCGTCATTATTCCATTGACTTATATCACCTGATTTATTGGTGAAAGTTATAGTATTGTTAGCTGTAACGGTTCCAACATTATTAGTATAGTTTGCGTCATTAGTCCATTGAGAAATTGCACCAGATTTATTGGTAAAAGCAGTAGTACTGTCCGCTGTGACGTCTCCATCACCAGTTCCAGCGCCTATAAGTGTTCTTATTTCAGCGCCAGTTACATTTGTCGCTAAAGTTGGTGTTCCACCGCCAGAAAAAATACCAGGTTCTGCAAAACTAGTTTTATTATTAAAAGTAGTCCAATCTGTAGACGTTAAATATCCATCTGTATTAGTATCTGCTTTTGTTATACTTAATGATCCAGTTGAAGTTACTGAACCTGATAAAGGTGCAGTTGTTGTTACTTGAGTTACCGTACCAGTGTTGCTTGTAAAACCAGAGGGGTTTGTATTATTATAAGGCGTGAATCCTAAGCCAGTTGTTACATCTGAACTTGTTAAAGATAGCGTTCCTCCAAGAGTCAAGCTTCCTGAAGTATCAACCGTGCCACTTAAAGTTATGCCACTTACTGTACCTGTACCGCTAACAGAAGTTACAGTTCCAGTAGAACTTGTTTTACTATCAAAAGTATTCCAATCGCTTTGAGTTAAATAACCATCACTATTGGTGCTAGCCGCGGTAATTCCTACTGTACCTGAATTAACTATGGTTCCACCAGTTAATGGAGAACTAAAAACTAAGTTAGTTACAGTTCCAGTGTTAGAAGTAAAGTTAGATGGATTTGTATTATTATATGGTGTATAGCCTAAAAAACTTATAATATCTACAGACGGTATAGTTAAAGTTCCACCTAGCGTTAGACTACCACTGGTTGTGACAGTTCCAGAAAGAGTTATACCACTGACTGTACCAGTTCCACCAACAGACTTAACAGTTCCGTCAGCATCGCTAAACGCTGTAAAATTACTAGAGCTTAAATAACCATCTTGAGTTGTACTAACTTCGAGTATAGATAATACTGTGTCATTCCCTGTAGTTCTTTCTAAAGGAGATGTTGCTGCTATAGTTTGTATGGCACCAGATAACACACTAGCTTTTAATTGAGTTCCAGATATTTTAACATTACCGCTATTGTCATAACCAGCTAACCCTACTACATCTGTTATATTTGTTTTTGGAACAAATATACTGTTATCACTTATTTTTGCATTAGCCATATTATTTAATTTTCTAAACCTATAACGAAAGAGCTATTTTCTAGTTGAGCTAAAAAAGCAGTCAACTGAAGCTCTATAAAATTAGTTGGCGCCGTTGGATCCGTTGGCGTGTCGCCACCAGGCCTTGAAGGTCCAGGTAAATTAGATATGTCGGGGAGTGGAAACCCCATACCCATTTTCATATATTAATATAGTGCTATTACGTCTGTAACGTCTGTTGCAGTAGCAGTTCCAGTAGCGTCCGTTGCAGTTCTAAGAACATCAACTGCTAATATAGGCAAAAAGCTTCCAGCTGTTACACCTTTAAAAGTTACCACATCACCGCTTTCCATTTTTACACATATAGTACCAGTAGTTCCAGCGCCTCCCACAAAAAGACAAGCTCCTCTTTGGTCTGTACCAGGTAAACCTAGTTCTCTTACAATAATACTTGTAGTTCCAGTTCCAGAAGATGGAGTAAAAGATATTACCGAACCAACCTGACACCCAGTGCCTGGATTTACTATTCTAATAGCTCCAATTTTACCACTTGGTTTTAAACTAATTATTTGTATTTTTACTTTTAGTGATGAGTCTTGAACTACTTCATTTAAAGTGTAACCAGTAGCGTTGTCACTGCTTATTTCTAATTTTTTAGCAAAACCAAAAGTAGATCCAGTACTAACTGACATATTTAATGGTACAGCATCGTGAGCAAATACTCTTGGTTGAGCCGCTTCATTTCCGTTTAATCCGTTCATTTTATTTATTTATTTTTGTTATTTTTTCAGCACCACGACTACCGAAGTATGCTACGTAAACTGTTATTAATAATGTTTTTAAAAGCTCTATCCAAGCTTCATCAACATCAAATTGTAAGTGAAAAGAATCTACAGCCATCATAAATACTGCAGAAGCTGTTAAAAATATAAGAGCTAGCGGCCTTGTATTTTTAGAAAGCCAAGAATCGCTTTTCATATCGCTTTTCCACCTGCTAGAAACTTCTTTCATTTCAGCCACATCTTGTTCTATTAACTTCATTGCCATTTCTTTATCAGCGGCTTTAATCTTATTATCACTTGATATAAGATTTTTTACTACTCCAAGCGTTCCTTGGTTGGGTAGAACGTCTCCTAAAGCCTGCAGTACCTTAGGCGCTTTGTTGGCTAAAAAAGCCCCTATTTTAGTTTCGTTAAATTTTTTTTTCATAATACATTAAATAAATTAACCAACCCTATCTGAGTTAGATCTATAAGCCTTGTTGCCCACCCTAAATGTACTTGAACCATCTGTTGGAGCATCGTTTTGATAAAAACGACCACGAAAATTATTCATTGCGTTGCTGCCTTTACCATACCAGCTTTCCATATTTGGATCATAACCTATACCAGTTCCTTCTGATGAAGGAGTACTATTTCTAGAGCCACCCCATTTATTATTAAAATCATTATTCTCCTGACTATTTTTCCATTGATCTTCAAACATCCTGTTTCTAGTGTTTGTTATTTCTGACCTACTTTTACTACTAAATTGAGCATCGCTAGGATTAAAAAACTTAGAAAATTCTCCAGTTGTAGGGTCTACTTGAGAGTATTGATAGCCTGCTACAGGGTTTTTATCGTCTTGGCTTTGCCATTGAACTTGGTATTGCGATCCTGAATCAGTAGTGAACTGTCTCATATTAGGATTACCTGGCACTTGTGCTAAGTCATTAAAATAATCATAAGAAGTAGCAGCAACATCTCTTTGTTCTTGGTAATTAGCTACGTCTTTATTTAAATCTCTTTTAAAATCAAAAATATTTTTATAACCACCTACATTAGGACCATAGTCTTTTTCATATTGTTTCCATAGTGCATCACCAACTTGCGATAAATTAGTTTGGCCTTGAATATTTCTTGTTTTATTATTATTTAAATAATTTTCTGTTTGCACATTGCCACCCCTAAGTTGTCCCGATATTATATTACCAGTACTAGCAACATTGTAAGTTCTTTTGCCCGTAGTATTATCATAAGTAAAATCAGAAGATGACATGCTACGTCTTGGCGGCGGAGTTACTGTAGCTGTTGGAAGTACAGTGCTTGCTTTTGAAGCATTTTTATTTACTGTAGCTTGTATCTTTGGCACTTGAGTTTCTTGCTTTTCTAATTCTGGTTTATTTGATGGAAGAGTTGACGATGGTTTTTTGCTTGTTGTTTTTTTAGATTTTGTAGGAGTTATATTTTTTATTTTATCTATTAAATTAGGTCCTTTTGTATATTTTCTTTTAGAAAAGCTTTTATTTTTATTTTTTTTCGATTTTGGTTTTTTACCATAGTCTGTTTTATTCAATGGACTATCACCTGCTTTTTTATAAGCTTCTTTTTCCCATGGTAAGTTTTTAGCTCCCTCGTTCATTTTGGCTCTGGAATATTCTTTTCCTTTCCAAATAACTTTATTGTCATTATAATCTAAATCACCTCTTTGCATTTGATCAATATGCACAGACTCATGTTTAACTATGTCTTTAATTTGCTTTGGATCAACAACGTCTTTATTTATATGTATAGTACCATCTTTATTGGCTTTACCTAAAACACCATCTTCCATATCGACTTTAACAATCGGAGAATTAAAAGGATTTCTTTTTTGTTTATACATTTTTATAAGGAAATTTTTTATTTAATTTTTCTCGTCTACCCGCACAGCCACAGTCCTTGCCTGTAACTTCACTAACTTTATCAACAACAGCTTTTATTCCAGTTGAAGTTGTAAAATTATGGATACTATCTCCAAGACCTTTAGATTTTATATTAAAATTAAAACTCATTATTTACGTTTTTTTGATTTTAGCGCTAAAACTTGTTTAGCTAATTCATCTAGTTTACCGTCGGTCTTTGTGCCATCTTTTACAAGTGTAGAAAGCACTTTAATTTCTTCAGATAATATATCATTCATTTGCTCCATCATATCAACTCTTTCTTTTAGATCTTCTATATTAGCATGATTCCATTTCTCTTTTAAGTCATACTCTAATCTCTTAACCTCTGTAGGTGGCATTCTTTTAGCTAAATCAATATCTTCTTGTAATGTATAGTACATACCAACTAAAGTTGTTGTTAACATTATTATACCTATTACTGTTTTTATATCAATTTTGAATTCTGTGTTTTCAGATATTTTCATACTCTCCTGTTGCATCAAATGACGGGCATGCCTTGTTAGCAAACTCGTTGTGTGAATAAATAACTGCCTCTGGGTACATTGCTTTAAGTGTTTTAAGCACATGTAAGAGACTATCTTTCTGTTTTTGTGTTCTAGTATCCTTCGGAGTCTTACCATCTGCTTCAACGCCTCCGCAATAACATAATCCTATGCTATTTCTATTATGTGATTTGCAATGAGCTCCGATTCGGTCTATATCTCTACCTTTTTTAATAGTTCCATCTAACTCGATGTAGAAATGATAGCCAATGTCGCTCCAACCCCTAGAATTTATATGCCAGTCTTTAATTGTTTCAACTGGTATATCTTGTCCTTCTCTAGTAGCAGAGCAATGTATTATAATTTCTTTTACTAATCTCATTTTTTCTTATGTAATAGTAACCACTTGTGTACAGTGTACCCTATGGTTAAAGTTAACAATAAAATCTCTAACATTGGCTCCACCCAGTTTAATGTGGCTAAAGCAAATGAAGATGCATTTAATAAATACAACTTCAAATCTTCCATATCCATTATCTATTTGCGTTTAACACTGCGTTTCCTTTATAAGGTATGTTATCTATTCTTCTTAACGTTGGCGTTATCATAGCGTTATTTGATTTCATAACTCTAGTTCCTAAATGACCACATCCACATTCTAATTTTACTCCTGCAGGTTTTTGTGTTTCTCCGTAACTTGGCATAATTTTTATTTTTTAAATTTACTTAAAGTTTTAGCTAAATTAGCTCTTTGTTGTGTTTTTTTACCGTACTCTCCATCAGCAGCGGCATTTAATTTACTTTTTGGTATTTTCTCTCCTTCTGCAACACCTAAATCTTTTCTAAGTTGACCTGGTTTTTTAATAGCTCCCTTTATCCAGTTTTTTTTTAATGGAGTTTTAGCTCTATCTACTCTATCACCCATCCTATTAGCATAATCTTTATTAGAAATTCTATTTTTATTGTAGGTTGTGCTAGGAACCATATTAGGAGTTCCATCGGCTTTAGTTCCAATATTTTCCATAGTAGTTTTGCCAGGTCTCATTTCGTAACTAACAGTATCTTTTTTATCAAGACTTATAGACTGAGCTAGTGGGTATGCAGATTTTGCTGGCCTATATTTTTCCCCTGATTTTTGTTTTTTAGGTGGATCTATATGCATATTATTAAATGGTGATTTCTCAGCTCCACCCATAGCATCCATATTAGGATTCATCGGGTCTGATGGAGGATTAGGTTGCCCCATAGAGCTTGCTATATTAGAGAACATTTGCTCATTTTGAGATTGTGAAGCTGGCACTTTAGACGGATCCTGGTAATTGTTAGGATCATTTATAAGTACATTGGAATTAACAGGTCTTCCCGCTCTGTTTGGCTGAGCTGGAGTTTGCATAGGATCTTGCATGCCATCCGCATTGCCCTGAACGCCTGTAGTGTTTGGATTTAAATAATTCATAGGTGATTTTTCTTTACGATATTGTTTTCTTGCTTTTTTTGTTTCTAAATTAGCTTGTTTTTGTGAAATTCCTTTTTCTTTTGTAAAGCTAAAAGTTGGAATATTACTTTCTTTTTTCGGGAACCATCCGCCATCTGGTGCACCTTTGTTATCAAAATAATCACGTGAGTTAGTTTTATTTACTGCACCTGGCTTATTAATTGTTAGTTTTTCAGGACCATCTTGTCTTGATCTTCTTATATTGTCTTTTTTCTCATTAAACTTTTCTTTAGCACCCGACTTCATTGCTTTTCTTTCTTTTTTGGCTTGCCTAAACTGATCAATAGGATTTTTGCCAAAGTCTTGTTCAAAAGAATTACCCACGTTAATAGGCTTTCTAGTATTCATAGGTTTAATACCACCACCTTTATTTGTGACAGTTCCATCTAAGTCATTAATGTTTGAAGGTATATTTCCAGGTATTGATCCAGTTGGATCTTGCTGTGAAGTATTTGGCTGTATATTGTTGTTAGAGGTTATTTGCTGCTGACTACCATCTGGTAATATATTAACCCTGGTATTTAAGTTAGCGAATACATCTTGAGTTCTTGACTTTATTTTTTTAGGGCTTTCGTAATCATTTTCTGCCATTACTTGTCTTTTTTAAAATTAATTATTGCTTTTTTTAATACTTTATCAGAATAACAACCACCTTTCATTATTTTGTTTGAAATTGGTGACAAAGGTATTTCATCCTCACCCATCATTATTCTATATATTTTAGCAATGAGTTGTTTGCATTTAAAAGAAGCTTTATATAAATGGTATTTTTGAGTTGTATGATTTCTTTTTCTCCAAACAATTATCCAGTTTTCTTTTAACAGTCTGTTCCATCTTCTGTTGTCCCAGCTGTAATAATAAGAGCCCTGTTTAAAATCTTGCTTACTAAACATACCGATACTATCTAAGTATATCAACAACTCTAAGTCAGCATCGGTTATATTATTGTTTTTACAAGCCCATTTTCTTATTACCCTGTAATGCTTTAATATATTTAACTCTCTTATCTCTTTAGAAGTTATTCTCATAAAACTATAACAACATCTTGCTCTTTTATTATTTTAAAAGAATCTCCGTCTATGTCAACAGAAAAACCAGCATGCCTATCGTAAAATATAATATCTTTATTTTTAATAAAATTAACTTCTTCTCCTTTTATTAAAACTTCAGCTTTTTTATATCTTATATCTTCTCTAGATTTATCAGACAATATTAAACCACCTTTTGTTTCAGTGGTTTTGTTTTTTGTTTCTTTTATTACTATATATTTACCTACTGCTTTCATGCTCTTAAGTTATTAATTACACAATCAGTTGATAATATAGTAGATGCTACTGAAGCCGCATTTTTAAGAGCACTTTTAGTTACTAGTAAAGGATCTATTATTCCGGACTTTACCATACTTACCGTTTTACCTGTAACCACATTTAATCCTTCACCTTCAACATTAGAGTTGGTATAATCAGTAATACCAGCGTTATTCAATATAGTATTATATGGTGATTTAATAGCGTTAAACAATATTTCTTCTGACGAGTTGTCAGCATTAATATTAGTTGCAGCGTTAAGCAACGCTATGCCACCCCCTGGCACTATACCTTCTTTTATTGCGGCTTTTGTAGCACAAATAGCATCTTCTACTCTATCTTTTTTTTCTTTAAGTTCTATTTCAGAATTTGCTCCAACTTTTATTACTGCAACTTTAGCTAATAACCTAGCAATTCTTCTTTCAATCTTTTCTTTAACCAAAGAGTTTTTTTCTTTAATTATTTTTTTTCTTAAAAAATTAATTAAATCATTAACTTCGTTTGGCATTTCATCTACCTGTATTAAAGTTTCTGAAATACTACTTATTGTTTTTTTGCAAGAACCCAATAGGCTTAAATCTATCAAATCCATATCATCGCCTAAGTCTTCATTTACAACAGTAGCTCCTGTTATTAAGGATAAGTCTTCAAGCATTTCTTTTCTATTAATACCGTAAACTGGAGAATTTATTACGTTTACCTTTATATTGCCTTTAACTTTATTCATTGCTAAAGCGCTTGTAACTTGAGGATCTAATTCTCCTATTATTAATAAAGATTTTTTTTCAGAAATAATATACTCTAATACGTTTTGTATTTTTCTTATATTATCTATTTTACTATCTAATATTAAAATTAATGGTTTGTGCAGCTCACAAGTTTTATCTTCTTTGTTTGTAATGAAATGATCTAAAACACAACCTTGTTCATATTGAACCCCCTCTATTCTTTCTACTTCCGTTATTGGACTTTCGTGTGTTTCCATTAATACAACCCCCGTATTATCTACACTTTTAAAAGCCTCACTTATTAATAGTCCTAAATCATTATCATTATTGGCTGAAATTGTAGCTACTTGTTTAATTTTATCTTCAACAACTGGTGTTGAGATTTTTTCAAGATATTGCACTACTTTTTCTACAGCCGTATTTATTCCTTCTTTTAGTTCCCTAGAGGTTATATCCCTGCTTTTATTAGCTTCCATTAATATAGCATGTGCTATTACAGTAGCTGTTGTTGTTCCGTCTCCTGCTTCTTTAACTGTTTTTCTAGCCGCTTCTTTTATTAATTTAGCTCCCATGTTTTCAACGGGATCTAGTAGAACTATAGAATTAGCAACAGTAACACCATCTTTTGTTATTATAGGATTTCCACTGTTGTCTTCCATTATCACACACTTACCACTAGCTCCAAGAGTGGAGCTAACGGCTTGTGTTAATTTATTTATTCCATTGAATATTTTATTTCTAGCATCTTCACCGAAGTTTAAATGCTTTACAATTGTATCACTCATTTTATTAAATTAAATATAATTTGTTTTTTGAATATTACTCGAAGGTTTTAATTACTTTCGGTCCATTGGTAAACTCTAGCTTTTTAGCATAATGTTCAATAGAACTATCTATTGCTTGCTCTGCTCCACCTATAGTTTCTCTTCTGGTAACATCAATCCATATTTCAGGATCATCGATATCTCTATATTCGGTCTGTAAGAATCCATTAGGTAATTGAACTATTCTCCAGTTTTTTTTCTGTGAAATGTGTTTCCATACTTTTATGGTATCTTCTGTTGGTTGTGGTGCACTAGACCACGTATTAGTGCGGGTATATAAAAACGTCATTGTATTTGGTTTTAAGTTAAACGTTGGTTATTTATATTATCACTTGATAATTCGGTTAATTCTATTTATGGTTCTACTGCAGGAGTTATATCCACCCAGGTATGTGTGTCTTCTCCAAGTATTACTCCTTGAAAGTTTTTTGACGAAGAGTTGTATCTAATCATACCTAAAGTTTCTGAATCTGCGGCTGGCCTTTGGCTTAAAGTTCCTCCAGGTATAATTATACCATTAGTAGAATCTGTTGAAGATTTAAAAGCACTAGATGTTTGACTATCGTCTTGCATAAAAACACTGTACCTTGCTAGACTAGCATTACCACTTCCGCCCTTATTAACATCCAAAACTCCTGTAATTGAACTTGCACCTACATCTACAGCTAATTCATTAGATGCGCCTGAATATATTATACCACCGTTAGCTAAGTTATCTGTTTGAATAGTTCCTGATCCTATTTGAACACCACTACCAGCTATTAAAGAAGATGTAGAAGTTATAGTTATTTCGGCTGAGCTAGTTGCGGTTAGCGTAATCCCTGTTCCTCCTGTTAATTTCACCGAGGAGTCTGTCCCAGTCGATGCATCTAAGTTTAAAGGCACAGAGTCATCGATTTTAGATCCTGCTTGTATAGTATATGTGTCGCCAGGAGTTGGTGTGATCCACTCTACTTGTCCACCGCTTGCACTAGCTGACAACAGTTGGTTAGCGCTTCCAAATTCGCCATTTGAATCGTGAATCTTGTTAGAATAAAGTGCATCTACTTGTAAGTAAGCATTCTGAGTTATAATAACACTTGGTGCGTTTATGTCTTGTTTGACAAGAGACGATGATAAAACTCCAGAAGTGTTACTCCACAACGGTAAAAAATTTGATTCTGGACCATTAATTGTTGGTACTGCTATAGTATCGAAAGTTATCGAATTTGCTCCCGCATTAAAGTCTATATCTATTGTATTACTGCCACTTAGCTTTATGTCTCCAGTTTGTCCGTTTTGCCCGTTTATATCTGTTATTTTATCCACAACGTCTATAACTGTTTTTATACCACTTACTGATATAGATTTAGTCGGCTTACCATTAGCCGAAACATCTGAAACAACCATAACGTCTGACATGCTAGCTTCTGTTACTGGGTAAGAATATATTATTGCCATTTTGTTTTTTTTTAAATTAAATTGCTTGTGATTTTAAACATACCCAATTATTTCCATCATAAATTAAAATACCTGAACAACCATTTCCAACTTCATCAACGTCAAATATCATCTCTCCTGCTGTTGGTGAGCTAATTTCAGAATTTCCTAAATTTGGCATTACTATACCATTTGTAACTTTACTAGAGTTAGAGTCATTTGCGCTAGAACCACCTCCAACACCAACTAAAACACCACCAGCGTTAAGTGAACTTCCGTTGTAAATACTAGGAGCTGCCCAATTAGCTCCTGTAGAAGAACTACTATTAGAAGTTAATACTAAACCGTTTTGGCCAGCAGTAGTTCCACCCATAAGAGCAGTAGTTAGCGATACAGCTATTTGGTTACTAGCATCAAAACCTAATCCCACTCCTAAATCAGCGCTTATTGTATCAGGAACTGTTGCGGTGTTAAATTCAATACCATTACCAGCTTGATAAGAGCTACCACCGCTGCCTGAAGAATTTATAGTTATAGTTCCAGCAGCATTGTTAGCGGTTAAAGATGTGCTACCGCTAGGTATTAAAGTTATTGTTTGCACCGTAGAACTACTATCTGTTAAGTCTAAGTCTACGCTTGTAGACGTCGATGCATTTTGTTTTGTAGATATTGTATAAGTACTTCCACCGCCTGACGCAGTGCCAAAATCATAGCCTGTTTTTGAAGCGTTAACCTTTAATATATCACCTACGTTAGCAGCGGCAAGATCAGTTGTGTCTTTTCCAGTTCCACCGCCAACTCCTGATACAGTTCCACCTACTACTATAGTACCAATGCCAACAGAAGGATCAGCACTACCCGCTGTTTGGGTTGGTGTTAATCCTATGCTGTCATTAAATAGTATTCTATCGACATTACCGCCAGGTGTAGACGCTTTTAAATTTGCAACTTGTTGTAATTTAATGGTTCTAACAGCAAAAGAATCGCCAGGCACTGTTACTAACAGTTCTTCTGCGCCTGTTATTACACCCTCGCTTGGATATGAATATATTATTGCCATTTTTATTTAATTTAGTCGTTTCTTTTAACTACGTATTTACCTTTTTTATCTTCTTTAACTCTAGAATAATCTTGAACGCTAAGTTGTGGGTAATTTTTAGGATTATTACCTTTGTTTTTAAATTTAGCCTCAAAATCATCTTCACTAACATAGTCTCCAGTGTTGTAATTGCTAAAACCTCTCACCGTATCGCTTTTCATAGCTTTTTCTTTAGGTTTTCCGTTCATGTTTAATGGTGAATGACTACCACCTCTCATGTGTTTTAACACCTTACTTGCTCCCATGTGTGACAAAGCTTTAGGTTCTTGATCAATTACCGGTCCACCGTAAGATAAGTCTCTTGACATATTCATAGGAGAATCTTTTTTACCGTACATTTTAGCAGGAGAAGCCTCTATTTTAGCTTTTAATTCAGCTGGTAAATTATTTTGCTTACCAACTAGTTCTTTTTCAAGAGGTGATTTCTTACCATACATGTTCATAGGAGATTTATCATCAGCCCTTTCGTTTTCTAAATAATGTAATCTAGCCGATGCTGATAAATTCTTATTATAAGCTTCTTTGTTATCATAAGCTTTACCCGTCATCTGAACAGGAGATGCTTTTTTAGCTTTTTTTCTACTAGAATATCCTTGAGGGTTATTCATTCTTATACTTCCATCATCTCTAAACTTACGATCACCAGTGCTCATTACTTTCTTTTTCTTTTGACCACTTGCTGTTTTAGTTTTCACTTTAACTGTAGCTTGTTTTTTACCTGATTTAGTTTTATATCTTTTGATTTTAACTTTAACCTTAGTACCACTATCAGTTGTATACCTGTCTTTTCTTTTTCCAGCTTTTTTCATGTCCTTCATTTTAGCAGGTGATTTAGTCTTTTTGTCAACTTTTTCTAACTTCAACTGAATTTTAGCAGCTTTAGTAAATCCTTTATCCATTCTTTTATCAGCTTTTTCTTCTGATCCTTCACTTTTTCTAGGCTTTAAATTACCAGCTCTACCTTTAAAACTAGATAAGTTATTATTCTTATCTATTTTATTTATTAACTTAGCTCTTTTTTTAGGAGATCCATCTGCTTTTTTTAAACCTTTAACAGCTTTCTTCTTATATTTTTTATTAAGCTTTGTTAATTGTTCTTTTTTCTTAGCTTCATTTTTAAAAGCTTTTTTTAAAGTCTTGTCTTGTTTTTTACCGGTTGTTGATTGAACTTTCTTTTCAAGCTTATCACCTTTCTTTCTAAGTCGATCTAATTTCTTCATAATTTCTTTTAATACATGTATTATTATTTTTTGTTTAAGTACTTAAATATATAAGTTACATATTATATTTATTATTTACAATTGAACAATAGTGACATTAGCCTGTTACTCTATACCTTATACTGCTATTGTCATACTTTTAAAAAAGTTGTAAAATATATAGAACCTAGGTGTTGCCCCCCTCCCTATCCATTCCTTTAATCTAAGGAAAGTCAAATATACAAAGCGGGCCCCTCCTGTTTCATTTCTTATCTCGAATCTTTATATATTCTCATATGAGCTCTCGTCTGTATATGAATCGATGTCTCGTCTTCCCCCACATTCTTGACTTTTACTATTATAATAATACAATGTCAATACGATCTTCATTAGATAATATAATCAACTAACAAATAAATAATAACAATATGAATAACTTAAATAAAATCCTATCACTCGACATCGTACTACCTACATTCTTTATAACATATGAATTAATATTCTTACTAATAATTTCTTAGATATGTTTACATGTCGCGCAGTACTTCTAGCTAATAAATAACATATAAACAAATATACACTTTTACAAACTAAATACGACAACAACAAGATAATAATAATAACTAAACTAAATAAATAATAAATATATGAAAACTAATAAACTAACAACTAAAAGATTTGTAATAAGAAAATCTTTACTCGGTACAAATACAGTAATAACATTTACTAATAAGAAAGAAGTAACATTCACTTATGATCACGATGAAATTTACTCAACATTTCAACAAAAGTTTGAAGAAATGGCTTGTTTTCAACAGTACAAATCTTATACAAATTCTAATACTGTTCCAAAATTCTGTAGAGAATTAAGTACTCAGTCTTAAAAACTAAAAGTCGACGTTGATAGTAATACTTTAACGACTATAAATAACACGAACATATTACTCAACACATAGCCGAAATGGTTGGAAGTGAGATTCGATTTCTCACTCGGTTACAAACTAATTACGATAGTCGTAAGATAATAATAATAACTATAAAAATAAATAATATGTATCACTCTAATTCCCCTTCAAACTGGTCATGGAAAAAAGCTTTTGACGAAATGAACAAGTATGTTCATCAAACAGAAATGACTCAACAATCTATAAATCACGTACTAAATTATCCTGGTGAAGCTAATGGTGTCTTTATGTCACTAAGTAAATCACAACAAGATGATGTTTACGATATACTAAATCAAATAATATGAATAAAGAACAAAAACTATTTGTAGCAATATTAATTTGCTCAATACTAATAATAATAACAGATGTCGTTACAAACTAAACACGACAAATAATAGATAATAATAATATGAATATAAAACAACATAAGCAAAAGCTTAACAAAAAATACAATCAAGCGATTGTCGATAAAGTACTAAACTCAATGTGGTCAAAGCTCGGTAACGAGTTAGATGATGTTATGATGTCAGAAGGTTACTCTGAAACTAACAATGAAATGTTTGACGATCAAGATTGTTACTCAGGTATTATACTAAACATTATGAAGTTACAGTGTGATGAATAAGTTTAACTGACGAGAGTTTAATACTCGAAACTACGCAAGTAGTCTTAAACAAATAATTAACTAAATATGAAAAAAATAATAATGACTATAGGTGCATTTGCACTAATGTCTTCGGCAAGTAATAAGAATTACCCTTCTGATCAACTATGTTATGCTATGTTGAACTTATCTCAAATGCAATTAGAAATGTGGGAAGATCTTGAAAACGGTAAACTTACTCAATCTCAAGCTGAAAACTGGAATGAAATAATTGAAGAAACTTATATATTCATTGAAGATTATTACAAGCATTTACCTGATGGAACATTAGTAGATAACTTTTAATACAAACTGAATACGAATAACAATAGATAATATAATTAAATAAAATAAAATAAATATGAATAAATCAGAAAAAACGGCAATTACGTCAATTACAGGAATACTAATGATAGTATTAGTAGCAATAGCAACATCTTGCTCACCTACACAAACAGCTTATAAATCAGGAGTTAAAAAGAAATTTAACGGAAAACTAGTAAGTCACGCGCATAACTACAACGCTTGTCCAGCTTATCAATAAAATATAACTATGACAGAACAACAAGCAATTGAAGCAATCGCTAATGATATACAAGATGGTATCTACGGTTGGACACAGAAATGTGGAACAGAGTGGCAGAAGTGGACATACTCACTAATGCAAGCTAAGAAAATATATGAAGGTGATTTAATAATAAGTTTAAGTATAGAAAATGAATAAAGATAGAGAATGGGATTTTATGGAAGAACATAGAGAGCTAATGGAAACAGAAGATGAAAGATCTTTACTAGCAACTTTTGCACTAGTAGTCAGAGAACTCGCTATAAAGTTTCCTAATGATCAAGAATTAGGTGCAGAAGTAAGAAAATTAATACAAGATTATAAACTAAATACATGAAAAAAATAATAATAGCAGCAAGTTTTTTATGCTTATTAAGTTTTAACACTAAAACTGATACAGTAAAAAACAAAATATTTCAAGCAACGCAAGTACAAACAACACTAAGAGAAGAGTTGTATTGGATTTATATAGACAATCCTACACTAGAAAACAAAAGTAATCATGTAGATGCTTTATATGTAGAGACTTTATTAAAAGAAATTCTAAATGATACAATTTAAAAACGAACACTAACAGATAATATATATATGAAAACAATTAAATTTTACCCAAGCAATAGGTCACTAATAAGATTAGATGACAAAATGATAAAAGGTTACACTATAGATAGTATACCAGACAACATAAACTCATGGTTTAACTATAAAGGTCTAACTTACGTAACAAGTTGATATAAACCCAACTGACGAAACTAATAGCTCATACTTGATCAGTATGGGCTTTTCGTGGTATGAAATGTAACCACAATATTCCACAAGCAAGATTAAATCTTGGCTATAAAGTATGTGTCGATTGTAGTACAGTAGAAAAACTCGGCTGTATTGACACTATAAATCATAAAACTGGCAATACTATTCAAGTAATGTCACGTGAAGATGCAGAAAAAGCCAATAAGTTAACAAAACGAGCAGGTTTTGGTATACTAAGATCTATGTCTAATGGTTCAAGTCAACGTAAAGCTAATATGATCACTGGATGCTCAACTACTTTTGTAGGTAACGACGTAATGTTCGAGCAAGTAGGTAAAACTTACATGGATTATTTAGAAGTTGATGAAGAAATTGCCCAGCGCTATCTCGATCGAGCGCTAAACAACGTAGAAATATCTCAATTACAATATAATAAGATAAAATTACTTTGTTACAGTCTAAATACGATCAATAATAGATAATATATTTAAATAATATATGAATAAAATAACAAAAAAGCTCGAAAACTTGTACTCTTGGACAAAATTCTATCAAGATCGAGCAGATAAAGAATCAATTAGAAAATGTCAAACTGAAATCGCACAGTTGAAACAAGCGTTTAATAAATTAAAATCTAAAAAATGAAAGATACTAACGCAATAGATAAAGCTATTAGACAGAAATGTGTAAAAGAGGTTAATACTATAGTTGATGGTTTCTTAAATGAAATAGAAACTAAATTAAGAGGTGAA
>Ga0102817_1000011_pt1 | contig 52481 bp, 90 predicted proteins | sample ColrivemetaGS555_FD_78193 | JGI IMG/M metagenome (GOLD analysis project Ga0102817, IMG submission 78193) | Estuarine microbial communities from the Columbia River estuary - Ebb tide non-ETM metaG S.555 | ecosystem: Environmental > Aquatic > Marine > Intertidal zone > Estuary | place: USA...
CATTTTTATTATGTTTATTGTTATAAATATATAAGATTTGAGTTAGATAACTGGAATTTAATTTTTATCTTGATAATTTAATTCGCTACTACCTCTAATTTTTTGTGAAATTTTCTTTCTAGCTTCAGTTACTTCAGATTCAACTATACCATTTCTGCCTTCTGCTAATACTCTTCGATTAGTTCCGTAAGCATATAATGGGCCTTCATAGGTTTCTTCGTTGATACGTCTTTTACCATCCCATGATTTAAAATCGTTGCATGTTACTCGATGCCATCTTTTACATCCGACTAAATATACTTCTAGGTTAGCGCTGGTGTTAAATAAATATTCTGGTTTATCTGTTAATCCTGTCTTTTCCATTATTCTTTATATTTAATGTGTCATTAGTATTAATTTCTAGCAATATTTGTTGCTTTTTCTTAGGTCTTTCATTTTTATGATAATCAATTAATGAACCTAGTATAGGTACAACAGCAAGTAAAAACCAAACTAATGCGGTTCTCATATTACTATAACTTTTATTTGATTAGTAACGGTTTCACTTTCACCTATATCTGTATTAAATTCAGTTTCTATAAATATATTTATGGTATCTCCAATCATTTCATTATCAAGTAAAATGTTTTGTGTTGGTTTATAGTTATATTTTGAATAAGATCCTAGTAAAGATTCAGTATAGGGGCAATCAACACACAAGTTTTTTGGATATTGATATCCTACTACATTTAATGGAGAATGTTGGTTTAAAATATTGCCAATTGTATAAGTATAATTATCAAAAGTAATTGGTGTATTGAATGTTGCATCATTAAACCAACCTAGATAAGAATACATTGGGGTTTGGAATTGGATTGAATCAGTAAGTATCCAATAATCTGAATCATATTTAACTTCAACTAATGGAACCCCATTTATTACATATTCATCATTTAATTCTGATAGTTGTCCTTTAATTTGGAAATAATTTAATCCATCCCATTTAATTTCATAATATCCATTTATACTTTGGAGTGGTAACCCCTGATAGACAACTTCAAATTCTGTATCACAATTGCCATTACACGCAGTGGCATAAATTGTTTGTTTTGTACATGATGGATGTAGACATAATACTATTACTAATACTATTAATGCTAATATTGTTTTTTTAAAATCTTTCATAACCTTTATTTTTTCTTATTTACCCTGTAAATATACGAACCCTATTTCAGGTAACCAAATATTTACGCAATTTCCTCAAACTCAATGGTGGGAACTGAATTAACAAATAAATAGTGGGTATTATCTTGTAATACATGATCGCAATTAATCCAATCCCTATATTTTTTTACCCAATCCATATCAAGAAAACGGTCTTTCTTAAATTTTCTTTTTAAGACCCATAATTCATCTCCATGATTTATAAACTTTATTTCCATAATACTTGGATGCAAATTAATATTAATGCTAGTGATAATGATATAAATGTTTTAGTAGTAATGCCTTCGCTAAAAAAATGATTGACTAGTAAGGCATAAACCACCATTCCAATCCCAAATCCAACAAATCTTGCAGGCCATAATAAGCCATCTAGACCAAGTACTGTATATTTAGTAGCCCATATAAAAAAATAAGAACATGGTATCCCTATTACAGCCATTATCCATTCATGTTCTTTAGCCCAATCCCACTTAAACTGGCTATTTAATTGAAACCAGGCTAAAATATGACCTGCCATCATAAACAATATCCCGTATACTAAATTCATTTAAATAAATCTTTTAAATTTTTAATAAATAGCATAATTGTAATAGGCCATAAAGTTATATTAAATACTCTATCAAACCAATCAAAATTAGTTGATTTTTCATCTTCTACAAATTCTTTAGCTTGTGTTAAAAATTCTACCAAAAATGTAATAGTAAAACCTATTGTAAAATATATTAAAATGTAATTCATAATGTATGTTTTATTTCTTCAATTAATACTTCCAATACTTCTTTAGCTAAAGATGGATACTTATCTTCTAATAATAAATCAATTTGAATTAACTTATCATATAATTCTTGAGGATTCATATTGCTAAATTTAAGTTATTTAATTCTTCTAATGTAGGTTCTCTATCCTCCATTTCAAATTCATCTTCATCTTTATAAAAAGAATCTTCAACTTCATCCTCTTTTTCTAATTTCCAAGCTATATCTTGAAGTAAACCAGCGTTTTCAATTAATGACCAAATTCTTTCTTTCCATAAATCTAAAGAAACATCTTCTATAATGTAATCCCAACCAAATTTACGAGTTAATACTCCTAACATTTCAACAAATTCCATTGACATATTATCTAATTCTCCCTTAATAGGGAAATTAGTTCCATATTTATCTGAACCATTAGTATTTGCTTTATAAATTCCTTTAATTTTTATCCATTTTGGGGTAACATACGATTTTTGCATCTTCATAACTTTTATTTTTTGTTTTTGTTTATTTAAAATTTGTACCAATCTTCTTCTTTTTTTATTGCTTCTAATTCAAATGGGTGATTATCATATTCATACCCTTCTTCATCATATAATCTCTTCATTTCATCTCCATCTTGAAGGTAATGAGTGTATTCATGTATTAGTGTTTGAATAACCCATTTTTCATTTATTGCTTCTGGGTAATAAATCCAGATTGTATTTGTTTCACGCTCAAAATCAGCTGCAGGCATAAAATCACCTTCAGCTTCATTTATTCCTGTAATACGAGCCCAAATACTATGATGATAATCTACTTTAGGTGTTTCACCATTAAATTTAGATTTACCATAATATTCTTTTATTAATGGATAAACCTCATTTACTATATTTTCAACTTCTTGCTTATACACTACGCTATATTTAAAATTATAAATTTAAAACCTAACCATGCTACATAAAGCATTGCTACTAATAATATAGAATCTCTAATTGCTCTAAATTCAATTATATTATTGTTGATATATTCTAACATTTTTTTCATAACCTTTATTTTTTTAACTTACTCGGTAAATATACGAACCCTATTTCAGGTAGCCAAATATTTACGCAATTACTTTAAATGTTTTTTTAATACAATCATCAATATGAACTGTAGTGGTTGCTTTATTAGCACCCTGAATTAAAACATTATTACCTTGAATTCTTTTAACTTTAAATGTATCAGTTCCAAACTGAAAAACACTTACTAAATCATTTATTTTTATCATAACCTTTATTTTTTTAACTTACGATGTAAATATACGAACCCTATTTCGCTCCTCCAAATATTTTGTGCTTTTTCTTGTAAGTTTCTATAAAACTTGCACCTACCCCCACATCTAATATTTCTGCCTTTTCAGGTACACCTGGTAATTTATCAGCTGTTAATATGTAGTCAATATTTTCATTTTTCCATATTTTCATTTTTATTTTAGCATTTGAACGATTAGATGTTTTAAATACCATTACTACAGGTTGCTTAGCATATGCCTTACCTTTTTCAGCTTTGATTTTTGGTGCTTTCCAACCTTTTGGAGGTGTATTATCTACTTTCCAAGCCCCAAATTGGTTTTTGCTTTTATCATAATGCCATTTTGAAGTCCATCCTAATTCTGGTTTAGTTGGAACTTCATGATGTATTTCAACCCATTTTTCTCTTACTTCAATATTTTCTTTTGGTCTACCTCTTTCCATTTTTATATTTGTTATTTTTATAATCTCCATCTTTATGGGATTTTATTGCATGACACGTTTTACAAAGTAATTGATAATTATCGGGGTGTTCTCCTTCTTGTGTACCTTTTAATTTTGAATTTATATGGTCAACATCCATTACTGAGCTTAAAATATTAACATCAATATCAGGATATTTTTCAATATAATTATCTTCACAATGTTCACATTCTAATTTACCCATTGCTATTCGTTCTGCTTTATAAAATAACCAAGGCCTGCTATTAGCATTTCCTGCTCTTTTATAATGTAATGAGCAGTAAGTTTTTGGTTTCCCATTTAAATAAAACCTATCGTTTTTATTACACCAACTTACTTTACACATCTTTTACCTTTTTTGGTTCCTTTATTTTTTGTTTTTATATTATTCATCTCATTATAGACTTCCCAATATAAAGACGATTGTTCTTCACAATAATATCTACCTTTTTTCTTCATTATTTGATTTTTTCCAATGCCATGCACCTGATCCAATATAATATTCTTTAATATATCCTAATTTTTCCATTTCATCATCTGCATTTGTACCGTTTCTTTTAGCAGCAGTCATTGCGTAGTAACTATCTAAGCTCATATTATTTTTTAACTTTTAATTCCATTGCTTTGATATGCTTACATCTTCTATCTTTTGCTCTCCATGTACCAGGGCAATCACAATATATCTTACCTGAATCCGGAAAATATCTAGTTGTATATTCAATATCACTTGAGCTACTCATACTAGTTTCTATAATTGGGTCCTTTCGTTTTACAACTTTTGGTTTGATATTTTTAATATCATCTAATGTTGTTTCAGGATGTACCTTTTCCATTGATGGTAATATAAATTTATCACCATTAGCATCTGTATACAATGAAGCACTTAAATATGTGTGTTTCATTTCATAGTAAAATCTTTGTACATTTACAAATTTACCATAACCAGATGGATTAAATGAAAATTGTGAGGTAGGACTATGAACTATTCTAGTTCTTAGATTACCATGCTTGTTTAAATTTTGAAATTTGAATAATGCCATTATTTATCTAGTATGGTTTTTATTTTTTCTAGATGAAAATTGCTTACCTCTTGATGTATTTCTACCATCTGCACCTTCTAATTCCATTTCTTGGAATGTTTGAATTGTTAAATCTTGAAGACCATACCCAGCTGCTTTAACTGCTTTAATTAAATTTGCAGGAGTTGCATAATTACCTGGTAATAGTGATTTACTTGTTTTTTTGGATTTTGCTATATATCTAATCATAACCTTTATTTTTTAATTATAAGAGCTAATTTATTTTAAATTACGCCAACTCTATTAAGGCAATTTCTTATTATTCTCATAAGTGAGGTTATTTCACAACTTGTGCTACTCATAACTACGTGGTAAATATACGAAAGCTCCCTGCGGGAGCCAAGCGTATATGCAGAAGTCTTTATTTTCTTTTACCAAATTTTGGATTCTGTTTAACAGGTTTTCTAAAACTTTTTATAAACCAATCTCTCCAAATATCAATTTGTCTAGTATTTTGTCTAGGTGAATTTTTACTCATAACTTTATTTTTTATTTTTGATTAATAACTACGATGGTGAGTATGTCCTACTACTTTCCATACTCTTCTTTTTGTTGGTTTGTCACTATAACTTTGGTGTGGTTGGGTATAATTTAATTTTTTAACTATTCTGTTGCACTTCCATCTCTTATATTGTGTACATGAATGTAATGAAAATATTAATATAACCCAAATTAATTTTTTCATTTTCCTTGACCTCTATATTTTTTCTTATAATTTCTAGAACTTTTTAATTTAGAAGACTTTGATTTTGAATGTATACCTGGTCTTTTCTTTTTACTAACCGAGGGAGTCCCATTTTTCATTTTTACCATTTTATTGTTTTTTTAGTTTTTGTATTGCTTTATTTATTGTATAACACGTTTCATAATCTTCTTTTATTTCATGAACTTTTAAACATTTTTCAAGTACAGGTATAAAACTTTGTCTATCTACTGAGTAATTAAATGTTTTGTCACTATTTGAAATATAAATTTCTAAGGCAGGAACCCACCTTCGTGTTGTATTTAGGTTATCTAATATTGACATAGCTATAGCTTGGGAGATTGATAAATCCTGAGAATAAATCTCACTTAAATCATCAAGTGTTTCTATATTTACTAAATACGCCATTTTAAAATTTATCTAAAAAATCACCTTTGATGTTTTTTTGTTTTAATTTATTCATTTTGTCATCTTCATCTAACATCTTTTTTGCTAATTTCTCTAGATGTCTGGATTTTTGAGCATCATAATCTTTTATAAGTTTATCATGTTTCTTTCTATACTTCATACTCTTGAAATTATATCATATTCATCATCGTTAATATCTCCTAAACCAAGTTCTTCTAATCTTTGTTTAGTATATTCATCTACTTCCCAATCAACTTCTCCCTGGTTAACTGGTTTATGGTCTTCAATACCCTCAATTTGTTTATTAGTAAATAAATCACCTATTGATAAATAGTAACAATTATAGCAAAGAAATTGAATATTCTCTTTTCTATAGTTTTTTTTATTATTATCCTTAAAATGTAACAATAAAGGCATTTTATAATCTAATACCCTTCTTTCTTGAAATCCACAACTATTACATTTTTCTTCTAAGTGTCCATCAGTAACTAATCTATATTTTATTTTTTCTGGTGAAAATGAAGATGCGTCTACTCTGCCTTCTATTATATCTAATAAAGGAGGTTCTTTTCCACCACCATTTAAAAATTTAGGAATTCCTACACCTGCTTGATTTAAATGCTGAGCAAATAAAGATTTATATTCTTCTTTATTTGATTCATATAATTTAGCCCATTTTTTATAATGTTGATAAGAAACATTTAAATACCTTGCCGCTGCTCTATTAGACTTAGTCTTATTCATAGCAGCCAAAATCATTTCTTTTGTTAATGGTTTTGGTTTGGGCATTAATCTGTTTTTATTATAGTAAATGGTCCTTGTAAATTATTTTCTTCTTTATTTTCTTCAATTTTATCAAAACCTGAGGTTGCGTCTTTTTGACCATTGTATTGATCAAATTGTTCCTGGGTGACTACTTGCATTTCATTCCAAGTGTGGTCACCTGTCCCATTTGTTGTATTAATAGCTCTATATGCTGATGTAGTTGAACAATTTACACAAACATGATATCCAAATTTGGTTAATCTTAACTCTGGCATTGGTTCCTTGCAACTTTTGCAAGGTATCATTATTAAATTTTCTTTATTCATAACTTATAATTATATGTAACCTTTTAAAAAGATGTAATTGGTGAGTCTCCTCCGGTTCTATGTCTTCCTTTTATTTGTTTAAATAGTTTTTGAGGAGTATCAATAATATGTTTTTTTCCATCTTCATCTTGTAAATATTCTATTTCCCCATTTTCATCAGTTCTATTAAGTACATACCACATTATCAATTCTGTAGCATCTTCTCCGTATAAAAATCTAAAACTATTTTCAACTACAAACCACAACCCGTCATTTATTTTATTTAAATCTATCCCTGCAGTTTCATATATTTTATTCTCCATTTCAAAAGTTTCATCTAACTTTTTAATAAATAAACAAAATACTTTTTCTTCAGTAGCATCAATATTATCTTTGAGTTTTATTTCAGATCCTAATATCCCATTAAATAGATTTTTTAAATCATCACTCCAAGGATCATGTATTTCTTTTTTTGACATTTTATACTTCTTCTATTTTAAATAACTCTAAAAAGTTTTTTATACTTAATTGTTTTTTTTCAGCTGCCTTTTTTATTGCTTTTTCTAAATTTTGGGCCTCAATTTTTCCCATTGGTTCTTTTAAGGAATCTGATAAAGAATAGTATTTGTATTGTGTCATATTTTTTCTATTAATTGTTTTATTTGGTTACACTTTTCAAAATCTTCATCCTCAGCATATGAATTCATAACTTTATTTAATACACTTTTAAAATTCTTCCGTTCTAGTTCTATTATTAAAGATAGATTAAATATATTAAAAATTTCTATCTTTTCCAAATTATTTTCTAAAGCAAATTCTATTTCTTCTAATGTACGTTTTAATATAAATGATTTAAATTGATCACTTGATGCTAATTCATCTAAATCTTTTTTAGTATTATATGTGATTTCAATTTGGGTTACTTCTCTATATGTTTCTTTATCCATAATATTGGGGGATTGAAGGTTCATTTTATAAATATTTTAAATTTGTAGAAGAATTATGTTTTATATAACTTCCCCACTTATATTGGGAATAATCATGTCCATTTTGTTCTGCACGTTGTCTCTTTTCTCCATTTGTTGAAACTGAAGCAAAATGATAGAAATGACAATTATACACTCTTGATGATCTTATTCCTGATAGGTTACATTTAAGAAAAAAATCCCAATCGGCTACCATACCTAATTCATAATTCTCATCCCAACCCCCAATTCTTATATAATCTAATTTTTTCATATAAATGGGTAATGTTGAACCTGCTATATCCATTTTATCTTTTGATATTGCATTTTCATATGAAATAAAATCATTTAAATTAAATAACTCAACATCAGATCCAAAATCTTTTATATGAAATTGAGGAAATATAGATGGATTAGGCTCTATTTGATTAGGAACAATCATTTGATTATCTTGAAGCTTCCAATGTTCTAACTTTAAATTCCATTGGTGTGGGAAAACATTATCATCATTTACAATTAAAATATCTTCATATTGAGCATTATAAACACCTAAATTAGTTCCTCTACATAAACCTACATTTTCTTCTAAATTTAGAATCTCTATACTATCTTCCCATTTTTCTAAGACTTCTTTATTTAAGTCATAAAAACCATCAACTACTACTATTATTTGGTTTTCTTTTGTTTGTCCTTTGATTGCAGATTCTAAACATAAATCTAACATTTCTGGATTTTTATATGTTGGTATTATTACTGAGATCATATTTCTTCCCAATTAATTGTTGGTGATAAAAGACCATCCATACAGTGTGTAGATAAGCCTGGTAAAGGTGTGAATACAAATCTTTCTCTATTTTCATTTAACCATAACCATTTATTATGATCACCTCTCATTGTGGATAATATATCAAAATCATCTTTAATTTTTTGTTTAGTTGCTATAAAAGAACCGCATGTTGATGGAGTTGTTCTCCAATGATGAGATTTAGTTGGAAATATTAATGATGTTAAACCCTCATACATTGGTAGAAAATATTTATCGTTATGATCATATAAAGATACATAATCTAATCCTTTATATGCTTGGAATAAATCAAATACTTTACTTACCCATCCTTCTACATGCATGTAATCATTTTCTAAAAAATAAATCAAGTCATCATCTTCAATTAAATCATCTGCATGAGCTAATTTAACAGTTTCCCAAAAAGACTTCATATCTTCTTTGGCTTCAATTTCTATAAAATTATGATAATGTTTTTTCTTAATCCAATTATCTTCCTTACCATCATATACTATATTAATTTTAACATTTTCATTAAATGCTAAGGTTGAGACTAAATTATCATAACACTTTTCGTAATCAAACCAACTAGGCCTATTTCTATTATCTGTTCCTTGAACATTATAATGTCTGTAAAATATATGTAATTTCATTTTTATATTTTTTTACAAGGGGTACCTACATAAATCCCACTTTCTGTTATTTTTCTTACAACACATGAAACCATTCCTATTACAACATCATTGCAAATTGTTAATTTTTCTCTAATTGTTGAGTTTGACCCCATATAAACTTTATCCCCAACAGTAACATTTCCTGATATTATGGATCCAGGCATCATACTAAGATAATCTCCTATTACACAATCATGCCCAATATGATTTCCTCTATTTAAAAGAGAATGCTTTCCCATTTTTATATTTGTAGTTAAAATTGAATTAGCACCTATAAAACTCCCTTCCCCTACTTCAATATTGTCATCCATAGTATGAACTGAAGGATGAATATAGGTAAAATATAATGTTTTAAGAGGCATCCTTTTAACTATTTTTTCTCTTTCTTTTGGATCAGAAATGGCTACTAACATCATATGTGTTTCTGGGTTGAATTCTGATATTGGTTTTGCTTTTCCTTGTGTAGACTTAACAAATTTATCATCTACAAAAAAAACTATTTCTTCTTGTATTTGTGCTGCTACTTCACGGGCATGTCCTCCATACCCAAATAATGCTAATTTCATTGGTTATATATTTTAAATTTTGATAAATCAGGATAAGGGAGTGTTAAATCCTTGTTTTGTTTTTTAGTACCATCAGTATTATAAAACTGCCCCATTAATAATAATCCTCTAGCTGCTAATTCAGGCATCATATAAAAATTCCACCCAAGCATATCAAAATTATCATCATGATAAGAACATTCACGTCTACCACTATATCTAGCGCGTTTAAACCAATGATAAGCTTGTAGGTTATCGGTTAGTATAGCTCCTCCTTTACTTAATTTAAAATGCTTATATGGGCCAGTAAACGACACACACATATGTGTTTTAGGTTGGTACATTTCAGCTGTAAATGTTAGTGCTGAGTCCCATACATTAGATCCTTTTAATTGGTAAGCTCCTGTAAGAGTTTTTGAATTTACTTTATCCCATTTTACTTTTAAACCTGCATGTATTATTTCACAAGGCACTGATGGGTAAGTTCTACTTGGGATGGTAATTGATTTTGGTTTAATACTTTTTTTAATATGATTTTCATAATATAAAGCTAGAAATAAACCATTACTCATATTATCTACAGTTACAGCATATTTTGCTCCTGTATATTTACATAATTCCTGTTCGAATTCTTCTGTTACTTTATATATTCCGTTTGCCAATTATACTCTTTTTAAAATAGTTAAACCATTATTATTTTTAAATCTTTCATGAAGTATCCAATGTGGATTATTTTCTAAAAATTCTTCAACAGCTGGCCATAGCCCTTTCCCATCACCTTTCCATTCATCACCCCACATTTCATATGAGGTTTCATCATGAAATTCAAATGAAGTTGTATCATGAAGTATAACATATTTAGATGCTTTATTAGCATGTAAATCTAATTCTGATTTTAATTGTTTATATGCATGCCATGTATCAATAAAAAGCAATTCTGTAGGTTCAATCTCAATTTTTAAAACATTTGCTTGAGTAAATGTAAAATCTAAACCATAAGCTTCTGCTGTTTCATATACTTCATTTATATCTTGATCCCATTCTTTAGGGTTTTGAATGTCATAACTCATCATTTTTTTAGGAGCACTCCCTAAAAAAGCCCATGTTGAAATTATTCCTCTAACTCCCATTTCAGTTATATGGTTACATTCTTGCCCATATTTAATTAATGTAGGAATATGTTCATTTATATCAGATGGGGTTGTGTATAATTGATTTATTCGTTGTTCTAGTTCTATCATTTTATAAAAATTTAATAAATTCTTTTCCAAAGTTTTCTGTAACAAAATCATGGGTTTGATTTTTTTCAAATGAACCTGATATTTTATGGTTATAAGCAGATCCATTTCTACCATCTCTTTCTTTCTCAAAAAACCATTGATTATACTCTTGGTGGGATTCATTGTTAAAATTACATTCTGAAATGTCTACTATAAATCCTGGGGTTATTTTAAGTGCTCTATATCCTAAAGAATTATAATGTCTTCCAATTTTATCCCCAATAAATTTATGAGGCCAATTACTCATAGTTTTATGCCATAATGAAAATTTATCTAATCTAAAAGCAGCAAAAAATACCGTATCATAGTATTCTAGTTTTTTAAAGGTTTTTCTATTATCATAATTTTCATCTTTTACTTTATCAAAAACATAATATCCAGGTTTTCTTTCTTTATGTAACCCTAATGATCCTATTTTTGGATCCGAATTATATAATTCTATGCATTGTTCGTACCAATCTTTTTCTTTAGGTAAAACCCATCCATCATTATCTAAAAGAAGAATATGATCAAAATCATTCTCATTGTAATAGTTAGTTAATAAAGTCCAAGCTCCACCTACCCTTAAATTTTCTTCGGGGAATATTAATCCTAAATCATATTTAGATTGGTTTTCTTCCAACCATTCTCTTGTTCCATCTGTAGAACCGTTATCGCAAACTATAATTTGAGAATTTAATGGTTTGGTTTTTTGGAGACACTCTATAGTACCTTGTGTGTATGATTTTCTTTCATAGGATACTATATAAATTAATAATTTACTTTCCATATTGTATGTTAGACTTTTTATATATTTCTTCTATCAAGATAATGACATTATTTGTCTCTTCCAAGCTAAAATTATTTAAATTTCGATAAACTTCAGGATGATTAGGACATGATCCTTGATATGAACCATATGAATTAGGTTCATTTATCTTAGAATATTTTTTAGATATTTTATTATATTCATTTTTAAATCCTTGACTTAAAAAATTAGCTGATTCTATAATATTAAGAGCTTTACCTCCAATTTTAATATAACCATTAGAACCCATTAAAGTTATAGAACTTTCTATGTTATGAGGTTCTGATGCTATTGTAGATTCAATAGTACCCCCAAATTTACCATAATCAACTAGAGAATAAACTGTATCTTCAATTATAGCATCCTTATGTTTAGTAGTATAGGTTTTTGTTGACAATACTTCTTTAGGATTTCCAATTAAATATTGTAAGATATCTAAATAGTGGATTGCAGTTTCGTATAATATACCACCTCCTACATCTGGTTCTCCTCTCCATCCTGAAAAGTATTCTAAAGGTCTTTGCCACCTTTGTGTAAATGAAAATCCTCTAATTTCTCCTAATAATTTCTCTTTTAAAACTTCTTTTACTAAACTAACTGTTGGGTTTAATCTAACTTGTAAAACACAATATACTTTTTGTTTATTTTTAACAGCACAATCTTGAATTAACTTTATATCTTGAATGTTAAATGATACTGGTTTTTCTATTAAAACATCGCAACCTTTTTCTAATGCAAAAATAGCTTGCTCTTTATGTAACGAATTTGGAGTTGCTATTACAATAAAATTTAGATCTTCAGCAGCTATCATATCCTTGTAAGCCGTATGAGAAGGTACTTTATATCTCTTTCCTAAACTTTTTATTAATGAGGGTTGGATATCACATACTGAAGATAGTTTAAAATTTGAGTTAGCTTCTATTGCTTCTATATGTCTAGGAAATATCCCACCACATCCTATTATTCCTACTTTATATTTCATTTTAATTTGTTTTGATACCAACTAATAGTTTCTCCTAAACCATATGTAAAGTCAGTAAGTTGATAATTAATTAGTGATTTTATTTTTTTATTACTAGCTATATGACATTCCACATCTGCTTTTCTAGTAGGTTTGTAAACTATATCATTTACATTATAATTCATCCCCCTCATAATATTACAAATATCTTCTATAACTTCTTTAATAGTAATTTGACCATCTGTAGATATATTTACTGATTCCTTTGGTTTTAATTTATCATAAACTTTTATAATAGCATCTACAGTATCATGTACATAAATAAAATCTCTACTTTGTAATCCATCTCCCCAAATTTCTGGGGGTTTATTATTAATTAGGTTAAACATAGTAACAGGAATTACGGCAGCCAAAGGTGGTTTTGAATTTTGTCTAGGGCCATAATTATTAAACGGTCTAACTATAAAAGCATCTAAATCAAAACTATCTACCCAAGATTCTAATGCTTTATCCGCACCTACTTTTCCAGCAGCATATGTTGTTTTTGGATTTAAAGGATGATTTTCATCCATAGGTTCATAAACAGCACTACCAAATACTTCTGATGTGGAAAAATGTACTAATGTTTTAAATTTATTTTTACGTTGAAGTTCTAATAAGTTAACTATAATATTAGTGTTACAATGAAATCCATTTGCAGGGTTTAAAAAAGTATAATTAATTGGTTTTGTGGCACAATTAAAAACTATATCAATATTATGCTTATTAAATATATATTCTAAAGAAGTATATATCTCACAATCATCTTTATAAAGAATAACTCCCTGTTTAAAAGCATCTTTTAAATTATCTTCATTTCCAAGAAACATATTATCTATGACAATTACTTGTTTAGCTTCTTCTAATAATAGTCTATCAACTAAATGACTCCCTATAAATCCAGCCCCACCAGTAACTAGAATTGTACTATTTTTAATTTTTGGTCTATTTTCCATTTTTATTTTTATATTCTATAAATTTTTGGTGTAATGTTTTTTCTATATCTTCAGGAACAGATTTATAGTAAGTACCTTCTCCTAAAATTTGAGTAGGTATATTTTCTTTAAGTGATGTTATAGAGTCTACCATTAACTTCTGTTCTAAATTTTGAATTCTGATATTTAAATCAACTAATGAATCATCTTTATATATTTTAATTTCTTCTTTTAAGATGCTTTTCCCTCTATCAATTGATTTATCTATTAAATGAGTTGTTACTCCTTGTGGAATATTATCTAAAATAGCCCACTTAATATTATCTAATCCTCTATTTTTTGGAAGCAGCCCAGGATGCATATTAAGTACTCCTATAGTGAAGTTTTCAAATGCAATTGGTTTTAATATTCTTGCCCCTAATATTATACCTAAATCTAGGTTATATTCTTTTACTTGATTATTTGTTTCTTCTGAGTTATGGATTAATATTTTATAATCAATTCCATGTTGTCTTGCTATTTCTTTAGGATGGGTTAAATATAAGTCTTTAGGTGTTATTCTTATTTTTGATTTATAAAAATTTAGTTTAACTGGGTCTGATGCAAATATTACTTTAGGTTTATTACCTGATATTATTAAATTGTTTATTCCTTCTTGGGTTTTCCAATGTGGAAAATTGTAAGCAAATACTCCTATATTCATTATTTTTTAATTTTATTATGATATTTTTCTCCTTTTTTTATATCTTTATTAATAAAAGTTAAAGCTCCAATTATTGCTTTATCTCCAATATTACACCCCATTTGAACTACACTATGAGGTCCAATATAAACTCCATTTCCTATTTTTGTAGGGTTATATTCTATTTTTTCTTTACCTAAAGAAGTTGACCATTTTACAGTATGATGAGTATAAATTTGAGCCCCTGCTGATATAGAACAATAATCACCTATCTCTAATCCACCACTTCCATCTAATACAACATTAGGCCCAATCCAACAATTTTTACCAACTTTAACATCTCCTAAAATTAAAACATTATCGTAAACTGAAGTACCTTCTCCAAACCCTTCTTTTTTACCTCTTTCCCATCTATCATTGAGATAATCCCCCAAAGAAAGACTTCTATTATATTTAGATTTTTTATTTAGGTATAACCTATTATAAACCTTTTTATATATTATTAAGAATAAATTTTTCAATTTTTTTACATATTTTTTTAACATTTACTCCTCCATAACATGGTAATGTTATTGTATTTTGTTCTAAGTATAAAGCATTAGGTTGAACCTTATTATATTTTGTTTTATAATAAGTTGTATTACTTAAACAATAAGTTCCTAATGTTGATTCTATCCCACAAGATTTTAAAAATAAAATTAATTCATCTCTTTTTATATCTTTAGGGACTTGAAAAATTACAGATTGAATATTATGAAAAGCCCCAAAGCTTAAAGTTTGAGGTGTAAAACCTAAAGGTGTTAATAAATTAATATATTGGTTTTTTATTTTATTTCTAGAAAATATAACTGAATTGAGTTTTTTTAAACTTTCAATTCCCATTACAGCTTGAAATTCAGTCATTCTATAATTATATCCAGGTTGGATGAAGTCTAATTTATTATTATTGTAAATAGCTCCATGATTTAATTTTACCTTAAGTAAATCGGCATATGCTTTATTATTTGTAGTAATTGCACCTCCCTCTCCTGTTGTTAATAATTTTCTTGGATGAAAACTAAAACAGGTTAAGTCTGCTATAGAACCATTTTTTTGATTAAATTCACTACTACCTAAGGCACATGCTGCATCTTCTATAAGAGGTAGATTATGGCCTTGGCATATATTTTTTATTGAATGGATATTAGAAGGATTACCTAAAGCATCTACAAACATTACTGCTTTTGATTTTGGAGTAATTTTTGAAATTAAATCCTTAGTATCCATATTATATGTTTTAAGATTAACATCAACAAATATAGGAACAGCACCCATATTTTCTATGACATTAGCACTTGCGGGGTATGAAAAATCAGAAACAAGAACTTCATCACCTGGTTGGATATTAATAATTTCTAAAGATAAACTTAAAGCAGTTGTAGCTGATGTTGTTAAAAAAGAATAATCACATTCTATATAATTTTTTAAATCATTTTGGAATTGTTCTACATATTCCCCTTTAGTAAAGAACCCTGTTTTAAATATTTTTCTAAACTTCCTATTAATATTTCTATATTTTAAATATGGTTTTATTATTCTAATCATCTTATATGCTTTTAAAAAATTTAATTACTGATTTAACTGAATAACATTCTTCTAACCATTTACCTATACCTTCCATATATCCTATTAAATCATCTTCTGTAATTGATTTTATAAAATGATTTAAAGTATTTAATAATTCTTCTTCAGTAGTACCTAAGGGTACAACAGGACATTCATATTTACCTGTTAATTTAAACATTGAGTCTGTAATATTATTTATTGTACTAAATGTAAAGTTTGAAGTAAATAAACTTTCTAATGTAGATACTCCATAACCTCCACAACCTTGAGGCCAAAATTGATCTATATAAAATATTGATTTTTGTTTTTCAGAAATTGAGACAGAATGAGGGATATTAGTTAATACTTTATATTGAAATTTATTAGAATCTAGATGTAGATCATTAATAGTTCTATTAATTATATTAGTACCTTTAGTTTGGGTTTTAGAAGGAATATGTAAAATAGTCCAAGGTTTGTGATTTAATTTTTCTTTAAAAGTAGTTATAAATTTATTATAATTAAAATCAATATACTGGTAGGCATGCATAGGTGCATCATTTTGTTCTTTATTAGATAACCTATATAAATCTATCCCATAAAAATGTTTATGTATTTTTTTCCTTTGAGGGTGATTATTGTAAAAAGGATAAACTTCTCTATAACATGATCCAGGATGCCAAATGCAAAACTTTGCATTAATTTTAAATAAATCAATCCCATAAACAATACTAAATTTTTCTATAGTTTTATACACTAAATGTGGTTGTTGACCTTCCCAAGATTCTTCAGCGAAAATTATTATATCACTTTCTAATAAAAATTGTTTAGATTTTGCAATTTGATCTGCATCGCATTCCTCTACATCATAATCATGTTGGATATTATAATTAAATGGATGTTTTTGAAAACATATTGATTTTGATTCTATATCTTTACTATGTTTATTAAGACAATAAGAGTACTCTGTTAGCACATTTGCAAAATCTATAATGGATAGAAAGCTTATTTTCATAATGTATTATAGTAATTATTTTGTTTTTCTTGCTTTTCTATAGTCTTATCATGAATTAAACACCATTCTTCTTCAGAAGGGAGTTGGGTCATAACTTCATATCCTTCTAACACTTCATGTACTTTATTTTTCCATTTAATATTTTCATGGTTTTTATAGATTCTCCATTGATAGTCAGGAAAATTTACCCAGCCTTTTGGGTTTACATTCCATCTCCATTTTTGTATATGGTCACTTGTAATGCCCTTTACTGTGTTTATTCGAGGAACTAAAAAAACATCTACATTTTGGTTCATTTCTAATACTGAGGGGAGGGTTTTTAATGTAAATAATGTTGGAAGTTCATCTGCATCAATTTGATATATGTAATCCCCCTTACATAAGCTAGTAAGGTAGTTTTTCATATCCGCAAAATGTCCATTGAATTTATAAGGATACCAAGAAAAATTAGAATATGTATTTACTGATTTAGCTCTTAAATAATCTTCTACAGATTTAGTACCGTTTTCAGAATCATATAATACTACAATTTCATCTTCTTCCCTTTTATTATTAATTAAAAATGGAATTAGTCTTTGAATTTCTTGAGATTCATTACATACAGTGATTGCATAACTTACTTTCATATATGGAATATACGAAGAATATCTTAATCTTCCACTGGTTCTTTAAACATTCCTATAGAATCTAGGGCTTCTATAAAGTCACTTTCATCAAATTCTTTAATAGTGTCCATGTCCATTCTCCATTTATAATATTCTCCTTTTTTATGAGGATTAGGATATTTTTCTTTGTCTTCGTCTTTAACTGGGACCGCATGTACAGCTGCCCATTTCCAATTATCTCCACTAGAACCATTAGCAAATACCATTCCTTTTTCTGGGATGTTAATTGTAGAAGGCATCCAAATCATCCCATCTTCATCTTCACCCATTAATTCCTTATATAAATTAGGAAGTAATTCAATTTGCTTATTATAAAACTCTTCATCTTTTTTCATTAACGAATTAGATTGAAAACCACACCCATAACAGAAATGATTTTTTATCTTATCATTTACTTCAGTTACATAACATGCATCTGATCCACAACGTTTACATACTATTAATTTATCTACGCTCATGCTTTAACTTTTTTAAGATTTGGTAATTTTAATTCTGGTAGTTTTTTCTTAGGGAGATTTAATTTTGGTAGTTTTAATTCAACTTGGCTTGTTAATTTAGGAACATTTCTATTTAAAGTATCTTTTAATTGTTCAACCATTTTTTCAAATGAAAAATTACTTCTACTAAAAAATCCTTGTCTATTAGCTTTGTTTTTATAATTTTTATAATTATTAAAAACATCATTTAAAAAGAAACCCACATTACCTAAATCAACCTTAAACCATTTAGACCCTTCTATAATCCATTCATTTTTAGCTGTTGGATGGACATCTTCTAATTGCCCTCCACATAGAGGTACAAATTCAGGATTTAAAAAATCAACATGACCCGACCAATTAGTACTAATAATAGGTTTATTTGTTAAGCTAAATTCTAATAAAGGCCTACCAAATCCTTCTCCTTTAGTAAGATTAATCATAGCCTTTACCTTAGGATGATTGTACAATTCACTCATTTCTTCATTTGTAAATTCTCCATGAAGTAAATAAATATTAGGTAATTTATTACTTGGGACAGATTTTTTTATTTCATGTATCTTCCTAAGAATTTCTCTCCTATCCATATAAGATGAAACTGAACTACTACATTTCATAATAAGTGCTGGGGATTTTTTCTTATTTTTAAAATTTTCTAAAAATGCCTTAATCATTAAACCAACATTCTTTCTATCGTGTCCTATATCACCTTGCATCCAATGTCCTACAAATAAGTAAGCAAAACTTTCAGGTATAGATTTTATATCATCATAAATATCTTCACTTTCAAATACATTATGAGGTTTATATAATTCTAAATCTGCACCCTCAATTAATACTTCAATTGGTTTTATTAACTCTAAAGGATGTTCTTGACCAGTTTGAGGATTTTTACCTGTAAATTTAGCTTCTTTAAATACATTTTTAGAATGTTCAGATGAAACTAAATTTAAATCCATTCTATTTAATCCTTCTATCCATTTAGGGTTTGGAATTGTAGTTTCAATACCCGCAGTTAAACCTATATTATATTGACCCACAGGTTGAAATTCACTTGGGATGGTATGTTGACACCAAATATCTGGTTTTTGTGGAATAGTATTATCTTTAATTATAAATTTATCTAAAAATTCCCATTCAGGATTATCTTCAATAAAACCCCAAGGACAATTACCCCACATTTGAGGTAATATTTTAACTTCATATTTATCTAATTCTATTATGGCTTTAACAAAATCTCTTGCTCTAGCTCCATACCCACTGTAAGTATCAATTGGGCAGCTTATGTAAAATGTATTTTTCATTAGTAAACTAAATTATGGTTTAATGTTCTTACTTTATATTCATTACTATTTAAGAATTCATATCTTTCTCTAGGTTCCCAAGTGTTAAATAATTTATCTGTATATTCTATAAATCTTTTACCTTGATAATCCGATGTAAATCCAGCTTCTTCTGATAATGCCCATTCTCTACCTTTCATTCCTCTTGATTCTCTTTCTTCAGATGACATTTCATATAATTCTTTCATCCTTTCAGTAGCATCCTCAGGTTTGCATCGGTCATCCCAAATATATGGCGTTATAGGCGAACCTTGAAGCGATCTACACGCGGGAAAAACAGGAAACGCCCACTCACCATGGGTTTCATATTTACGCGTGTTATTCGATGGTATTTGAGGTGAAGGTGTAAACCATTTTCCGTTTTCATCAATAAACCTCATTTGATCTTGCATTCCCCCTGTAACATTAGCTATAATTGGAGTTCCTGATAATAAACTTTCGGTTAATGCTAACCCCCACCCTTCATTAGATGTTAATAAAATAGTAGCATCTGCTATATTATATAAAGAGCCCATCTGTTCAGTATTTAAATGTGCATTAATAAAGAAAATATGGTTTACCCAACTATCACCAAATAGATATTCACATACTGCTATTAAATCAGTCCCATTATTATCTATTGGTTGGGTTTTCATCATAAGGCAACATTTATCAGCTTTTTCTTTAGGTAATGAATCTAAAAACATTTTAAATGCCCATATAGTATCCGATATTTGTTTTCTTCTAATATTTCTAGAATTAAAAAGTATTTTAAAATCAAATTCTTTACCATTAAATATATTCTTTTCCATTTCAGAAACTAACTTATCTTCTTTAGCTCTGGGTTTGAATATTTCTTCATTAATTCCATGTGGGAGATATTCTATAACCTTATCTTTTACATTATCTCCTAAAACTATTTTATTAATGTTTACTGTTTGTTTTGATATGCCATATAGAGCATCACATGACTCGTAGTATTCTTCATTATATTGAGGGGCAGGATAATCATCCCAAATGTTAAGATATATAATAGGAATTTCCTTTCTAATTTCACTCTCAATTTGAAATACAAACTGGAAGTATCTAGGGTCAGTAATTAACATTAAGGCATCAGGTTTTTCTTTTTTTATCATATCCCTTACAATCCTACTATCTCCATACCCATCTTGGGGATATAAGATAACTGAGGCATCTTTTAAACCATGTTCTTTTTCCATTGTAGAGGATAAATCAATAGTTTTACCTTTGTCTGGGTGTTTAACTGCTCCTGCCATTTGAACCCAGTTATAATGATGGGCAGATTTTAAAACTATTTCCTTCCCAATATGGGCTATCCCTGAGTGGACTCTAATATCATCACATAACAAAAGGATTTTTTTCCTTTTATTTTTTTCAATGTAACCTTCTTTTGACATATATTATTTATTTTTCTATTAATTCTAAATTTGTATGGTTGCTTATTTGTTTTCTAAAATCTTCATCTGTAAGATATAAATAGATTGCACGATCTGAAAGTTTTTGGAATGAAAATTTCCTTCTTACACATTGAATTTTAAACTCTTCAAACAAATCACTTTTTACTTTTACACTTGTTAGTGTCATATTTTTATTAGCCATTTTCTTATATTTTTATATTTATACATACGTATTATAAAGATCTATTCTTTGTACCAGGACATAAATCACTACCGTGATACGGACAAAACCTACAATTATTGGGGTTAGCCAAACTAGGTTTGTAAGCTTTCTGGTTGTATTCATTCCCAATAAATACATCTTTTATAAAATCATTTAATACATTTGTAGCTTTATTAATTGTTGTTTTTCCATGAGAAGGGATAAATTTTTGTATTCTTTTTTGTGGATAATCTCCATCTTCATAAACTTTTCTTCTAACTATAAAAAACTCAATATCAATATTTTTTTCAGGGATTCCAAACTGTTCTGCAAAAAACTTTTTATATAATACTAACTGGTAGTGCTTTATTGCATTTTTGTTTGATAAAGCCCATTTACCCCACCCATTTGTTGATGTTTTAATATCATATATTGTAAATCTATTTAACGTTTCATTATACATTACAATATCAAGATACCCTTGAAATTTAACTTTATTAAACATTTTATTTGGGTTTATTATAATAGGAATTTCACAACCTACTAAATACGTTCCTCTTTTACTAAAAGTTTTTCCCTTATGTTTTTTAAAATAATTAATTATGTTCTCGCCATCCTGGTAGAATTCTTGTAACTCTCCATCTTTAAAAAAATGAATGCTTTTATTTTTCTCATAATCCGATAAGTAATTTTCTTTTAAACTTGTTTTAAAAAAATCTAAAATATCTATTCTATCAGCGGCCGCACCACTTTCTTTATACATTATATCTAAATAATGTTGAAGAGCTTCATGTAATGCCTTTCCAAACACAGCATGCATGCTAGGAGTATAAATTTTATGACCATCTCTATATTGTAGTGCCCATCTATGAGCACAACCATCGTACATTGAGAGTTGAGAAAAAGAAATATTCTTTTCTACAGCATAATTAATTGCCTTAGGAACATAATTTTGAATTTCTTTTACTATTTTAGGAATTTTTTTCATTTATTTTTTCCACTTATCACGCCCAACTAATAAACCAATTATACCATAATTAGCTACATCTAGGAATGTGTCTTCCATTCCTTCACCTTTTACAAAACTTTTTCCATTTACTAATAAGTTTCTTAATCTGGATACTTTATCAGTTAATCTAATTGCCAACCCAGTTAATGAAAATGTTTTATCATTTTCTTTAGTTAAATCCCCACCTAATGAAATATTTTGTAAACCATAATCCATATGTTTACGAGCAAAGGTTTCATACATTTCATCTTGGATTTTTTTAAATTCTTTTGATAGTTCAGGATATTCTTCTTCAAAAATATGCAGTACTTCAAAATCATGTCCTACACAAGGGGATATTGGTTTTTCCATTTTATATTATTTCTTTTGTTGTAAAATATTTTTCTATAGCATATAATCTATCATCGGCTTCTGCTAATAAATTTAATGATTCTGTAGCATCAGCTAAGAAATCATTTGCTGTATGATCACCTATCCCAACTGCTTTAGTTTCTAATAAATCTAAAGCCATTAATGCTTTTTCTTTATCGGCCAATGCTTGTAATTTTAAAGCTGATATAACTTTACTTTTTTTCATTTTATTAATTTTTTATGATCTTTTTCATCAACCCCCATTTCAAATAATATATTTTTTATTTCTTCTAATGGGAGAATGTTAATATAATTATCAGCTTCTGCTAAACCACATTTAAAATAACTAGATATATATTCAATAAGTTCTTGGTTTGATTTTTTATTAAGATTTTTAATATACTTTAAATAAATTTTCTTTTTTGGAATTAATTGTCTATAAATGTTATATATTTGCTTTTTACTTTGTGGGTTAATTTTTTGAACATAATTTACTATTTCAACATAACCCACATACATAGACAAATAACGATGCATCATATAGGAATTCCACTTTTCCCAGGATTCTTCAGGAATATCATTAACTGGTCGTTTTGTTATTGTAATTTCGTTTAACCAATCAAAGATGTTTCTCATTCAGTATCTTTTACATCTGCAGTTAGATCTTTATACTCTTCTCTTAAATCTGAAGGAATAGTATCTTTTAAAATTTTACCACTTTCTGGGTCAAAAAATACAGGGATTGGCATTATAGCATCTTCATTTGCACCTACTACAAATTTAGAAACTTTTCTTAAAATTACACCTTGTTGGAATATTTTATTCCCACCTACGGTTTCGATTGATGTAGTATTTTTTAAATCTACATTAGGTTGTGCTTGAGTTTGGTTTTGATTCATCTTTATTTGTTTTTATTTTATTTCTATTAATTTAGCTATTAAAGCCATTATGTTTATTTCTTTGTCAATTCTAAATTGTGAATGATATGAGTATTCATTTAAATATACTGTAGCTAACCCTTCATTCCCCGAAGCATAACTTCCAACTTCATCATAAAGAAACCTATATAATTCTTCAAAATCTTTAACATTTGAATTTAGTATAATTTGCCTAATAGTCCTCCAATTAGGTTTTGATTTTTTCAATTCTACTAATACTTCATTCATGTAGTTAGAAGATATAATGACTGACTTGTCTAATATTATCTCACTATCCTTAGTTGATAATTGAAGAGTATTAAGCATTTTTCTTATATCTGGGTGGTGAGAATTTACTATATTCGCAAGATCATTAAGATCGAATTTAGTATTTTCTTTATTTAATATATCTGCTAAATGTCTTGCTACTTCTTGCTTGCTTGGTGGTATTATCTTTAATACTTGACATCTTGATTGTAGTGGGTCAATAATTCTCTCAACATAATTGCAAGTCATAATAAAACGTGTACTACGTGAAAATTTTTCAATTACATTTCTTAATGACGCTTGCGCCTGAATTGTAAGGAAATCTGCCTCATCCAATATGACAACTTTAATCTGTCGAAACGAAGCAGTACTTGAGAAAGATGTGACCTTATCCCTAATAGTTTCAATACCCCGTTCATCAGAAGCATTAATATATAAATAATCGCAGTCCAAATTATTAACAATAAGTTTTGCAAGAGTAGTTTTACCTGTTCCAGCAGGCCCGTAAAAAATGAAGTTTTGAATATCATCTTGGTCTAAATAGTTTTGTATTTGGTTTTTGATGTGTTCGTTTCCAACATACTCTTCTAGTGTTTTAGAACGGTAACGTTCAACTAATAATCCGTGGTCTTTATTCATAACGTAAATATACGAAATTGTTTTATAATATCCAAATTATATTCCCTGTTGAAACTCTCCATATAAAGAAAATGTTTTAGGTTCTTCTATTCTTATTTCTTCTTCTGAGGTTTTAATAGCATATAGTTTACTATTTAAAGGAGCTAATCTGTATTCACCTTTAAATTTTGTTTGATGGTGAAACGCCTCTAAGGTATCAGTTAGTGTTTTAAATACTTCTTTTTTAGGATCACCAACAAGCACCCACTGATCTCCAGGGGGTACTCTTTTGGCAATTAGTTCATTATGTTCAACTGTTTTAGTACTCATTAGAACATTCCGTTTAATTGTGGTTGATTATTTTCTGATTCTTCTTCTACAACAACACATTCTGTTAATAATACAGTACCAGCTACAGCAGCTGCATTTTCTAATGCTGTTCTTGTTACTTTAAGTGGATCAATTATTCCATTTTCTTTAAAATCTACCATTTTATCTTGTTTAATATCATATCCAGCCCAATCATCACCATCTAATTCTTTTGTAAGAGAATCTATTGTTGTGTTATTGTACCCAGCATTTGATAGTATTTGTTGAAATGGTTTTGCACACGCATTATATACAATTTCAGATCCTATACTTGTTGTAAAGTTACCTAATACTTTTCTTGATTTGTATAATGCTACCCCACCACCTGGAATTATTCCTTCACTTAAAGCCGCTTGGGTTGCATTTAAAGCATCATCAACTCTATCTTTTTTCTCATTCATTTCGGTTTCGTTAAATCCACCTACATGAATAATAGAAACTCCACCTACCATTTTAGCTAAACGGTTTTGTAATTGTTCAGTTTCAAAAGGTGAGTTAGAAGTATCGATTTGACTTTGAAGACTATCTACTCTAGAATTAATTTCTTTTTCTCCACCTTTACCATCAACTATTGTTGTTTTTGATTTTGATACAGTTACAGCACGAGCCTCTCCAAACCAATCCCAACTAAACTTATCTAATTTCATTCCTTTATCTTTATCAAATACTACACCATTAGTTAATGTTGCAATATCTTCTAAAACTAATTTTCTTCTATCCCCAAAATCAGGAGCTTTTATAGCACATACTTTTAATGTACCTCTAGCTTTATTTACAATTAAAGTAGCTAAGGCTTCATTATCAATATCCTCAGCAATTATAAGTAATGATTTATCAGTAGCTGATACTTGCTCCAGAATTGGTAATAATTCCTTTACTTGAGTAAATTTATGATCCGCAATTAAAATATAAGCATCCTTTAAAAGACAAGTCATACTATCATTATCAGTAACAAAAAAATGAGATTTATAACCTCTATCTAATTGCATACCTTCAACTGTTTCTAAATAAGTTTCTCCAGATTTAGACTCTTCAATGTGGACTATCCCATCTCTACCTACTTTTTTCATAGCAGATGCAATTAATTTTCCAACTTCAGGGTCATTATTAGCTGATAAAGTTGCTACTTGTTCCAATTGATCTTCAGATGAAATATCTTCACTAATATTTTTTAATTCATCAATAATTTGTTTAACTGATTTATCAATATCTCTTTTAATTTGGACTGCATTTTTACCTTCATTTAAAGCCGATAATCCTCCATGAATCATCTCTCTAGCTAATAAAGTTGAAGTTGTTGTACCATCCCCGGCTTTATCTGCTGTTTTAATTGCTGCTTGTTTTACTAATTTCACTCCTGTTTCTTCAACAGGATCTTTTAAGCTTATACTTTTAGCTACTGTAACTCCATCTTTTGTGGATTTTACACTTTCATTTGGGGTTGATATTACAGCATTTCTACCGTTTGGTCCTAAAGTACAAACGACAGAGTCTGCTAGGATATCAATTCCTTTAACTAATTTTGCTCTGCCTTTTTCTCCTAATTCAATAATTTTTGACATATTTTTTTTTTAAAATGGTAAATCTTTTTCTTCTTCTTCTTTAGCAATTATTGCTAAAATTTGATTTTCAGGTCCTATGTGGTATTCTTCACCTTCAAAGTTTAATTTCGTAAACCCCATTGTGGGTAATACTACAGTATCTCCTTCTTTTACTTGGGTAGGGACAAAATGACCCATTTGAGTTGTTAAACCTGGTCCAACTGCTATAACTTCTCCTTGTTGGTTTTTTTCATTTCCAAGATCAGGAACTACAATATTTCCAAATGTTTCTTCTTCGGATTCTATTGGTTTTACTACAACAGCATTAAATAGTGCTTTTAATTTCATAACGTATTTATTTTTGGGTTAATATAATAAAAAAAATTCAATAAAACAAGCTTAGGATGACTTCTTTTATTTTATTGTGATTGTTTTTGTGGTGGTTGTTTCTTCAGAAAAAGGGACTGATATTATTAGTAATCCATTTTCCATCTTAGCATCGGCTTTTGATAAATTAAATCGATTAATTACTTTATAACCAAAATTAAATGAACGTTTAGCAATACCTGAATAATAATATTCTCGGTTTGGTGGTTGTTCATTTTTGTTAATATAACTAATTCTTAAAACGTCTCCTTCAATAGCTAAATTAATATCCTTTTTAGTTAACCCAGTACAAGCTAGTTCTAAATGAAGTCCTTTAGGATCTTCATAAACATCTACTGGATGTTTGAGTTTTACTGTTGTTAGAGGGTTAAATGGGGTTTCGGCTTCAAAAAAGTTTCTGACAAGAATGTCAAAAGGGGTGTGTAATCGTCTGGCTAGACCAGGGTCTATTTCTCGTAATAGTGTCATAATTCTAAAATTTATGTTTTTAATATAATACTCGGCTCCCAATTTGGTGAGCTGTTTGTGCATCCTAAGCTTGCATCAATACATATATAAGAAGAAAGGAAAATCAATAAATTATCTTTAAAATTCATCTTCTACTTTTCTTACAATAAAATATTCACTAGTAGTATTTTCAGAAGTAAAATTAAGTTTCATTAATCCCGTACTAGTTAAATGGATTTCTCCAATATCCATATCTTTATTAGCGTACAATATAGATTTAAATAATTCTGAGTTAAATGGCATTTTAACCCCCAGTTCTGTTATCTCACCTGGTAATTGGTAAGTAATTTTACTGTCAAATTCTTTAACATCCCCAAATACAAATCTACATACGTTATCCCCATCATCATTCGTAACAGTTTCTACAAACATATTATCTTCTTCTCTTAATGCATTCTTAGCTTTAATTAAATTTTCTAGATCCTCTACTTCTAATGGTATTCTATTTTCCCATTTAGGGATATTAACTGTACCTACTTTATCAATTAATAAAGGATCTCCTAACCTATATGTTAGATTAAAATTTGGATCTGATATTTTTAGCTTTGTTGGGATTAAATGGTTTTTTTCTAATTCTACTATTAAATCCCCATTAGTAATAGAAATTAAATTTTGCAATTTTTTAGTATCAAAAATAGATAAATCACAATTTTCTAATTCAAATTCAGTATGTTCAACACTCCCAATAACTTCTTTTGAAGGATCCATAAAATCAATTAGTACTGTATTATTTTTAATACTCCAATTAACTGATTGTACTATACCTAAATGGTATTTATTTATAATACTTTGTAAAACTAATTTATTTATCATAAGTTAAAAAATGTTTGTTGGTAAGGGTTTAAATTTAATGACCATTCTAAATCACTATAAAAACCTTCTAATTTATTTAATAATACACTTTCAAAAATTTTCTTTCTATCTGCATATTCCTCAATGAATGTACGCATTTTATCTGGGTAATCCCACTCTAAAAGGGCAATTGCTTCAATATTATATGGGTTTGTTTTTAAATAAATCCATTTAATTTTATCCCCTTGAGCTATTTCACTATGTACCCTATGTAGATTCCAAAATCTTAATAAATCATTGTAAATAATAGTAGCCTTAACCGCAGCAGGGGCGCCTTTACCTATTTTAGAAAATATTTCTCCCGATCTCGCTTTACGTTCAGTATATTTATTTAACTTTTTTACTGATGTAGGGTTAGCTAAATCTGATAAAGGGATAGTTCCATCTAATATATCGGTTCTAAATTTCTTTACTTTAGCATCTAGTATCTCCTTATCAACCCCCTCTAAAGAACTTAAAACTAATTCTTTAAAAAATTTACCAAATTTAGGTGGGAAGTTAGCTTTTTTAAATTCTAAACCTTTAATATCAAATTTATTAGTTTTAATGCCTTCTTCTCTAGTAATGTATTGTGTATACCTTCTAGTAGCCCTAATATAACCTGATCTTAATACACATTCATTTTTAAAGTCAATTCTTTGATTTTCAGGATTATGTTGATTAAATGATTGTTTAGTTATTTGTTTTAAAATTGGACCTACCATAGTTTGACTTGCAATAGCTAACTTTTCTGTTAAATCATCCTTCTCCTCATTTGACATTTTATCAAAATTAGGGTGGAGTTTCTTTAATAAAGGTTCTGCATGGAAATAATTACTATCAGTATCTATATAGACACAATAATTATTTTTTTCTTTATCACATACAAATTCAGGTGTATCCTCTAAGTGCTTCATTTAATTGAATTGTATAAGTTGTACTTTAAAATTAATTCCATTGGTCTGGGTTGTGGGGTTTTGCTGGTTTTTCCCATTCACCTTTACTATTTCTTAATTGTTTTTCTGATTTCTTTATATCAAATACATAATTTCTAACTTTAAGCTTCCCTCCTTGCTTTAGCATTTTTCTAAAATGAAGTTCTTCTTTTTCATTAAAGTCTTCTGCTATTTTTAAAATTTCTTCTTTAGTCATTTGAACATCATTTAAATAAATAGTATGTTCTTTTCTTATTGATTGTTTACTTAACATAATTCTAATTTTATTTTATCTTCCATTACATCATTAAAATAATCATTTATGGCTTTAGCTGAGTCTTGGATTAATCTTTGACCTGTTAAAGTAATTGATTCTGCTAATAGAATATTTCCATATCTAAAAGCACCAAGAGCAGTAGCACCATATAAACTATTTAATAAAATCTTCATTGTATATTGCTTCATATGAAGTTGAGCTGCTAATTCTTTATTACCTGATTTTTTAGCTTCTTTCATTTGGTTTTTATACATAACCCTTTCATTAAACCATTTTTTTAGAATAGTTGATAATACTGATTCAGTTTTAGAACTAAACATAACACCATTTGCTGATATAGTCCATTTATTCTTTTCAATATGATGTATTAAATCCTTAACTTTTAAGGGACGAGTTATCCCATCCTTATTGTTTTTATAACTAATAATACTTAATTCTTTATTTGAATCCATTTGTTTTAAATCTGATAAGGCGTATCTACAATTCCAAACTTCTTTACCTTCATAATTAACCTTTTTTTCATTAAAGGGTAAATCAACTCTACCTACCATAGTTTCATTTCCTATATTTACAGTCATTATGATAGTAGGATATAGTGAAGTGAAATCTAAATCAAACATATTATTATATATTCCTGCTTTAGGGCAAAATAAATAACCACCTGCATATGAAGGTTTATTACCATTTGGATCCCTTGAAGGCATTTTACCTTTTTTAGGTGGGATTATTCCTTTACCTAATAAGTAAGCAGATATAGCACCATCTTGTGTTTTAGTATTTGCATATACTTCCTCATAATTATGTTTACCCTTATGAGATAGATTTTTTACTAAAGAAATATATTCTAACTTTTTATTAAGTTCAACTAATATTTCAACATCACGAAAATTGTATTGAATAAACTTATCAATGTCAGTTTCATATAATCTATCTAAATTTCCTTCATAATCAACTTTCCCGAGTTTAACGTATTTTTCTCCTATAGCCTGCAGACGCATTGAAGGTTCATCGGCCCACGAAAATTTAATGTGTAAACGCATATAATCCAATGATTGTACACCACATATCTGTAAGTATTGTCCTCCTCTTTCAGTTATTAACCAAGGTGTTTCTCTAATATACCCAATTGGTGAGAAATATTTAGTAATATCTTTACCTAAAATTTTATTACATCTATGAACTAAATAAGGAATATCAAAATAATCACTATTCCAACCTACTATAATATCAGGTTCAATTTCATTCCATTTAGTTATAAACTTACTAAGTAATTCTTTTTCATCACTACAAGATGTGATGATTTTATTTTTAAATTTTTTACTTGATATCTTATTATCTGGGTCTAAAATAAGACAACCCCATTCATCCCCCATATCATCGTAATAGGCAATAGATGTTACTTTTTTAGGAGCAGACCTAATATATTCAGGTGTTAAGGCATCCCCCATTTCAGTTTCAATATCAAAGTATAATATTTTATGAGTAGTAGATGTTTCATCATTAGTACCATATTTTTCAATTAAGAATTTTTGGTAAGGAGGCATATCATGAAAATGAATACCCTCAGATTCATTATTCCAATCAAGAGTCTTCATTAAAGGTTCATTTTTTAACCCTATATGTGTTGCCTTTGATTCATCACATTCTTTATAAGCATGGTTCCTCCAATTTTCAATTTTTTCATGGCCCTCATCTGTCCATAAATCAATATTAAAAGAATTAAAACCTGATTTTCTTGCAAAACATTTTTTAAACATTATCTAATTCCTTTTGTGTAAAGAATTTAGTTAAATTAGGCCTAAAGTAATTAATTGATTTCATTACTTTACGATCTCTTGTTCTATAAACAACAAATCTAGTTCCTACCTGTTCAAAATGACATGGCTCAGCTTGTTCTTTAGCACGGAGGGTGACAGTTTCCATTGCTTCTTTCTCAGTGAGGCAAGACTTAGACATATTTGATTCTTGTACTTCTTGATAGGCTGGCCATATCTTATCCTTAAGGCCATGTAACATGGTGCCGTTCCCAAGGGAAACATAAGCAATATCACACAAAGCATCCAAAACTTCCACGATGTCTCCGTTTTCGCAAGCTTGTCTATATTCTTCCAATTCTTCAAGTATAAAGTCGTATACGAATTGCCATTCTTTTTTTTCCGGTATTGTTGGTTCATAATTATTAGGTTTACCAAACGTTCTATTGAATTCTTCTACTTCGTTTACAAAATCAACATCCGTTTGCATTTCAGGATAGAAATCTAATTGTGTTTGATTGACATCCATTCCTGTTAGTTCCTTATAGTAAGGATTTATTTCCCCAGTTTGGGGATCATATTTAGGTACCTGATATACTGTATCTTTAGTTTGTCGGTACTCATCTAGTGATCTATTTCTATTCATAACTTATATATTATGCCCTCCGTTGTTAATCTTTAGGCTGTCAAAAAATTCTTTTCTAGCTAAATTGTCATTTTCTCTAAACACACCTGAAGCTTTAGTTGTAACCATTGCTGCTCCTTGATGTTTAACTCCTCTACAGCTAACACAATTATGTGTTCCTACTATAGTAACAATAACACCTCTATTACCTTCTGTAATCTTATCTACAGCATTGTGTATTGCTGATGTTAATTGTTCTTGTATTGCTCCTCTTCTACCAAATAATTCAACTATTCTGTTTAGTTTTGATAATCCAATTACTTGTCCTTTATCTCCTGCAATATAACCAATATGAACTACACCTCCTATTGTTTGGTGGTGATGTGAACACATAGATGTTAAAGGAATATTTCTTTCTATAATAATACCATCATAACCATCAGATGGAAATGAAGTTATTGGAGACATTTGATTATATCTACCTGCCCATAAATCGTTTACATATGCTTTAGCTACACGTTTTGGGGTTTCCATTGAATTTGGATCATTTCTCCAATCACATTTTAAAGCATCTAAAAATTCACCATAAGCTTTAGTAGCTTTTTGTATCATTTCATCTTTATCTTCTTGTTTTAAAGGGAATCCAGGTGCAACTCCATTTGCAAAGCCTTCTTGCACTACTTCTAACTCTTCGTGAATTTTTCTTCGTTTGTTTTCCATATTTTTAATTTTTTTAAGTGGTGTTTTATTCACTTTCGTATTAAATATACGATAATTTTTTAATATTTCCAAATTAACTTTGTCTATAATCTAAAATAAATCCTATTAATACTATAAGATTCATTCCTATTGATGCTCCTATTTCATGCAAATCATTATATACATTTGTTGATAAGTGGATATGTCCTACTATCCAAAAAGGTATAGCTAGATTTTGACTTATCCATATTAAGGTAAACTTAATAAATTTACTCATTTTAATTTTAATATTACGTTTACTGTTGAATACATTATACCTCCAAGTATTGCAACAGCAAATATTATTTGATTTGGTATTTCACCTCTTGTTGCTAGTACAAAACCACTTAAAAATATTAGTTTTAAAAATAAACTAGCATATACTATTGAATAACCTATATTGTTAAACTTTTTAAATAATTTCATTAATAAGTTTGTTAACACAACCAAAAACGTTGATCCTGCTAAACCGTAAGCTAATGATATAACCATTAATCTTCTACGAATTCTACGTCTCCGTAATCATCAATTGGTTTATCTCTTACTAGGTCCCAATCTGCATCATCTATGACTTCTTGTTGGAGATCTTCATCACCTGTTTTCCATTTTGCTAATTCTTCTTCTGTTAACACATATTCTTCCCATCTGAAGTTTGCGTAATTTACTGTTCTTGTTAATTTTGCCATAACTATATTTCTTTTATATCTAACTTTCTAATTAAATCTACCCTACCTGGGTATTTGTTTTGAAATCTTCTAATTTTACCAAAGGTTAAATCAGAAATAATCCTTGAGATACCACTGATGGGTATTCCATAATTATTATAATTTGTAATTGAAATTTTGTATTTAGTTTTCATAACCGTTTTGGTGGAAATATACGAAAAATAAGTGAATAATACACGTTATTTTTTAATTACTTAACGCTCTCACCTGAAGTACTGTGTCAATCATTTCTAACTGATCTTCACATTCTATTAATTTAAGGAAATCATAATTTATATTTGATAACCCCATTTGGACTTGTTTAGATTGTTCGAGTTTGATTAGTTTAAATGCATCTAAACGATTTAGCATACAAAGATATTTTTCTTGTTTTAAACTTAATCTCATTTACCCTTAGAATCTTTTAATAATTCAACTAAAATTTTTAAATCAGATTTAACTTCAGCTAAACTAACTTTAACATCCTCCATGTTTTTAGCCATTACTTCATGTCTTCTTCCAAATTCATTTTTAACTTCCCTAATACTAAAAAAGAAAAATTTATATAAAGCATATAAAGCTCCTACTGCTATGACTAAAGATAGTCCAAACTCTCTAATAAGATCTAATACTTCTTCCATTACCATTTACGTTTTTTCGGAACTTCTTTAATAATTACAGTTGGCTTTCGTTTTTTTAATAATTCCATTTGCCTATTTAATTCTGCAAATTTATCATCTTTTTCAGTACCATCTTTAAGCATTGTAGATGTTATTTTAACTTCTTCTCTTAATAAATCCTGAGATTCTTCTAAAATTTCTACTCTTTCTTCTAAATTTATAATCATCTTCTCATTCCACTCTTCTCTAAGGTCATACTCTAACCTTTCAATTGCGGCTTTAGGTTCTGATTTAGCAATTTCTATATCAGCTTGTAATGTATAATACATTCCTACAAATGTAGATGTAATCATTACTATTGCTATTATTGTTTTTAAATCTACTTTGATTTCTGTGTTTTCTCCTATTTTCATCTTCTCTTTTTATGTTAAACGTGTAACATAACTCTTATTCGATGATAAATATATAAATGAAAATTTTAGATCATAAATTTAAATATTTACCTTGTAATCTTGTATAGCTTTTGAATCTTCTCTCTCCCAGGGGTATTCTATCCAGTTTGAATTATCCCATTTTTTAGCATATAAAGTAGGTTTAAAACATGAAGTATGGGGTTTATAATGTAAAACTGCTGTTTTAAGGTTAAAAGGATAAGAATATAATGTTTGATATTTATTTACTAATTTGTCTAAGGTTTCTCCGCTATCACAAATATCATCAACTATTAAAGTATTGGGGCCAATATCTCCTTTAGTCATAGGCATTCCTAATTTATGAGATAACATTACAGCTGGTATTAAACCACCTCTTTGTAAACCATATATATTTTCAAATTTATCATCACTAACTTCAATCCGATATGATAGTCTGGATATTAGCTTATCTATTTGGTCCCAATCTATTATTATTTTTTTCATTTTATTAAATATTCTATCCAGTTTGTACCTGTTGTATTTTTATTAGGAAATTCAAATACTTTGGTTATATCTCCCATTATTATTGTTTTTTTAAAACCACTAGGTATAGTAGCTCCACCTTTTACTTTCTTTAAGTTACCTTCAAATAAAACATCTACCCTTACCTTAACTTCTTGTTCAAAAAAGTTAGCTAAACTTCTTTCAAATGATTCTAATCTTGCCCATTGTCCTCTATTTAATCCTTCATGTTGTAAAGCTGAATTTAAATATGAAAACGTTTTAAGTAATGTTTCTTTATCACAGTTAAATGCTGCCGCAGGTGCTAAATGACCTTTATCATAGATGTTATCTTTATAATCTGCATCATCTGATGTTTTTATTCCTTTAGGGGTCCAAAAATTCATACCTGTTCTTTCAGCATGTCCATTTGGACATTGTATTGTATATTCTAACCATAGGGGTTGTTCATATTTTTCAGAATAATTAACTGTAAAAATATCTGTTTTTATAATTTGACTATAAGTTATAATACTACTAAGGATTAAAACTAATGTTATTTTTATTTTACGCATTTTGTATGTATTCTTCTAATTTTTCTATTAAATCTAATACTTCATCTGGTTCCATAGTTATAGCACAGCATGTATTAACATTTTCTTTTACTTCTTCTAATATTTCTAATGCTTCTTCTTTAGACACCTCTTTCTGTATCAAATGCAATGATGTGGTCTCTGCCTGTCATATTATATCCCTTTTCAGCACACAATTCAAATACTAAAGGATACATTTTTACTAATGTTTCTCTTGTATCCCCAGCAGGCATTATATAAGTTTTATCTTTGGGTATTTCCATATCTACCCTAAATGCCTCAATTTCTTTTAGATTTTCATCTGTACCATCCCATACGGGTTTGAAGTGATAATCTTTATGGTATGCAATTGTTTTACTAATAGCTTCTTTATTTAATCTAAGTCTATTATGCACTTTAATCATTCGTTCATCGGCGACAGCCCCATTAGGTGTAACAGCGCCAAGTACAGGCACACTATTACTAAATTTAGGACTAAGGCTAATAAGATCCAAAGGATGGTCTGTTTCAAGAAAATGAGAACCTTCTGTCTCAATTGTAACCAAAATGTTTCTTTCATTTGCAAAATGTGTTATTTCATTTACTAAAGCAGGATGCATTGTAGGCGAACCACCAGTAAGCATCATTTCTTTTACATGGGGGTTGTCATCATATATTTTAATAATATCATTAAAGGTAAATGTACCTTTTTCTGGGTGTATACTTGTATACCAAGAATCACACCAACCACCATCTCCAAAATAACATCTATGAGTACATCCTGTAGTTCTAACCGCAATAGTTGGTCTACCAAATCTGCTACCTTCACTTTGAACACATCTGTATAATTCTAATACTGGTAACACTTTGTTATAATCTTCTATTCTTTTCATTTATTTTTCATTTATTATTTACTGTACTCCGTAGGGGAATCGAACCCCTGTTTTATGGATGAAAACCATATGTCCTAACCCCTAGACGAACGGAGCATTAATGGAGAATATCGGAGTCGAACCGATGACCTCCTGCGTGCAAGGCAAGCGCTCTAGCCAGCTGAGCTAATCCCCCTTTGGTTTTATCGTTATCGGGGAAGGATTCGAACCTCCGTTCATGGTACCAAAAACCATTGTCCTGCCTCTAGACGACCCGATAATAAAATTATTCACAATAATAAGCTGCGTTTTTACCGTGTTCCATAAACTTAACTTTAGTAACTCTTACTCTACCTTCAGTTTCTGTATGGACAAAGTCATTTAACTTATTAAATATAAACTCTGAAAATTTTTCTGCTCCTGTAGCTGGTATTACTCTTAATTGAATTACTCCTATCCCATCCATTGTTTTCCAACCACCCATTCCAGGATCATCTTCTGCTATTATAACAGTATGGTCAAACATATAATCCATCCATTCTTTAGGTTGTTTACCTTCTATAAGTGTTTTAGCTCTTTTCATACCACCAAAATCCCATACCCAATTTTTTTCATCTAATTCACCTTCAAAATATACTTTAAATGAAATACCATACCCATGTAAAAATTTACAGTGTGTATCTTCTGCCTTCCATTGACGGAATACTGTACTAAATCCGTCAAAAACTTTACTTGATTGAAATTTACCCATTATACCAGTCTTTTAATTGTTGAAGTGATTTTCCACCACCTTGTATTCTTTTTATTTCATTTCCATCTAAATCAGTTATGACTAAAGTTGGAACAGATTTTATAGCATATTGTGTAACTAAAGTAGCTTCATAATCTGTATTTATTTTTTTAATAGGAACCCCACTATTTTCTAATTGTTCCATTTTAGGTCCTAATTGTTTACAAGGTCCACACCATGGAGCTGTAAAATATAATATTCCTTTTTTAACTTGTACTTTCATTTTTACTTATTTTATTTTAAACTAATTCTTCTACTATACCTATTGCTTCACTAGCTACTAAAATAAGCATAGCAGTTACTAAACTAAATGGTATAAAACAATAACCTAATATTCTTATACTTGATTTAATAAAACTTACTAATTGATGTTTTTTTGCGTCTGGTTGTTTCATATTACATATTATTTACCATATCAATGGTATCATTCATATTAGGATTATTTGCATACTCATCCAATAATTTTTGAACATGAGATTTTGCAATTTCATAACCTACAACTCCTGTTTCATCAGCATATACCACAGGGTCAGGTCTTCCTAATTTTAAAAATGCTTCTATTCTTTCTACTGATGATGCCGATTTGTAATCTGAATACCAATTTCCTCCTCCAGTATCAGACCAAGGGTGAGGTATAAAAACAGGTTTGTATGATGTATTTGTTCTTTTATAAACTTCATCAAAATCAATTCCTAATTCTTTACAACATACTTCTCCATCTTTTAAAATATCAAATTTATCTCCATCTAAATAAGGTGTGTATAATCCTACTCTTTGAGCATCCCAATTACCTTCAGCAAATGCTTTATAATCCGCATCTCTAAATTCTTGTCTACAATCAGGGTAAATTGCATGATCCCCAGCATGTATACCCATTGCTATTTTTACCGATGATTCTGTTTTATTAGCGATTGATAACGCTACAGATTGTATTAGTGATGAGAATATTTTATTTCTATTAGGCACTACTGTTGCTTTCATATTATCTTCTTCATAATGTCCTTCGGGCACATCATCCCCACCTTCTACTAAAGCTGAATCTAATAATGATGTTAAACCATCTAATTTAATAGATTGATATGTGATATCTTGACCATTATCATTTAAATAATCTACTAATTGTTGTGCTCTTTCTAATTCAACTCTATGTTTTTGACCATAATCAAAACTTAGAGCTGTTACTTTATAATCGTTTGCTAATAAGTGAAGTAATAGTGTACTACTATCCATCCCACCACTTAAACTTAATACTGCTTGTTTCATGTTTTTGGTATAAATGTTTTAAATAATTGTATATTGTAAATTGCTGTTTCCCAATGCTCAGCTTCTCCTTTAAATTTATCTACCTTAGTAGATATTTTGTTATTTAACCCCCAGGGTTCATATTTTATTCCTGATAAACCATGTATAACTGGGTTTGATGTATCTATTGTTTTTATAAATGGCATATTTTTATACCATTTAAATTCCTGGGGTATATTGCAACCTAATAAATGTATTCTGTCTGATTTTGATATTGTATTATCCTCATATAATTCTTTTATAAAATTATACCGGCCATGGGCTTTAGTTACTGTTATATTTTCTGTGGTTTTAGAAGTAGATTTTCCATTTTCATAATACCAATCAGCTCCATAACTAAATGCTATTTTTTGATATCCTTGATGTTTTAATATATCATAACATTCTCTGGATTCATTTTTATTTTTACCTTGTACTACAGCCATAGGAGTAGTATTTTCAGGATATATTTTATTAATCCATTCTTTAGCTGATACTAACGTTGCTGTTTTATCTTGCCAATAATCAGGTACTATAAACTCATCTGGTTTGAAATAATATAGCCAATGTGCCAAACGTTCTTTATCATATGGATGTCCTAACTCATGTAAGGAGTTATCCATAATAATATACCGCCCCATTTCTTTAGATTCTTGAAAATATTTTACATAATCTTCATTTTCATCTAACATATGGGGGAGACAATAATCATAATCAATTAATCCCCTAACTTGTTTCATATAGGGTATTGGTGCTTCGTGTGATACTTTCATATAACTTTTCTTGGTCTTCCTCTTGTTTCTAATCGTTTGTGTCTTGCTCCAAACTTATCTTTACAGTAATGATAATAATCCTCTAGCGTACCTCCAAATTCTTCTATTCCTTCTCTTACTTGTTTACGAGTCATTCTAATAGAAAGAGGAAATTCTTTATATATGCTATTGAGTTTTTCTTGTTCGTCTTTTTCAAAGTCAGCCCATAAACGTTGTCTTCGGGCACCATGGATTGAAGTTTTTTCCTTATATTTAACTGAGTCAGGCCAGACCTCATTATGAATTTCATCCATTTCCATTTCTGTATATTTTGCCTGCCAAAAATAATGTGAAAAATCAAAGTCCCCATTTTGAATTTTATCTAATAAATCTGAATTTTTATGAAGGGGTTTATTTGGTGAATCAAATCGTCTCCACCATCTAAATTGGTTATAATTAAGTGGTTGTAATTTTGATATCTCTTGTGTAACGTGTTCTTTGTCTATGTTGAAAATGTATTGGGTTCTCAATTTATCCATGTAGTAAATATACGAACCCTTATTTAGGAAGCCAAATATTTTTAATAAAGAATTGTTAAATCATCATCTTTATCGTTGTCTTTTTTAAGAGATTCAATTTGGGATTTTAAAGATTTTATTGAGTTAGGACCTACCCTTTTTGTTTTTGGTGTATTTGATAAACGTTGTTTTAATTCTTTTAATTTTTGATTAATAGAAGATTCAGTAGAAGAAGGAGGTGTTGGGGCTTTAACCCTCTCGGCTTTTCTCTCTTCCTGTTTTTCTTCTACTTCCTCTTCAAGAAAATCTTCAGTATCAGATATAGGGGAAGCTATAGCATCTTTAAATATTAAATCTGATTTTGTGTCTGTGGGTTTTTGTCTTATTTTTACAATCTCACCATATATATTTTGTTTTTTATTATTATTTAATCTTGCAAATGCAAAATTAGCAGCTATTACTAATGCTATAGCTAAAGGATCAAATACAAATATTATTGTTAATAAAAGATAATTTATAATTTTATCCATGGGTAAACCTGTTAACCCTGATAGATATTTAAGCGGCCCCAGTTCACTTGTAGAACCATCTCCTATTCTAGTTTCTACTATTTCAGTTTCATATTTAAATATTTTTTCATTTAAAACATCTACTTTAGCATTTATTTCTGTTTGTCTGATTATAGCTTGGTCTAGTTGCTTTTCTAATGCTTTTCTAGTTCTACTCGATGTTGAAGTAATAATTTGACCTGTTTCTTTATCTCTCCACTGTATTTTATTATTAGATAGTCCTTTCCTAAGTTCTGATACTGCTTCATTTATAGATGACTTTTCTCCAGTATAAACCTCTAATTGGTCCTTGATATTATCTCTTTTAGTTTCTATTAATACTATGCGAGATTCTGCATTACCCTCTTTATTTGCCGTCGTTTGGTATGCTGCCGATAGGAAGCCGTAAATACCCATTGAAGTTATTAGTATCAGCACAACACACGCCACTGATAAATAGGATTTTAGTAAAAATGGTAAGGTTTTACGGTATTGATAAAGTAAAGATGCTATTACTAATTTAGCAACTTCTAATGAAGCAGACATTACTATAACTGCAAAAGCTGCCCCAGCAAATAATTTTGATAATCCACTAATTGAATAAAAAGCAGCTGAAGCTGATACTGATAAAGCCGATAGAGCTATTAAGAACGGGAATGCTCTTTCTTGTATTTTTTTAAACATAATATAAAATTTAATTTCTTAAACCCTTATGCTTATCTATTTTGTCTAATATTTTATTTAAAAGATCTATTTTTATAAATCCAGCCATAGAAGCATTTTTAAGGGCGCTAATAATTTGAAACAACAGGAAAGGTACAACCACAGTTTCACTAAGCCAAGCTGTCCCTGCAAATGACTTTTCTACGGTTAATATTACTCCTAAAAGAACCCACCATATTACTACAGTTCTTAAAACGCTTAAAGCCTTATATGTTTTAAATCCTTCTCTTTTAATTCCCGCCATTATACCAAAAACACCATCTAGTAGAACTACACAGGCAATTGATAAAAACTGATCGGCATTATCTAAAGTTAAATCTAAAAAATAAGAACCTATAAAAGAAAGTAATGCAGATGTTGATAGAATTATCGTAGAGGTTTTCATATTTATTAAAAATTTTTTAACATATTAACAAGTTCTTCTTGAGGAAAGCAATCAAATTTATCTTTTCTTACTGATGTATGTGACCATAACCCAAATTGTTTTGCATTATATGCGTCTTCATTAAACTCAAATGCTTCTTTTGGGTGAACTCCTTCTTTTAACATTTTAGGAATACCATTTTCTAGGTCCATCTTTGGGTAAATGTCTTTTAAATGTAAAATAAGCAATCTTAAACTTTCTATTTGCTTATCTGAGTAAGCATGCCAGTATTGGTGACCTCTAAATTTATATCCTAAATCACAAACATATTCTGGTTGGACTTCGGTATTGACATAAGTATAGTATTTATCTCCTTTTTTAGTTAAATATCCAAAATTGTTTAATTCTACACCTCCCGAAAATTTTGAAATAGCAAATCCACCTACTTTACCTAAATGCCATCCTAAATAATTATTTGGAAAACATTCAACTACTACACCATTATTAGGTGCATCTTTTCCTTTTACATTAGTACCACCAATACAATATTGTGTAGCTACTCTACCTCTTGTATCTCGGTTCCAACTATTAATAGTGTTATAGGGATTATCCCAACCAGCTGTATGATGAATAAAAAATCCTAATGGTTCTATTTTACCATAGTCTCTTACAAATTCATCTCCATCTAAATAAGCTCTATCTATTTCTAAACCACCTTTAGTTGTATATTTACCTAAACGTTCTAGTTTATCATCTTTATCAATTGCAGCATCCCATCTTGATTCATCAGTATCTAAACCTAGCATTTCCCAAGTTCCTCTACCTACTATACCATCAACGGTTAAGTCATTTTCTTTTTGGAATTCTTTTACTGCTGCTTCTGTACCAGAGCCAAATATACCATCAGTTGCTAGTCCTAAGGCCTCTTGCAAGTCTTTAACATCTGGGCCTTTTGATCCTTTTTTTAATAACATTAATTGTCTTTTTTACCGAAAATTTTTCCTGCTTCTGCTATACCAAAACTACCTAATGTTATTATAACAAAAGAGTTATAGATATATTCTTGTACGTGAAGTTCCTTTCCATATATTCCTGTTATAATATCTACTAAAGCAAATATTACCATCATAGCGAATGCAGCAAACCCAACAACATTTTTTTCATTAATATCGTTGTCATCTTTAAACATATCTCTAAAAGCCATAAGTTTTTGTTTTATATAATTTATAATCTTCATAAAACTTTATTTTTTTTAATAACTATTAACTTAAAAATTAATTATTTTTTCTTAGGTCTGCCTCTTCGTTTTTTACCTTTAGCAGCATCTATAACATCTTCAGCTTGATCAACAAGTTCAGATACAGAATCTTTAACGTCTTGAAATTCTTCTTTTATTCTATATACTCTTTCTTTTATTTTTTCATCAAGAGTAGTTTTTCCTAGTAACCAGTTCCAAAATCTTTTTAAGTACTTCATTAATGTATTTTGGTATACATATGTGTAACTTTACTACCCTTCACAAGAAATACAATCTGCTACACGGGATCCTAAATCTCCTTTAATAACTGAGTCAGTTCGTAAATAGTATAGTGTTTTGATGCCTAATTTCCATGCCTCTAAGTGTACTTGATTTATCCACTTTGGAGAATCTGTTGGATCAAAACATAAATTTAATGATTGGGTTTGATCTATATATTTTTGTCTAATAGCTGCTTGTTGAATTAAACCTAATTGATTTACTTCTGAAAATGTTAAAAATACTTCTTTATCAGATTCGCTTAGTATATTATTTGATAGATTCTGTACTGAACCATTATCAACTAAAATTGAATCCCATACCTTTTCAGTATCATGACCATTTTCTTTTAGTTTTTTTACTAATTCTGGGTTTTTAACTATAAATGTACCTTTAGCTCCATTAAATGTATAAACATTTGCGGGTTGTGGTTCTATTCCTGCTGAGCATCCCGATATTCTAGAATTAGATACTGTTGGTGCTACCGCCAATAAATGAGTATTTCTCATACCTGTTCCTTTACACCATAAAGGTTCTCCATATTCTTCTGCTAATTCACGAGATGCAGTTTCTGCTTTTAATTTTATTTGTGAAAATACCGTATGAGTCCAGGCAGTTGATGCAATAGAATTAAATGGTAGATTTTTCTTTTGTAAAAACGTATGCCACCCCATTACACCTAAACCTAATGCTCTACCTTTTTTAGCATGTCTGTGGGTTCTAATCATTGATTCTTTACCATTAGTTTTTTGAATAAATTCTTCCATTATACCATCAAGAAAATAAATAGCGGTTTCAACTACATCTGTATCTTTCCATTCATCGTATTTAGCTAAATTTAAACTTGATAAACAACATATAAAACTATGTTCTTCATCTGTATGTAATGTAATTTCTGAACAAATATTGGTCATTGACACATCTAGATTATTCATTAAATAAGCCATTGGATTATCCTTATTAACATTATCTTTAAACATTATGTAAGGTTCTCCAGTTTCAACTCTTGATTTTAAAATTTGCATCCAAAGATTCATTGATTCTGGGTCTCTATCATTTAACCTTCTCATAAAGGCATCATCTACTACCACACATTGGTGTAAGTTTAAACATTGTCTATTGGGATCACCTTTTGGTCTTCTAATTTGAAGATATTCACCAATATCAGGGTGGTTAATATCTAAATTAACACTAGCCGCTCCTCTTCGTACACTTCCTTGGTTTGTAGCTATTATAGTTGAATCATATATTTTAGCCCATGGAACTACTCCTTCTGATTTTCCATTTCCTTTAATAGTTGAACCTCTTTCTCTAATTCTTGATAATGAAATACCTACTCCACCACCTTGTGAAGTAAGTTTCATTAATTCTGCATTAGTTAGTCCAATTCCTCTAATTGAATCCGGGGTATCAACACCAAAACATGAAATTGGTAATCCTCTATCTGTGCCTGTGTTTGATAAAACAGGAGAAGCTAAACCAATCCAACCATTCCAGATGTATTTAAAAAACTTACTTTCTAAATCAGGTCTACCTAATCTTGTTGCTACAGAGTTTGCTACTCTACGATATGCCTTTTTAGGTGTTTCATTTGGCAATAAATAACCTTTTGAGATTGTAGATAAGGCTACGTCATTCATCCATTCAGGGTAATCTTTACCCTTTTCCCATTTTGTTGTATCTGCTACTAAGTTATTATCCATAATTTAAAAAATTGACGAGGCATCCCACTCTAAATGTCCTTTACTATAATTTGTTACTCTGTTTGCAAAGAAATCTGTATGTTGTTTTCCTGCACTTAAAGCATCAAACCACTTCATATTACTTACTGCTGTTAGATCTACATCTCCTACTATAGGATTATACCCTAAATCTCCTAATTTTGTATTAACTCTATTTTTAATAAAATTAATTAAATCATATTTAGAACATCCCTCTAAATCACCTAACTCGTATACTTTTTCTATAAAATCAATCTCTAATTGTAATGATAATAAAGCTGCTTCATTTATTGCTGCTTCTAATTCTGGGGTGTTTAAATGGGGGTTTTCCTCTATTAGTGTTTTAAATAACCAACATCCAGCTTCGGAGTGCATAGATTCATCTCTTATACTCCATTCTACTATTTGACCTACTCCTTTAAGTTTATTTCTCATTTTAAATGAGAGCAAAATAGCAAATGATGAAAATAAATTTACTCCTTCTGTAAATGCTGAAAATATAGCTAATGATTTGGCTCTTTCATGCCAATTTACTTCACCATTAAAACTATCTCTAACATTCATTAATGTTTCAATTTTAGCCATTGTAGTTTTATCTTCTAAAAATTCACTAAAATCATCTAAACCTAATTCTTCATTAAGTAAAGAATAAGCTTCAGCATGTATAGTCTCCATAGCTCCAAAAGTAGTAGCCATTGCAATTATTTCAGGTTTTCGAAACCATTTTGTAACTAATCCTGTCCAATAATCATTAACAACTGTTTCAGTTTGAGCAAATCCTTTTAAAATAGAACCAATAATATTTTTTTCGGTTTTATTTAAATTCTGCTTCCAATCATTTATATCAGACATCATTGGCACTTCTGTGTGAATCCAATGTGCTTGGTGTTGTTTTAACCAATAATCTGCTGCTTGAGGGTATTCAAAGGGTTTGTATACTACTCTCTCTTGGGTTAGGTTTCTTTTTGTCATTTTGTAGTTTATGAGTTTAAATTTAGTAATTTGCTTCTTAGTAATTGTTTATCCATATCAGAAAAATCTTTTTTAAGACTAGATCCATTATTTTGTGGTTCTTCTACTACATCATGAGGGTCATAATCATAAACTTTAAAATGACCTGTTGAGGTATCAGCTTTAACACTAAAAGTTATTCCATCCATTCCGTATCTATTTTTCATTATATGGAATCTACCGGTTCCATTAACTTTATCTTCTTTTCTTCTAGAAAGGGATACACAAACATCTGTGATCATAAGTTTATCATAAGATCCAGCTGCTTTATCTCCTTCTACAATAGCATCATTAGCTCCAGCTCTGTTAACTTGAGAAACACTCCAAATTGGAATATCTAATTCTCGAGCGAGACCTTTTGTGCTAGTATAAATATCATCAATTTCACTCTTACGATCAACTGTTCGCTTTTTTGTGCCAAGTAAGTCAACATAATCTATTATAATTAAATCAGGTTTAACTCCTGTGTCTGTAACTTTTTTGATATGTGATTCTAGTGTAGAAACTGTTGCCTTTCCTGTTGGAAATTCTTTTATAATTAAATTACCTGGGATTTTATCTACTATTCCTTCTATTTTTTCTCTATTTTTAGTAATATTGTCAACTGGTATATTGCTAAAGAAAGCATCATAACGTCTTCCTACATACTTTTCACCTAATTCTAAGGTATAGTGTAAAACATTATAACCTGCTCTTACTGCAGATCCACCTAATGCTACTAATGTCCAAGATTTACCACCTCCTGGATTACCAAATATAAGGCCAAAATCACCATTTCCAAGTCCACCTTGGAGTATATCATTAATTTTTTCCCAAGGGGTTGCAATTGTTGTTCTATGGTCTTCCCTATATCTAGATTCAATGTCTTTTTTATATTCATGTCCTATGTTTTTATCCTGGCCTGCTTTTAATGCGTTGCCAATTAAGTTTTTGATGGAGTCATAATCCCCCATTTTTAGCAAATCTACACTACCTAATAATGCCTTTTTAAGTTGTTGGTTTTTACAAAATGATGAGAATTCTTCTTGAATGTAATTAGAATCATCTTCATCTACCCTATATGCTAAACCTAATTCAGTTTTAATACCTAAACCTAATACTTCATTTTCTATCTTTTGTAGTTCTATTTTAAGAACATCCATTGAGGGAGTAGTGTGATACTTATCGTAATATTTTAAGATTTCTGATATTATCCATTTATGGGATTGGTTATCAAAATAATCCTCACTTAAAATATCATGGATATTTGTTAAAAAATCCTTATGATTTAATAATGAAGACAGTACTCTTACTTGAAAGTGAGGACCGTATTGGTTTAAAGTTTTTAATGTCATATAACTAATTTTGCGAAAACATCTTTTACCCAGAAATCTACATTTCTGATCATTCCTCCCAATTTATCTTGGTGATACATTGCTACGAACTGTTCGGGAATATACGAAAGCTCTTTTGAATCGACAATCTCTTTTAAATATTCTTTATCTCTTTCATCGATCATTGGGTTGGATAAATCCATTACTTTATAATTTTTTTCTAACTCATTAACCATTTGAACTATACGAGCATATACTACATGCTCTTTAAATTTTGATTCTGATATTTGGATTATATCTTTTAAAGTTAAATCACGTTCTTGTAATTCAGGAAATTTTTTATATAATCCTTTTTCTCCTAGTCCTTTAACTCCTTTAATTTTATCAGAATTATCTCCTAAAAGTGTTTTATGTAATATAAAATTTTCAGGGGACATATTATATTTGTCATAAACAGTTTGCCTAGTATAATATTCCTTTTCCATTGGTCTATATAAAAATACATTTTCACTTACTAACTGGATGAAATCTTTATCACTAGATACTATAAATGCTTTGTCTTTATCATTTTTAGGTAAAATTCTACTTAAATGGGCAATAATATCATCAGCTTCAACTTTATCAATAGATATAGTTTTAACTGGTAAAGTTTTTAAATAATGAATAATTCTAACAATTTGGTCTACCTTTGAATCATCTTCTTCATCATGATTATCGAATACCTCCCAATTTGTAATACGCTGTAGATCTCTACCTGATTTATATTCGGGTATTATATTTTTTCTGTTATTAGAAGAACCAACTCCATCAAATATTACATATACTTGGGTAGGTTCGATTCTTCTGATTTCAGCACCTAGTGACCTAAAAAATCCACCTAAACCTCCAATATGTACCCCATCAGGATTTACCATATTCATTACAGCAAAGTTTCTAAAAAATAAATTTAATCCATCTATTAATAAAAATCTTTCACCAGAAGCAGTCTCTTTTCCGTTCTCCTGAACATCGTCCAGGAGTTTTAATAATTCTTTTTGTTTCATAATTTATTCGGGTTCTCCTATATATGAGGTAATATCTTCATAGTTTTGGTCTTCCTCTACTATTTTAAAATCACCACCTCCTAGAATTTCTTTCCAGGCTTTAGCATTTTGTTCTTTATAAGTTTTTAATGCTTTATCATTATCTAAAATAAATCCATGAGGTGTCATTACAATTCTACCTCTTGTTGTAACTCCATTAATATGGTTTTTATCAATCTGAACATTAACACGTTTAGCAAATTCTACTTGCTTACCATCTTTAATTGCTTTAATTTTGGAAGTTCCAGCAGACATTATATTGCCAAATGTTACTACAAATGTAGAATCAAACCACATAGCAAATCCACCTTTATTCATTAACTTAGGTTTACCCATTGGTGATTCAGCTTTTGCTGTCCATACTTTATTGATACAAACTAATGTATTAGTAAACGGTGATGATTCTTTTCTTGATAATGTAATTCTTTGGTTTACGTTATTACCAAATTGAGTAGACATTGCACCAGCATTCCATTCATTATTATTTTTATTTGATTTTACAGACATTTCACAAGGTACTGATCCAATTGAATCCCATAAGAATAGTAAATCATAAGGTAAATCACCTTTTTTCTGTTCATCTATTAAATCTAAAATAAAGCTAGAAACATCTTCAATTGTATTTATAGTTTCTCTATCTACATAAATAAAATTACCTGTATAGTCTATAATTTCTCCGGTTTCTTTATCTATTACTTCATCAATTTGCAATCCCATTTGCTTAGCATGTTCCCAATTCCACTTCATTTCAGTAATAATAAAAACAGGCAGTATCTTTGTTTTTTGTGCGGATACTGCAGCTTCTAGTAAAGCGGTTGTTTTACCTGTATCTGAATGTCCTCTTAACAAAACAATATGCCCCATAGGTATTCCAGGAACAGATGTTATTTCTTGATAAGCATCAGAAAGAGGGATCCATTCCTGGTCTTTAAATTTGGCTTTTGATGATAGACCTTTTTTATTTTTAAAATTATCTAAATTAAAATTAGATCTTATTTCAGAGGACACAGCCGCTGATATTGATTTTTTTCTTGGCATGTATTTTTATTAAAATGGTAAACCATCATCTTCAGTTTTTGAAGACTTATTGTCATTAAACATATTATCAAATTGGTCTGATTTTGATGGTGATTTTAATGAATAATTAGATTTTGGAGTCTCTTTTTTATCACTATCAAATGCTACTGCAGGTTCAGATGATATAGAACCTTCACTTTCTTCAGGTGATAACCATTCTTGTAATGCATTTTTCATTTCATCATAAGAAAGTGGCTTAAAGATTTTCATTGGATCAACTTGATTATCTAACAATTCAGTAACTGTTTCTTGGTTATCTGATAATGGAGTTAATTTTAATGATGGTCCAATTGTTGTCTTATTGTAAGGAGTACCTGTAGATTCTGGTCCTACTGTTGTCAATTTGATATCTCTACCATTTGCAATGTTAGTGTAGTCACCTATCTCTTCATCGTAAGCCATGTTTAAGAAAGCATCGTATACTTCTTTTCCAAATTGCCATAGTTTAACACCTTCAGCTTCTTCACCTCTTATAATAACAGGGGCAAATGTTCTGGTTTTTGGCTCTAATTTTTTAGCTAATCTCCAATTTTCTCTATCTGATGAATCACGTAATTTCTTACAAAATTCGATAATTGGATCTTTTTCACCCCAATTTGAGGGTGATGCCATTACTTTTTTACCAATTCCATAGTAAAATTTCATTTCTGTAAATGGGAATTCCTTATTAAATTTTGAAGGAACTACTCTAATTATTTGTTTACCTACTGTAGGTTTCCAAAATAATTGTTTTCTTTCTCCGTTTTGGGAGTTTGTTGACTGCTTATTTAAAGAGTCTAATTTTTGTTTGATGATATCTAAATTCATAATTTATAACTTTTGTTTTAATATAATAACTTGATTTCAATAATCCAAATTAAAGTTCAATAATCTTGTGGATTTTTGTCTTTAATTGTCTTAACTCATCATGTTGTGTTAACAAGATGGTATTTCGGTAATGTTTCCAATCTATTGGAAATTTTGTATCAACAATACCATTATTTAACTTTTTAATTAACTCATTAAGAGCATTAATAGTATATAATGTATTGGAATCTTTTTTTCTATGTACTAGGATTGTATTTTTAGGAAGATCAGATACGTTACCTTGATCAATATTGTAAGTGCAAACATATTCATCATTGCTTTTTACATGAAGAACAAATAATTTGTTGTACATGATATCATAGCTGGATGTTATGCTTTTAATTAACCCATCGAGTTCTTCTAGGGTAGTAAAGGTGCAAAATAGCTTATTGTTCAAATCGTGTAAATTTAATGTGGAGAAATCTTGGAAATCGTCCACCTTATACGTATTGACCTCTTTATCTAAAATCATAGTCTGTTCCATAGTTCATTTTTGTTGTTAGTTTGTATTTTTCAAATATTTTTAAAATTAAATTAAACGTATCTTTTTCACTCTTATCGAGGTCAAATAAGAAACTATCATAAGTATATAATACAACTTTTGTATTCTTACCTTTTAACACCTTCATTATTTCCCACAATATACGAACATTCATTGCGGTCTCCAAGCCTTGAAGTAAGTAATTTAACAGTTTTTGCGGGTTCATATTTTCCAGTTCATCTTTTTTAAATTTCCATTTTGATATCGGTACTTCAATGTAACCATCGCTTTGGAACTTTTGCCACAGTTCATCTATATATTTTTGAACCTTTTTAAAAAACTCTAGTTCTTTGTATTCTTTAAAAATTCCTCCGTAAAGCTGTTTAAAAGTAATTTCTTTTGCTGTTTTGTAGTCAACACCATACATCTTACTAAAAGCTTCATGAATGTCATCAGTATTAAACTTGTAATGTACCAAATGAGCCAAAAGGGTAGGATGATAAGCACTAATATCCAATTCCACAAAAAGGTCATTATTGGGAATGAAAGATTTTCTTTCACCATTATCTTTTTTGAGCGCGGCATAATTTACTTTTTTAAATTTATTTGAGGGTCTTCTTGTGAGGGTTTTGAAGTTAAATTGTGTAAATACGAAATCGGAATTTGGTACGTGAAAGTTCTTTTCAAATTCTCTTCTATTAATTCGTATTCCATTTCTTTCGATAGCGTTGAACACCATTGTGGCGTCGTTGTTGTAAAATTCATTGATTTGGTCATTTATATGCGATTTAATGTTATTAAAAATTTTTTCACAATACTCATAGTGCTTAACGATTGGAATTAATATACTCGCGTTATAGGCGTTTTGATTATTTTTGTGAAAATGATAATGAGTCGGTGTTTGTTCTGGTATATATGTAGGACAATGTAAAGTAATGTCGAAAAGAGTTTGAATTGGGTAGTAATGTAAAAATTCTTTCTTATCTCTAACGTATATCTTATCAAATTTCTCTATTATTTTTTCTGCTTTATTTATGTCTATTTTAAATGTTTCGCTATGGTTGTAAGGTATAATAAATCCTTTTGTTGATTCTAAAGGTCTAATATAAACCGCACAAATTTGGCTTTGACATGGGTGTTCTCTATAATCATAAGGGATTATTTCAATAAATGCCTCCTTAAAATTGCTTTCGTATAACCTATCTAATTGATCCTCTGTCTCAACTAACCAAAACATAACTTTAATTTTGACTTAAATATACGAACTAGATTTAATATCCCCCAGTTGTAGTTGAAGGAGAGGAGTTAGTAGGTGGGATTGGATCATTTATTTCATTTGGGATTTCAGGAATTTCAGAAATATTTTCTTTAACATCAGGGTTACCAAATAGGGGTTTATTTGATTTTTGTTGACCTTCTTTCATTTCAATTTCTCGGTTTAATGCTAATATTTCTGCTACTTCTAATTTTTCCTTTTTATCGAAAAACTTTTTAGATCTTACTTCAGATGGTGAAGGTGGGATAGGATTAGCATTAGGAGGAGTTTTATTTATCTTTTTAGATTGAGGGGGTGCCATTTCTAATTTTAATTGGGATAGTGATTTAAAAAACTTAGAATAGTTGCCCCTTAAATATGCTATTAATCCATTTCTTCTTATTTCTCTTTGCTTAAGATATAATATATTTCTGTTAGTTTCTTCTACTTGTGACTTGGTTTCACCCACTATAGTCCAAACTAAAGTAAATATTTGGTACCTTTCCCACATCCACTTTTTATCTTGATCCTTTAACTTTTTATATGTATCTTTTGATATCTCTACAAAAACATCTCGTTCATTTATTTTCATAGCAAAATATCTCTTTATTGTCCTATTTTCATAATCTTTATCTGTTGGGTTTGGATAATAGATTTGTGGAACATTTCTAGGATTATCTTCATTCGTTGGTAAACCTTTAAGTTTTAAATATTTAATAATTTCTGATTGGTTCCATTTACTAATGTCTACTATTGGATCAGGGTCATTTAAAAATAAAGCTATCTTAGTATCAGTATTTAAAATATATAATTTATCTACATCAGAATTTAAATTCCCTATTATTGGGATAATTTCTTGTTTTGGGAGGGAATTTTGTGTTTTTCCTGAAAATGTTTTCCCATTATAAAATTTATGATAATAACCAATGTAGATTTCATTATTAATTTTATATTTAAATTCTCCACCATTAGTGTAAAGACCCTCTATTATTCTACTTTTAGGATAATACATTACGTTTGTATACTTTTTAGCATGTCAATTAATTCTTTTTGAGGAAATACATCAAATTTATCTGTACGGACACTATTATGTGTATAAATACCAGG
>Ga0102817_1000018_pt1 | contig 46709 bp, 60 predicted proteins | sample ColrivemetaGS555_FD_78193 | JGI IMG/M metagenome (GOLD analysis project Ga0102817, IMG submission 78193) | Estuarine microbial communities from the Columbia River estuary - Ebb tide non-ETM metaG S.555 | ecosystem: Environmental > Aquatic > Marine > Intertidal zone > Estuary | place: USA...
CCATACTCTTCGTAATAGCTTCCCGCTTTAGCGAACTTCAAAGCTTCTTCAGGACTGCTTGCAGGAACATCAATATAATATCCATGAACTTCAGACATCATAACTTTATATCTATTTAATTTAGACTCTACATCTTTCTGCATTATTAATTTATCCATTAGGACACCTCACTTACTATAGATTTTTTAAGCCACTCACCCATCATAACTTCTTCTTTAGTTTCTAATCTAGGAAGCAGTGGCGGTTTGACATAAGGTTTAAGCAAATCATCTGTCATTTCAGGATACCTATACATCTTATTGTGTAGTCTTTTATAATCTAAACCTGTAGCTTCAGCATACTCAAAGACTGTATAGTACATTCCTGTTTGTAGTTTAGGATGACTACCTACAAATTTAATTTTTTTAGTCTTCGACTTTGACGGCATCGGGTTCTCCTAAATAAGTTATAATATAAAACTCTCCAAACTGCTGACCAATTTTATGTGCATCTTCTATAGTTGCAGCATATTGAGTACAGCCCATCTCACTCCAATCAATTGCCCACATAGCTATTCTCCTGTTAGACAGCACATAGAACTATTACGCCCTATGTGCTGTGAGTTATATCAACGCTCAATAGTTACTCTGAAATCTACAGCATCTAGTTCAGATCTTACTGCACTGATAACGTGTTCACTTATATCATCTTGTACAGCCCTAAGTACAGTTCGCTCTATATCTTCAGGATCTATTTGATCTTGGTGTAAATGCTCCAACTCGTCTATTCTATATTCAAGATCATTACACTGACCTACAGCATTTTCTGCTTCAGCTTGTGAATCATCTACACCATCAGCTAAATCATCTAGTCTGCTTTCTATAGCGTTTAATCTTTCATCATCTGATACAAGTACAGCATCATCAGACGACACTTCTTTAGCTTTTAATTTTAACTCTAAAAGCTCGCCCTCTAAACTTGAAATCCTTTTAGCGTTTGCCCCTTGTAAATATTCTAAATCGTCTATTCTACGTTTTACAAAAGCAATTTCTGTTTTGTTCATAATTCTAGTATCAATCCACGCTTCTACTGCTTCAATTAAACTTTTCATTTTGTTTCTCCAGTTAAATAAGTATAATGAACTTCACTAACATGATTACCATCTTGCCACTTAGGTGACTTTGTAGCTAAAAAACTACACCAACTATTCCATAAATTCTCAGTACCATATTCATGGCACAACTCTATATAAGCTAGAATCTTTTTAGCATTTGCTTCTAAACCCTTGATAGTCTTAGGGTTTTGAGATAACGAAAACGCTTTAGGATCTAAGTTATACATTTTAATATTGTGAACATCCATGCAACCAACCAACCCCGCTGTCAATTGACAAGCAAATCCTGCTTTTGGCACTCCTAAACCATCAACTCTAAGAAATACTTTCATCAGAGACTGGGCTTTTTCAGTGTCGTTTTTCTTAGAATTTATAACAGCCATCACCTGACTATACATTTTATGCTTGTGAGTCTGTAAGTATCTATAGGTTTTGCCTTTGTTACCCCACAAGAATTTACTGTCTGCTTTATTTTTTCTTACATCAGCAAGCTGATCTCCAACACCCAACCAGTTTTGCTGGATGCTAAGAACTACCATGAGTATGACATCTGCCATATTGTTTACTGATCTTTGTGCATACTGCTGACAATTAACTGCATGAACTTTGTACATAAATCACCTCGTTTTGTTTTGACGTTTTCCAAGCTACAGAACCTCCGTTTTGCTGTCAACACATTTCCCTGCGATAGTAACCTTGTGAAATACACATACACATATAAACTTTATAGGAACAACCCCTTCTTCTTTAAGTGCTTAAAATTTAATTCACACACTATATCCACCATCTCATATAGGATTATTCTATCTTTGCTTTCAAGCTTCTGACTACAAATCCACTTGTATAACTCTTCAAAATTATCTATATCTTTTACTTCAGTAAGTTTCTGCATAATATCTCTCCAAAAAAATGCCCTCCGAAGAGGGCTAAGAGGGGTGATAAACTTTATAATCTACCTGCCATTAGAGTTCCGGCATCGTAGGGTTCAGAATAGAATCCATGTTTGTGCAGTATATTATATAAATCTGGATGGACACCATCAGTATCTTTGTGGACACCAAATGTCATATAATAATCCCAAAGTGGCAAACCATCTGGAGCCAGACCACACTCAGAATTCTTAAACCACATACCATTATTTTCTTCATAGTCACTATCAAATTCTACAGCATCTACAGCATCTAACTGCGGGAAGTGAGTATTTAATATACTCAACATAGTCTTTATTTTAATCATAGCTTTACTCCTCAGTTTCTTTACCAACAAGATAAGCGATAACAAATCCACTTAATATAATTATTACTATCGTATTAAAATCAATCATTGTCAAACCTCCAAAAAAACCCCCTCCGAAGAGGGGTAAAGGACTGCTAGGGGAAATTAGTTAATTTATTGAAGCCTACTACTAACGTAATAGGCTTTATAAATTTACTATATTACTCAGGTTCAACCCATTTCATATTAAATACATTCGGGAAAAACTCTCTGTTCCATTTGGCATTATCTAATAATCTTACCCAGACTCTACCAGTGCTAGAAGGTTTATGTGGTGGAGTGCCACCTTCAACAACCCAAGCTTCATTATCTCTACTATGTACTAATTCTTTCTCAACGACAGATTCACCAGTTTCACTATGTACTAATTTCCAACCTTGTTTAATTATAGACATTATAATACTCCTTCAGCTATTGCTTTATATAAAACTAAACCAAACCACACTGTAGCTATAACACTACAGAACAAAAACATTTCTACGAAAAACCTCGTTAAATTACTCATCATTGCATTCCTTTTTAGATTCTTTACGAAAGCGTTTGTTGTAACCACGCTTAACTCTTTTTACTACGCCCTTTTTAAAGTTATGATACTTGCGGTATTTTGATAATACATCAAACTCATCACCAGATTTTAACTTAATTTTATCCATACTAAACCTCCGCTAAAAACACTTCTGGTTTTAATTCTATTACTTGTTCCCAATGCTCACAATAATCTCTTATATTAAAATCACCATCATCAACCAGATCAGCATCAATAATATATTCTTCAAAGTAATCATCTCTCATTACAATCTTATCATCAATAAGATCCCAGAAAGCTTTATCCTGACCCATAGTTATATCAACATCTGATATAACATAAGTAGAACCAAACTTACGCTTCCAACTTTGTGGGCATTCACCCTGACCATCCCAATCATGGGCGGCATAGTTTTCTAAGAGTTGAGTGATGATTACAATTTTCATAGCTTTATACCTCTTTAGCTTCAGTTAAATGTTTAATAGAATCTACTATATCCATTAGCCCATCTAAATCCCTTTTAGCCATCTCTGGCCTATTAAGATCTAAAGATTCAGCAACGCGATAAACATACTCTACAGCCCAAGTAATTTCATTTCTAAGAGCAGTAGCTCTTTCAGCATCAGTCAGTTTGTATTTAACCATGTCGTCACCTATAAATTATATTATTAATAGAAATTAAAAGCCGTCCGTGGCTGATAGATTATTTAGCCGCTTGTAAGATTTCAAGCATTGCATCCAGTTTAGAATCAATGTCAGAGACTTTAGTCTCAAGTGCAGTAATTCTATTATCCATCTTTTTAGCTACGCTATTTTGAGCCGGAGCAGTTTTCTTGACAGCCTTTGGCTTTTTAGAATCTAAAGCCTCTTCAGCTTGCTGAACTGTCTGCTGTTTAGCTTTAGCTACTGGTTTAGCTTTAACTTTCTTAGCAGCCTTCGGCTTTTTAATCAGCTTCAAAATTTCCTTTGGAACAAGCTGATGCTCTCTGAAGTCAGTGACTTCGGCATGGGTCATGTAAGAATCTTGATCGCCATAGAATTTATTCAGAATGGCGTTAAACACTTTGGTTAATCCGTATCTTTCTGACGGATTCTTGGCATGGATATTAGCAAAGTGACAAGCTACGCCATAGACTTGTTTAGCAGTAGCAATTTTGTTCGAGTCGATTTTTGCAAAATTAATGTGTGTCATAATATCACCTATTTTATTTTTGATTTCGTTTGAGCCGTTTTTGGCCGTTGTCGTTTTGACGTTTTCCAAGCTACACAGATCTGGTTTTGCCGTCAACATCTTTTTCACGCACTCTTTTTCCTACGCATTATGCGTATTAAAACAGGTGAAAAAAGTAAAATTGCTCATTTTTGGGGTCAAAGTTCTTTAGGTGCTAGGAATATTATTCCCATGTATTAGGAATATCATTCCGACCTGTGCAGGATTAGTCTATACCATAGACTGTATGTGTGTGAAGACTTTTAAAGTCTTTGAGGATGTAAAAATGGCTGGGTCTTTTTCGCCAATTCCTCCTTCGGAGGGTTGTTAGCTAAGAAATCTAGCAATCTGTTTAGAAGTATAATCCTTAGATTATAAATTCTTGTAAGTCGTTGAAATCCTTGGAAGTCTCTATAGAAATTCTAAAGAATTTTAAAAGTCTCTAAAGTCTCTACAGTTTGGAAACTAGATTATAAATCTATGGAGATCTCTCAAGTCTTTTAAAGACTTTATAGCGTGGGCGATAGAATCTATGGATTCTTTGGAAGTCTTTTAAAGACTTTATGGGGCGGGCAGGTGACCATACCCCCACCCCCCTATATATACACAATCATATACATTTTGACAGACTTTGGAGTGTCAACCAGTTAGCGCGGCAGCTTTAAAGACTTTAAAGGTGAGAGTAAGTGCAGATAAGTGTACATAAAGAACACTTATATGTACATAAAAAAGGGGAGGAAGATGGTTGTGACTAAAATGACTATATAACCCCGGTGGGCTTAATATCTATTATAGGAGTAATATTGAATTCTGTCAATCTATTTCGTATGTATTCGCTGCATGAGCCTCCACTTACATATACCATTAATGATATATAAGTGTATATATGACGTATAATATATCATAAAAGGTATAAACTACTTGACAGTAATGCTTTTTAGGTATATACTATATATATATAATAGATAAACTAGATTAAATATGAGTCAGACTAAAGAATTAACAACCAAGCAGGAAGCTTTTCTCAACCACTTAGTTGAAGTAGGAGGTGATCCGCGCAAAGCAGCAGAATTAGCTGGCTATGCAGATAGTAGTTATCCAGCGGTTGTTAAATCATTAAAGACGGAGATCTTGGATCTAGCTACAAATATCTTAGCCCAGTCTGCACCTAAAGCAGCGATGAAGCTCGTAGACATTATGGATAGTGCAGAGCCAATTCCACAGGCCAATATGCGTATACAAGCAGCACAAACCATATTAGATCGTGTAGGTTTAGGGAAGACCGACCGTTTAGATGTAACGGTAAACACGGCAGGTGGTATTTTTGTATTACCCGCAAAACAAGAGACAGTGTTGGAGGGTGACTATGAGGAGGTCTAGTAGCACAATTCCTTTTGGTTATGAGTTAAACGAAAACAACCCAGAGTTGTTGATAGAAGTACCCGAACAATTAGAAGAGCTTGATAAGATGATTGATATGATCAAGCAAAGAACTTTAAGCCTACGAGAAGCGTCATTGTTTTTAGAACATAAAACAGGAAGAGCAATCTCCCACATGGGTTTAAAAAAGATAGCAGATAAAAGACAATGAAAGATTGGGAAGTTAATCCCGACAATTATGCAAAGGACGATACTGGAGAGTTTATACTAAAGGTTGATGGGACTCCGCGCAAAAAGTCAGGAAGAGCTAAAGGATCTAAGGGAAGAGGATATACATATCATTCTCAAACTAAAGCTAAAATGGCTGCAAAGAAACAAGTAAAAGAAAAAGAAAAGAAACTTAAAGCAGCACAGAATAAAGTCGATAGTTATAAAAAGGCTATCAGCAGCACCAAGAAAACTTTAAATAAATTAGACAACAAAGAATCTTCTATCGAAGGTAAGATAATAGAAGATGTACAGTTAGACAGTTTACCTAGTGCATTAGCTCAAGAAGCTACAGATGATGTTATCTTTAAGGCTAACGAAGGGCCACAAGAAGACTTCCTTGCAGCGGGTGAAACAGACGTTCTGTACGGAGGAGCAGCCGGAGGTGGTAAATCCTACGCGATGCTCGTAGACCCTCTTAGATACGCTCACAGGGCGGCTCACAGGGGTTTGATTATTAGACGGTCTATGCCGGAACTCCGCGAGTTAATAGACAAGTCTAGAGAGTTATATCCTAAAGCTTTTCCGGGATGTAAGTATAAAGAAGTAGAAAAGCTTTGGACGTTTCCAAGCGGAGCTAAAATAGAGTTTGGATTCCTTGAGCGTGATGCGGATGTTTACCGCTATCAGGGTCAAGCATATAGTTGGATAGGTTTTGATGAGATTACACACCTACCTACAGAATTTGCTTGGAATTACTTAGCATCACGATTACGTACTACTGATCCTGAAATTGAAGTATATATGCGCTGCACAGCAAATCCGGGGGGTGCGGGAGCAACATGGGTTAAAAAGCGTTATATTGATGTAGCTCCACCCAACAGTTCTTTTTTAGGTAATGATGGATTAACCAGAAAGTTCATACCAGCACGATTACAAGACAATCCTTTTCTAGCAACAGATGGTAGATATGAAAAGATGCTTCAGGCTTTGCCGCCTACACAGCGTCAACAACTGTTAGAAGGGAATTGGGATGTTGCCGAAGGTGCAGCATTCACAGAGTTTAATCCAATGAATCATGTAATAACTCCTTTTGAGATTCCGTTACATTGGGAACGTGCAAAAGGAATTGACTATGGATATGCTTCAGAAAGTGCATGTGTATGGGGTACAGTTGATCCTAGTGATGGAACTTTAATTATATATAGAGAACTATATAAAAAAGGTCTTTTAGGTACAGAGTTAGCTGATATGCTAATGAACATGGAACTAGAAGATCCTACAAGTGTTGCGGGAGTTTTAGACACAGCTTGCTGGAGTCGCACCGGAACAACAGGCCCGACAGTCGGAGAAACTCTTCAACGAGCAGGACATAAGTTAAGAAGAGCAGATAAGAACCGAATACAGGGCAAAATACAGATCCATGAATACTTGAAGTTGCAGCCAAGCGGTAGGCCACGCATTCAAATATTTAATACTTGCCCGAACCTGATACGCGAACTACAAAGTATTCCTCTGGATAAAACAAATCCTGAAGATGTTAATACACATGCTCCTGATCACGCATATGATGCTTTAAGATACTTGATCATGTCTAGACCTCGTATAAACGATACTTTACAACAGATGCGACAGTTTCAACGAGAACAACATTTCAGACCTTTAGACACAACTTTTGGATACTAATATGAACGGAAAAAAGAAATTAAAATATAATAATGGTGGTCTAGTAGCTCAAAAACAATTTGGGAATGTGGGTTCTTTAGTAGCTCAAGCATCAGGTGATCAAGGATTTAGATCAGGAAGTGTTACAGGAAATTTAAGAAAAGGAAGTGCTGCTGTATCAGCTACTAAATTTAAAGACTCTGCTGGATTTAAATCAGGAAGTATGACAGGAAGTTTAAGAAAAGGAAGTGCTGTTGTATCAGCTAGTAAATATAAAGACTCTGCTGGTGGTCGTAACAAGAACATTAGTATAGAAAAACAATTAAAAAATAAGTCTTCTGTAGGTGCAAACAAATCAGCATATGGTATGGGAGCTTCTTATAATAAACAACTAAAAAGCGGCTTTAATTTAAGAGTAGAAGCACATAAAGATGGACGAGGCCAATTATCTGGCAGTATGTCTATTTCTAAGCCACTTTAAAGGTAATTTAAATGCAAGAAGAAAATTCGTTATATGCAAATGCAAACGACATCTTTTACCAAGTAGAAGGTGAAAATGGTTTAGAAATGAACCTTGAAGAGAGTGTGCGTTCTAAACTTGTTGGGTTAATTGAAGATCGTTTTGAACAATCTCAAAGTGCAAGAGAAGCTGACGAACAACGCTGGCTAAAAGCCTATCACAATTTTAGAGGCTTGTACGGAAAACAACAAAGCTTTAGAGAATCTGAAAAATCTAAAGTATTTATTAAAGTTACAAAAACGAAAGTTTTAGCTGCTTTTGGGCAGTTAGTAGATGTTATTTTTGGAACAGGTCAGTTTCCAATTGGAGTTAAAGAAACTCTTATTCCCGAAGGTGTTGCAACATATCGACATGTTGATACAACTCCCGGAATAGAGACATCTCTTTCAGAAGAAGAAGAAGAAAAAAAAGAACAAGAAATTGTTAATCCTTTTGATGTTGGTTATGAAGGGGATGGTAAAGTTTTAAAAGCTGGAGCAACCTTTGGACAAGGTGAATCACGTTTTGAAAGACTTCTAAATGAAGCAGAAGAAAACGGTGAAATTACTTTAACAGATGGCCCTTCTCCTGATCCTAATGTATTAGAAGTTTCTCCAGCTAAAGAAGCTGCTAGAAAAATGCAGAAGTTAATTCACGATCAAATAGAAGAATCAAACGGATCTTCTGAATTACGAAACGCTATTTTTGAAGCGGCTTTATTTGGTACTGGTATTATTAAAGGCCCGTTTAACCACAACAAAACTATTGGAAGGTGGAGAAAGGATGAAGCAACGGGTACTCGCAACTATGACCCTCTTAGTGTGCGTGTACCACGTATTGAATTTGTTAGTATTTGGGACTTTTTCCCCGACCCTAGCGCAACCACAATTGATGAGTGTGAATACACTTTCCACCGTCATAAGCTCAATCGTTCTCAGTTAAGAGCATTATCAAAGCTACCTTATTTTGATAAAGATGCTATACGTGATGCGTTAATGCTTGGGCCTAATTATGTTGAACAAGATTATGAGCATGAGTTAAAAGACGATGCGCGTACAGAAGAATATGGTTCAGGACAGTTTGAAGTTTTAGAATACTGGGGAATCATGGATGCAGAGTATGCGCGTGAAGCTGGCATGGAGCTTGATGAAAATGTTGACGATTTAGATGAAGTACAAATTAATGCTTGGGTTTGTAATGGCAAGCTTCTCCGCACAGTTGTTAATCCATTTACTCCATATCGACTGCCCTATAATGCCTTTAGTTACGAGCGTAATCCTTATAGCTTTTTTGGCATTGGTGTTGCCGAAAATATGGACGACTCGCAACAGATAATGAACGGCCACGCACGTATGGCAATTGACAATCTTGCTTTAAGTGGCTCTTTAGTTTTTGACGTAGACGAGTCTGCTTTAGTTGGTGGGCAGTCAATGGAAATATATCCCGGAAAAGTCTTCCGCAGACAAGCAGGAATGCCGGGCCAAGCTATTCATGGAGTTAAGTTTCCGAACACTTCTCAAGAAAATATGATGATGTTTGATAAGTTTAGGCAGCTTGCTGACGAGCAAACCGGAATACCTAGTTATTCACATGGTCAAACAGGCGTTCAGTCTATGACCCGTACCGCTTCTGGTATGTCTATGTTGCTAGGTGCTGCGTCACTTAATATTAAAACTGTTGTTAAAAACCTAGATGATTTTTTATTAAAGCCTTTAGGTCAAGCATACTATCAATGGAACATGCAGTTTTTCGATGGTCAGTTAGAAATAGAAGGCGATTTAGAAATTAAAGCTATGGGTACAAATAGCTTGATGCAGAAAGAAGTACGTAGTCAACGATTGACAATGTTCTTACAAACTGCACAAAACCCTGCTATTGCACCTTTTGTTAAGATCTCTAAGATCATTAGTGAGCTTGCATACAGTCTTGATTTAGACCCTGATGAAATTCTAAATGATCCTGAAGAAGCGGCTATTATGGCTAAAATCATAGGAGTACAAAATGCTGGACAAGGAAATGGCAGCGAGGCTGTCCCCCCTAGTGACCAATCAGGAGCTATGGGAAGCCCTCAAGGAACACCTCAACAACCTCAAGATGTTGGAGCTACAGGGACTGGCGGTGGCAACATCGGAACTGGAAGTGTTCCGCAAGCAGGGGAAAGTGAGTTCTCTGGCTAACTTAATAAATCTTAAAGAACAAGTAAAAGAAGCTAAACAAAGAATTGAGGATTAATCCATGAAAATACCTAAAAAGTCAGCTAAGAAAGTTTTAAGTTTGTTATCTAAACTTTCTGATAAAGAAGTTGCTGAAGCAGGTGCTAAAGCATCAACGACAAAAAAGAATAAAGTAGATGCTGAACGTATACGCGAAGCTTTAGAAGAACGTCTAGCTGATAATCCTCAGTATTTAGATACTTTAAGTGATGATGAATATATAGATCTAATGGATGCTCTTCCTGAAAAAGAGCGTTTAAAAATGTTAGGTGATGACTATGGCGTTGAAATAGCTGAGTCTCAAGAAGGTATGATGACTTCTATGACACCTAAAGAAGCAGCAAACAGTTTAGAACTATTTACAGGTGCTTCCGAAGTTTCTCAGTATTTAAATACATTAGACGCTAAAGGTCTTAAAGAGTTTAAAGAGAATGTAAATGAAGCAGATGTAGATCTATATGGCCCTGCCTTAGATCGTTTAGAATCTACTGGCCCTAGAGTAGTTAAAGCTGAAGGTGGCTCTATGTTAGTACCACCAGAGCGTGAAGAATATAGCAAGGGCGGTAGAGTTGGCGAGTTAATTGTTAGCATGTTGCGTAAGAATGTTAAGCAAGGCAAGAAGCCAACACGCAAACAAATAGATACTGCTGTAGTTGAAACAAAAGAAACGTATCCTAATTTAATTAAAAAGCTAACTAAAGAAAATAAAGAAGACGAAAAGAGTTTACGGTTTTTTGAAAACTATGCTACAGGCGGTGGCGGTAAAACTGATTTAGATTCAATTATTGCAAGTCTTAAAGATAATGCAACTGAAAGCCAAGAAGCTACAAAACCTTTAGTACGGAAACAAAAAACTTATCGTAGTGATATGGCTAAAAATACTGCGGGTACAGCAGGTGTAACAATGTTGTTACTAGAAGGCCCAGAAGCAGTTAAAGATGTATATGAAAGTTTAACTGAAAGCAAACGTGAAAAGTTTGAAAGTGCATTTAGCGAAGCTCACAATGCAGGAGAAAATACTTTTATGTTTGAAGGTAGCGAATATACTACAGATGTAGCTAAAGGAAGAGAAGCTAAAGCTGAAGGTGGTTCAATGCTACTGCCCCCAGAAATACAAGATACTTATGACAATATTCCAGAAGAAGAAAAAGAAGCGGCTAAAAAGTCACAGCTTCCTGACGCTGAAATGGAAAATAACTATTTGCAATTTATACTTGACGAGTCTTTAGAAGAAGACGATCAAGATTATTTAATGGACGTTTTAGAACAAGATGAACGTCTAAGCAGCATCTTTGATCAAGTTATGGATGTTGCAGGAGAATTCTCAGGTGAAGGGGAAGTAGATGGCCCCGGAACTGGAGTATCAGATTCGATACCCGCAAGGTTATCGGATGGTGAATTTGTTTTCACCAGAAAGGCTACTGATCAACTAGGCGCGGAACAGCTACAAACTATGATGGACGATGCTGAACGTGCTTATGACGGTGGTTTAATGAAAAAAGCATTTGGTGGTATTGCTTATAATCCTATGGGAAATGGTGAAATGTCTAATAGGATTACTGAGGATGAACTTACGGAAGAAGAAATTAAGCGACAAATGATTAGTTCTAACCGTATGCCAAGTGTAACCCCACGATAAGGCCACTCTATTTTAGACCCCTTATCACTTTATAAACCTAGAGGCCACCTTGAAGTATCAAGACCCTTTGTTGTAAACGCGAACAACGAAGCCACCTTGAAAGACTAGCAAGCCCCAAAAGGAGTGTGACGATTATGTCCGAAGCAATTGAAAGTATAACTGAAGAACAAGCACCTAATCCGTACAATTCACGAAAGGACTGGCATGTACCAGATGCTCCAAGTAGAGGAAGTGCAGATGGGCTGTTTTATGATGATAGATCTGAAACACAGGCTACCCGCAGCGCGGCCCCTGAAGAAGTTGAAGAAACATCAGCAAAAAGAACTAACTATAAAAAACGCTATGATGATTTAAAAAAGCATTATGATCAAAAGATTTCAGATTTTAAACAACGAGAACTAGAGTTACAAGCAGCGGCTATGGAGCAACAACCTGCTTACGCACCGCCTAAGTCACTTGAAGATCTTGAACAATTTAAAAGCCAATATCCTGATCTATATGAAACTGTTGAAAGTGTTGCTCACCTACAAAGTGAACAACAACTAGAGCAGATAAAATCAAAGCTTTCTGTTATCGAAGAAAGAGAAGCTGCTATAACACGTAGAGAAGCTGAAACAGCCCTACATGATAGGCATCCCGATTTTGACGAAATAAGAGGCGATGATCGTTTTCACGAATGGGCCAAAGAACAGCCAGAACAAATTCAAGGCTGGATCTATAACAACCCAGATAATGTACCTTTAGCCATTAAAGCAATTGATCTTTATAAGTTGGAGACAGGACTCAGTTCTACTAAGTCTGCTAAGAACAAAAAGTCGCAACCTACTTCATCAGCGGCTGATTTTGTTTCTACTAAAACAAATGCAGTGGATGCAAAACAACCGAAGGTGTGGACTCAACGGGAAATCTCTAAACTTTCGATGGCTCAATTTGACAAATATGAAAGTGAAATTGATCAAGCCATTATGGAAGGCAGAGTAATCCCATAATAATTTAATGTCTTTTTAGGAGAATATAACATGGCTCAATATTTTGAACCCGGCACAGATACTAATGCTAACTTTGCAAACAGTGTCACAGGCCAAACTAACTCGTACTTCCTTCCAGCAGTTTACTCAAAGAAGGTTCTAAACTTCTTCCGTAAAGCTTCTGTATGTGAAGCAATCACTAACACTGACTATGCTGGTGAAATTACTGCTTTCGGTGACTCTGTAAAGATCATCAAAGAGCCTGTAATTTCTGTTTCTGCTTACACCCGTGGCAGCGACACTACAGCTACTAAGCTAACTGACCAAGAAGTTAATTTGGTTGTTGACAACGCTAACGCTTTTAAGTTTATCGTTGACGATATCGAAACTTCTATGTCTCATGTAAACTTCAAAGAAGTTGCATCTTCATCGGCTGCTTACGCTCTGCGTGATGCTTTCGATTCTGCTGTAATTGCTGAGATGTTTGCTGGTGTATCGGCTGCTACTCCTAACCATGTCCTTGGTTCTGACAGCACAACTGACCTAGCTGGCGGTACTTTTGATGGTACTGGTAACTTGGATATTGGTCAAGGTTCTGGCGAACACGATCCTTTGGATGTTATGGCTCACATGGCCCGTCTACTTGACGAGCAAAACGTGCCAGAAGAAGGTCGTTGGTTCCTAGCACCGCCTAGCTTCTACGAGCAGCTTTCACAAGCAAGCTCTAAGTTGATGTCTGTAGACTTTAACGCTGGTCAAGGCTCTATCCGCAACGGTCTGGTTTCTTCAGGCAAGCTGCGTGGCTTTGACATGTATAAGTCTAACAACATTGCAGCTACTACTAACGCTGCTGGCAAGATCCTTGCTGGTCACGTTAGTTCTACTGCAACTGCACAGACTATCACTAGCACTGAGGTCATTCGTGATCCAGATAGCTTTGGTGACATCTGTCGTGGTCTGCATGTATTTGGAGCAGAGGTTCTACGACCTGAAGCTCTAGTATCTGCCTTCTACGGTATAGACTAAGCTGTAAATTAAAGTCGGGGGTGTAAAAGCCCCCGCACTTTTTAAGGAGAAATAAATGCCTCAAGTTGGAAGTAATGCAAAGCCTATAATGATTAAAGGCAAAAAAACTGGAAAGATTTTAGGCGATACAGGAAGTTGGTACACAAAAGAAAATAAGAAAAAATATGAAGATAACTATGATGCTATCTTTAGAAAAGATGAAACTAAATCAAAGGCACAGTAATTATGTCAACAAGTTATTTAGATTTAACAAATGAGCTTCTCCGCGAACTAAACGAAGTTCCTTTAACAGCAGGAAATTTTGCTGCTTCTATTGGCGTTCAACAACATGTTAAAGATTCTGTAAATCGTGCGTACTTTGATATAATTAATGAAGAACCGCAATGGCCTTATTTAGCAGTTACTGAAAGCGGTGATGTAGATCCTATGTACGGAAACGTATATGTAGAAACAGTAGTCGGACAAAGATATTATGAATTGAAACCTGCAAGTAGTTCTATTACTACTGATTATGGTTCAATAGATTGGGATAACTTTTATCTCACAACTGTAGGTGTTAGCGGTGAATCTGCTCCCTTTGAAGGGCGTAATTTACGTTATATTACCACAGAAGAATTTAAAGATTTTCGGAGAGTTTCTGAAAATTTAGATGATGCAAACACTCAAAACTATGGCGTTCCTAATGCTGTTACTAGAAGCCCAGATGCTAGAAAATTTGGATTAAGTCCAATACCAGATAAAGTTTATCGTATTTGGTTTTTTGCATGGAGCCTTCCTACAAAACTATCGAGTGCTACAGACACTTTAGTTTTTCCTGAAGTATACAGTTCTGTTTTATTATCAAGAGCTAGATATTACATACATCAATTTAAAGATAATCCACAAGCAGCAGCGTTTGCATTAGACGATTACAAAAAAGGCTTGCGTAGCATGAGGTCTAATTTATTAGAGCCTACTCCTGCGTATTTTAAAGATGATCGAATGAGATTCGTATAATATGGCAGCTTCACAACCTTTTGGTATTTCATGCAAAGGTGGATTAAACACTAATCTTAATCAGCTTGAAATGCTCTCACAGCCGGGACTTGCTACAAAGTTACAAAACTTTGAAGTAGACCCTGACGGTGGTTATAGACGAATTAATGGTTTTACAGCTTTCGGTTCTACACGACCCAACGGCAGTAATAGAGTTTTAGGTATTCAAGTATATGCAGACGGTGTAGTTGTTTGTTCTGGCACAAATATATATTTTAGTGTTGATGGCAATAGCTGGTTACAAATTAATAGATCTGGTGTACATAGTTCTGGAGATAATTATTCTACATTTACAGGACGAAGTGTTTTAACTAGATCAGGACAAAAACAAACATCTTTTGCGGTGTTTGAAGGTAATACAGATTATGGAGCATTAATTATTTGCGATGGTGCAAATAAACCTTATTATTTTTACATGACAGGTACAGGTGATTTAAATACTCGTACTTTTTTTGCTGAAGAAATAACTGTAAATAGCACTGAAGCTCCTGATGTTTGTGCAATACATGATCATCATTTAGTAGTTTCAGGAACTTCAGAAAATAAAAATACTATTTATTATAGTCATAATTTTGAGCCAAATAACTTTACTGGTGCTGGAGCAGGAAGCATAAAGCTAAGTGACCAAGTAGTAGCAATTAAAAGTTTTCGTAATGACTTAATGGTTTTTTGTAAAAATAGTATACATAAACTTATTAATATTAATGACTCTTCTAATATTGCAGTAGTTCCAATAACTAAAAATGTTGGTTGTTTAAGTTCTCACAGTGTTCAAGAAATTGGCGGTGACTTAGTATTTTTAAGTCCTGACGGTATTCGTTCAGTTGCGGGTACTGCAAGAATCGGAGATGTTGAATTAGGATCTGTAAGTAGACAAGTACAAGATCTTATTTCAAACTTAGCAACATTAATAGATACACATGTAATAACAAGTGCAGTATTAAGAAAAAAATCACAATATCGTTTATTTTATTCCCCAGCTACAGGAAATGTAGCAGATGCTAAAGGAATTATAGGAACTTTAACAGCAAACGGTTTTGAGTTTTCTGAAACAAAAGGTATTCAAGCTTTAGGGCTTGACAGTGGTTTTGATGAAGAAAATATAGAACAAATATATCATGGAGATAAAGACGGCTATATTTATAATCACGATATTGGATCCTCTTTTTTATCTTCAGGAGCAGAACAAAATATAGATGCTCAATACATTACACCTAATTTTGATTTTGGTGATGTGGGTACGCGAAAAACAATGCACTATGCTAAAATTTCTGTGTCTCCTGAAGGGGGAGTAAGCCCTACTTTAAGAGTTAGGTATGATTATGAAGATCCTAATATTCCTCAACCATCTGATTATCCGTTAGCTACAATACCTTTGCCAGCTACTTTTGGTACTTCTTTATTCGGTACAGGAGTCTTTGGAGCAAGTAATGATCCAATGGTAAGACAAGCACTTGAAGGTAGTGGACATGCTGTTAGTTTTAGAATTAGCAGTTTAGATAAAAAGGCATCTTATTCAATAAACGGTTTATATATTAATTACGTTCCATCGGGCAGGAGATAACCAAATGGCAGGTACGAGCTATACAAGACAAAGCACATTAACAGACGGTGATACAATCACTGCGGGTCTGTTTAATAATGAATACAATCAAATTGTAAGCGCATTTTCATATACAACTTCTGGAACAACAGGACATCAACATGATGGTTCTGCGGGCCAAGGTGGTCATATTCATACAATAGGCGACCAAGACTTTTTAAATAAAATTGTTGTAGATACAGCTAACAACCGTGTTGGCTTTTTTATTGAAGTAGGTGGCAGTGCAATAGAACAAGTTAGAGTTGAAGATGGTGCAGTAGTTCCTGTAACTGACAATGATGTCGATTTAGGTAGCTCTAGTGTTCAGTTTAAAGATTTATTTTTAAACGGAACTGCTAATATTGATGCTTTAGTTCTTACGTCAGGATCAACTGTAACTACTATTCTTAATGAAGATAACATGTCTTCTGATTCTGATACTGCTTTAGCTACTCAACAATCTATTAAAGCTTATGTAGATGCTCAAGTTACTGCCCAAGATCTTGACCTTACTGATGGTACAACTGTTATTGCAATTGATTTAGATTCTGAAACTCTAAGCATTTTAGGAGGAACAGGAATCACTTCTACTGCATCTGGTAACGGTGTAACTCTTGCTATTGACGGTACAGTTACAACACTTACTGGAACGCAGACACTTACTAATAAAACTATTAATGCTGATAATAACACTATTCAAAACCTCGAAGTTGATAATTTAAAGTCAGGTGTATTAGATACTGATATTTCTAGTGTGTCAAGCTCTGACGATACGCTTCCTTCTGCTAAAGCTGTAAAAACTTATGTAGATGCTCAAGTAACAGCACAAGACTTGGATTTCCAAGGAGATTCAGGTGGTGCTTTAAATATTGATTTAGACTCAGAAACTCTAACAGTAGCGGGCGGTGCGGGTATTGACACCTCTGGAGCTACTAATACTCTTACTGTAGCGATTGATAGCACTGTAGCTACTCTCACAGGAACTCAAACGCTTACTAATAAAACTCTCACTGCTCCTACAATTTCAGGGAACTTAACTACTGATGGTACTATTGATGGTCGTGATGTAGCTGCTGATGGTACTAAACTAGACGGAATAGAGGCTTCTGCAACCGCAGATCAGACAGATGCAGAGATTCGTGCAGCCGTTGAAGCTGCAACAGATTCAAATGTATTTACAGATGCAGACCATACAAAGCTTAATGCAATTGAAGCAAGCGCAGATGTAACTGATACTACTAATGTTACAGCCGCTGGCGCATTAATGGATAGTGAAGTTACTAACCTAGCACAAGTTAAAGCTTTTGACTCTTCTGATTATGCTACGGCTGCTCAAGGAACTTTGGCTGCAAATGCTTTGCCTAAATCTGGCGGTGCAATGACTGGAGCTATAACAACTAACAGCACTTTTGATGGTGTTGATATTGCAACAAGAGATGGGGTGCTAACTACCACCACAAACACGGCAAACGCAGCACTTCCTAAAGCTGGTGGAACTATGTCTGGCGAGATTGCTATGGGAACTTCAAAAATTACTGGAGCAGGAGATCCTACAGCCAACCAAGATGTAGCTACAAAAGCTTATGTTGATACAGAAGTAGCTGGGGTTGTTGACTCTGCTCCCGCAGCTTTAAATACTTTAAACGAATTAGCTGCTGCTTTAGGTGATGATGCTAATTTTTCTACAACTGTAACAAATAGTATAGCTGCTAAACTTCCTCTAGCTGGAGGCACAATGTCTGGTGATATTGCTATGGGATCTAACAAGATCACTGGCGTTACAGATCCTACATCGGCTCAAGACGCAGCTACTAAAGCTTATGTTGATTCATCTTCTATTTCAGTAGCTACTGATTCAGTTTTAGGAGGCATTGAATTATTTAGTAATACAGATCAAAGTGTGGCTGCAAATAGTGTAACTACTACTGCTTCAAGAACTTATGGCCTTCAATTAAACAGCGCAAACCAAGGTGTTGTTAATGTTCCTTGGACAGATACTAACACAACATATTCAGTTGGTGATGGTGGACTTACTGAAATAAACTTTACCTCTGCTGATAACACGAAGCTAGACGGCATAGAAGCAAGCGCAACAGCAGATCAAACAGATGCAGAAATTAGAGCAGCCGTTGAAGCAGCTACAGATTCTAATGTTTTTACAGATGCGGATCATACTAAGCTAAACGGCATAGAGACAGGTGCTACCGCAGACCAAACAGCGGCAGAAATTCTGACAGCGATTAAAACTGTTGATGGTACAGGTTCAGGCTTAGATGCTGATCTTTTAGATGGTCTATCTGAAGGTACGTTTATGCGAAGGGCTGGTAACTCCCAGCTAGACATGAACAACTTTGACATTTTGGGTGTCGATCAGATTTTTGGCGAAGGTGACACCGACACATACATGCAGTTTCATGCGGCTAATCAGTGGCGTGTTGTTACGGGCGGCTCGGAGCGTCTAGAAGTTAATGACACTGCCGTAACTGTGCCGGGAAACATGACCGTTAGCGGAATCCTAAGTGTTAGAAATGCAATTGATCTTGCTGACAGTGACATCCTGCGTTTCGGAACTGGCGATGACGTTGAGATGTTCTTTAGCGGAACCCATTTCTACATGGATTTGAATTCTGGAGGTAATAACTTCTACATCCGTGACACAACTACAACTCGCTTTACCTTTGATGACGCAGGTCACTTTACTGCCACAGGTAACGTAACTGCTTATTCTGATAGACGATTAAAGGATGACATCCAACCAATCGAAGGTGCCTTAGAAAAAGTAAGCACCCTTAGTGGTAACACTTACCAGCGTAATGACTTACTCGACAAAGACCCTGAGAGACGCTACGCAGGTGTCATTGCTCAAGAGGTTGAAGTTGTATTACCCGAAGCTGTCTCTGAGTCAGAGGACGGTACTAAGACTGTAGATTACAACGCAGTGATCGCCTTGCTAGTAGAGTCCATTAAAGAACTTAAAGCAGAGGTTTCACAACTTAAAGGAGGTGACTGATGACTCTACCAACTTCAGGCGCGATTAGTCTTAATCAAATGCACGTTGAAGCTGGTGGACAGTCTGGCACAATTGTAAGTCTAAACGACAGCGATGTGCGTTCCCTAATAGGAAAAGCTAGTGGGGCTACTTCCAGTTTTTCCCAATTCTATGGGGCCAGTAACCTGCTAGATACTCAGACTGTAACAGTCGGCTACCTAGCCCCATCCTTGTACACGTTTCAGACAAGGGGCTTTGACTCAACTTTATCAGTAGGTTCTATTTCAGATGGAACACTGAACCCAGTAAGTAACGCCTCAATCGTCATATTAGCTTGGCTGGGTGCTAACAGCACCGGATCAAGTGTACTCAACCGGGTGTATCTAACCGTAAGTGGGGTAAGAGCTAATAGTGGATGGACAAGTATGAAAGTAGGATCAACAACCTACACCAGAACATCAGCAACTTATTCAAACAATAGTACGGTAACTAACTGGTCGTGGTCAACTACAAGTAGTCCGTTCGGATCAACCGGATCAAGTGTTGCAGTGGAGTTCTCATAATGGAAAGATTATATACAAAAAAAACAGACGAAATGGAATCAGATACAGAGTTCGCCTGTGTAGCTAAGGAAAATCTGTACATTGAAGTACCCATAGGTAACAGAACTGAGGCTGAAGTACAGCTTGCTATTGACGACGCGCTTTTGCATACAGCGTTGAGCAAGTTTAAACCAGTCCAATGTAGAGATGATGTCTACTGTGACAAGCAGATAGTTCGTCAGGACTACTCTACTGGTACGACAGAGGCGCAATTGATGGCTGAAGAACTACAGGCGAGCTTTCCTGACTATCAGGATTGGTTAAGGTGGGAGTTCAATATCATAGGAAGGTATACCCCATACAGGGAGCCATATGCTAACGGTGGTTTGAGCTTCTACAACTTCGGACAGGTTCCTAGTGAAAAGCTATTACTTGAATTTGGAACATCTTACCCAACCACAAACCTTATGGATTGGCATGGTTTCAAGTTTGATTCTGAAACTAAGGAAATAATGCTCAAAGTAGTTTTTAAACTGTACGATGGTGAAACTCCTGACCTACCATACAACGATGGTAACTTCTATGCCGCCACTCACAGTCAGGACGGAACCACTAGCGACTGGGTGGATTACTACGCATACGCCACACCTAAGCTCATACGTGAGTTTTGCGCTGATAAAGGATTGTCGTATCCATTACCACCAACCACACACACGGACTGTGACGTTGTATGGTGCTGGGGCTTTGTGTTTAACAAAGACACTTTAGAGTATGGGCCTGTTAAAGCTTATGCTAGATATAATTTATAATTTAGTAAGGGGAACTATATGCTTGCAGAACTAGCCGCAGCTAATGCCGCCTTTGCAGTTATTAAAAGTACAATAGCTAACGGTCAAGAACTAGCAAGTGTAGCACAACAAGCAACCACATACTTTGATTCTAAAAGTTCTATAGCTAAACAAGCTAATAAAGGTGGAAATAAATCAGACATGCAAGCTTTTATGGCTTTAGAAACTTTAAAGCAACAAGAAGAAGAGCTTAGAGAAATTATGATTTATGGTGGTAGAGCCAACATGTATCAAGACTGGCTTCAATTTCAGTCTGATTGTAAACGTAAAAGAGCAGATGCTGAAAAACAAAAGTCATATAAATCAGCTAAAAATCGTGAGCTAATGTTAAATATTTTTACTGTTATATGTGTAACACTTGTAGCAGTCCCCGTTATTGGCACACTTGTTTATTTAATAGTAAGTATTTTAAAAGGATAATAACATGAATGAGCTTAGTGAACCAACAAAAGATATGTTAGATGTTGCAGCAGCTTCTACGGCTTTAGCTTCTTTAGCTGCGTGGCTACCACCTACAGCTTCTCTCTTGACAATTGTCTGGTTAAGTCTTAGAATTTATGTGCAGATTCAAGAGTTTAAACAAAACCCCAAGCAGGATGATTAATAATGAGCAAAAAAAGAAATAAAAGAAATACTAAAAAAGTATTAAAATCTCTTCAAGCTAAAAGAGCAGCTTATCATAGTGGGGGACATAACTATGCAGGGCGTATGGGCTGGCAACCACACAATCCAAAACTTGGATCGCATAATCAGCCTACAGGTGGTGGAAGTACTTCAACAACTGCAAAAACTGCAACAGGCAAGCCACCTACACCAAAGTTAAAAAGACCTAGTGGTAGCCCCTATAGTTTTGTAAGAACGTTTGATGCAAAAAAAGGTGTTGAATCAGCTATAGATCCTAGCGCATCTGCGGCTGAACAAGGCTTTACAACAGGTTCTGAAATTCAACAACTAGATGCAGGAACACCTGTAACTACTGATGGTGTTCAAGCCCCTACAATGGCTCCTGCTGCTCAAGGAGATGTTACTTTAGGTGAAGCTGTACAACCTGTTGAAGCTTCTACATTTACAGCACAAAAAGCTGAAGCTACTGCACCTACTCAAGCTGCTCAAGGCACAGTATCAACAATTGCTGAAGCTGCTGGGCCTACATTAACTGAAAGAGCTACTGCTGCTCAACGAGACACAGAGCAAGAACAAGCTTCTTTAGCATCTGCTCAAGATTATGAAATTAGTGACGGTGCATATGTTGATGCTGTTACAGGTAAAGTTACAGACATTGCTCCTACAAAAGAAGCAGAATTTAAACAACGCGATGCTATTACAGATAATACTGTTTCATCAGGAGAAGCATCTAAAATTGTTGAGTCTGTTGGTTTTGAAGCTGCATCTAGAAGAGCCGTTACGGGCGAAGCCGCTAAAGGTGCAGCAGCAGAAATGGTTGCAGCCGTAGGAAACATTCCTAAAGAAATAACAGCAGCTATTGTTGAAGACCCTGCCTCAGTAGAAGCAGCTATAGATACACAGCCTGTTGAAGTTAAAGCAGCCATTGCAGCATTACCAACTGAAGCTTTAGTATCTTCTCAAATGGAAGGTCTTTTAGCTTCTATGGATGATGGAGAAGTTCCTGTTTGGGCTAGGCCAGCGGTACAACAAGTAAACTCAATGCTTGCTAAACGAGGTCTTTCTTCATCAACAGTAGGAAGGGATTCGTTATTTAATGCTATTATTCAAACTGCTATGCCTATTGCTCAAAGCAATGCTCAAGCTCTTCAGACTAGAGCAGCACAAAATTTAAGTAATGAGCAACAAGCTAACTTAGCACAGTCTACGGCTGACATGCAGTTAAAGCTGGCTAATTTAGCTAATGAACAAACAGCATCATCTCAAACAGCACAGATGGCACAGCAGATGGCTACACTGCAAAGCCAGTTTAAACAAGACGCTGTTATGACTACTGCACAGCAACAGCAACAAACTGCTATGCAAAACTTGCAAAATCGTCAGCAAGCTTCTGTATTAAATGTTCAGAATCAACAAGCTACAAATTCACAAAATTTAGGTAATGAACAGCAAATAGAACTTGCTAATCTTTCATACTTAAATGCTAGTGCATCTGAAAACATGTCAGCGGAACAACAAACACGCTTAGTTCAAATGCAAACTGCCGCAGACTTTTTAGCTAAGAATGCTGCGTTTAAACAGCAAATGGATTTAGCAAATTTAAGCAACGATCAACAAACAAGACTTGCAAATCTTTCTGCACTTAATCAAGCAAGTGCTGATAATCTAAATGCAGAACAACAAACTGAGTTAGCTAATCTTAATGCTACGTTGCAAACTAATTTAACTCAAGGTAAAATTGCAGAGTCAATGGGGCTTGCTCAGTTAAATGTAGATCAACAACGGGCAGTACAAAATGCAGCAATGGTTGCTAATGTTGATTTAAATAAGTTTAATGCTGAACAGCAAGTAGAATTAGCAAACAGTAAGTTTATGCAGTCTATGACTATGGCTGACTTCAATGCTTCACAACAAGCAGCGATGCAGAATGCCACAACTCTTGCAGCAATGGATATGGCTACAGCCGACCAAGCTACTAAACTAGCTATTACTAACGCTCAAAACTTTTTAAGTATGGACATGGCTAACTTAAACAATGAACAGCAAGCAACTGTTTTAGATCAGCAACAGCAGCAACAGCGTTTGTTATCTGATGCGGCTGCTGCAAATGCTTCTTTACAGTTTAATGCTACGTCTGAAAATCAAACTAATCAGTTTATGGCAAGTCTAGCAAGCTCTATGGAACAGTTTAATTCAACTCAATCTAATGCTATGGCACAGTTCAACACTGCTGAAACTAATAGACAAGCAGCTATAGAAGCAGGGAATGAACTACAAGCTGAACAAATTACTGCTCAATTAGAAGTAGATGTTGCTAAATACAATGAACAGGTTGAATTACAGCGTGATACTTGGAATGCTCAAAATGCTCAAGCAATTGAACAATCTAATATTGCATGGCGTAGATCTGCTAACACCGCAGAAACTGCGGCTATTAATGCAGCTAATCAACAGAATGTTCAAAACGCATATAACTTAACAGCGTTAGAGCAAGCTCAAATCTGGCAGCAATATCGTGATGAAGCATCTTATATTAGACAATCATATGAAAATGAAGAAAACAGAAAGACACAGCTTTATGCTACAGCTATTGGTAATGAAGCAGGAGCAACTAAAGACAGTAGAACATCAAGCAGTTCTTTAGTTTCTATGGTTAATGGGATTATATAGAGGATAGTACAAAATGGGACTTATTTCAAAACTTTTTAAAGGCGTTAAAAAAGTAGTAAAGAAAATAGGCAAAGGTATTAAAAGTGCTTTTAAGTCTGTTGGTAAATTTATGGGGAAGCTAGGCATTATTGGTCAAATTGGTTTAGGGCTTTTAATGCCGGGAATAGGCTCAATGTTCGGAAAGTTTGCTGGTGCTTTAATAGGCACTGGCGGCACAGTAGCTACTGCGGCAGGAAACTTTATTAATGCCGCACTAAATATAGGTACTAAAGTAGGTAATGTTTTTAGTAGTATTACAAAAGGCGTTACAAATGTTGTTGGTGAAGTTGTTGGTGCTGCCGCAAATCAACTTGGTTTAGCTAATCCTATAAAAAACTTTACAGGTGCTTTAGGTATTAATAAAGGAAATGGTTGGAATGTAGCAGGTAAAGGCTTTAACTCTGTTATGGACACAGTTTCTAATGCAGGTACTGATCTCTTATCAAAAGGTCAAGACCTGTTTAGCATGGACACACTTACAGGTAAACACGCAAGCGTATCTAAATACTTAGATGAATTAAAAGTTAAGCGAGATGCTTTAGTTCCTGATCTTAATGTGTCAGCCGAAATGGATTCGGTCACTAATGAATTTACAGGTAAACTTGTTGAAACACCCGATATAGTTCTTGAAGATTCTATGGCAAAAGCTAAAGCTTTAGCAACAGGGCCGAACTTAACAGGTGTAGAAAACATGTCTCGAGGCTTGGATGGGACAATAGCTTCTAATACAGCACAAATGTCAACCGTTGCTGATGGAGTAACTAATGTAGCTACTGAACCAAAAAGTTTACTTAGCAAAGCTAGTGACTTTGTAGTAGAAAAGGCGGGTGACGCTAGAGTAAAACTTGGAGAAGCTCTTACAGATGCACCTTCTAAATTTGTAAGTACAGCAGTAACAACCGCAGGGCAAAAAGCAGGAGGAGGGATTCCTGATGTTAATTATACTACAAATGTAGCTTCAGTTGCTTCTATGCCTACATCACTGTCTATCGGATCAGGTGATTATGCAGGAGATGTTAATTTAAATGCTTACATGGACAACACTAACTACATGAATGCTTCTCCTTATGGACACACAGCAGCTATATATAACTACGGTCAAAGTATGAGAGGAGTAGGCTAATAATGGAAGAAGCATATCTTAAACTACAACAAAAAGGAGGCCGACCTATTGCGGGTCAGTCTTTAACAAACGATCCCGAAAACCCTGCTCCGTTTGAAAAGCAACCAGAATATACAAGTGTTCACCAAGCTTCTGAAGTATTGTTTGAAAAAATGCTACAAAAAGAAGTATACATCCCGCTGATGCAAGCGGTTGAAAGTGGAACACCTGTTATGGAAATTGTTCAGGTAATCTTGTTTAAAGGTTTTACAGAAGGCAAGTGGAATCCTGACTTGTTAATAATGTTAATTGAGCCTGTTGCATATATGATTATAGCTTTAGCAGAACGCTTAGACATTGACTTTGTAGTTTATGAAGACGAAGAACAAGATGAAATAGAAGACGAACAAAACTTTGGAACTCAGTTTGAAGAGTTAGCAATGCAGAAAATAGCAAAAACTTCTGCTCCTCTTAAAGTTCCTGCTGGTGTAATTAGTAATGAAGTGCTTTCTAAGATTGAAGCTATACCCGAAAATAGTTTAGAAGAAACACAGGATGAACCAGTACCTGAACCAACACCTGAACCAATGCAGCAACCTGCAAGCTTGTTAGCTGCTGCTCAATAAAAGGATATAATAATGGCGATTGAAAATATAGGCGAGTCGTTGCTTTCTAATGTACGGCAAAGAAATGATAAAATTGCTCGTCAAACCAGAAAAGCAGAGCGTAAAGATGAATTAAAAACTTTGGGTATGACTTTAGCTGTAGGTGTTGGTAACAAAATGTTAGCTGATAGAACAGCAGATTTTTTAAACAATGAACAAATTTTAGCTTCTAATGTATTGTTTAAAAATGCTAGTTTAGCTAGGACACAAGCTGCCGATGAACAAAAAAAAATTGATCAGCATAAAGGAACAGCAGTAGACTTTTATAGAGATCAAATGAAAACTGAATTTGAAACACAGTTTAAACTGCAACAAGATCCTGATGAAATAGGAACTAAGTTGTATGATGCAAAAATGTTTGACGAACTTACAAAGTTAGCAACAGCAAGGGCTGACGCACACAAAAACCTTTATGAATCTACTTTAAAAATTAAAGATGTTGACACTGTAAATGCTTCTATAGTAAAAGAAATAAAATCAGCGCGTCCACAAAAAGTAGGAGATCTTATAACTTCAGGAATTGCAAATCTATTTACTGGGACTTCTAAGCAAGAAAGAGAACAAGCAGCTATACAATCTATTATAAAAAATGATCCTAATAGAGAAAGAACTATTGCGCTTGCAGAAGAGTTTTAAAGAACTGGCAATGCAATTCTTTCTAAAAACTTTGCAGATATGACTGTTCCTAAAACGCCTGATGAAGAACGATTTCAAACCACAACAACGCATGAAATACAAACATTAAATGATGTTGCATATCTTATAGAAACTACAACACAAACAGACAGGTACAAACAACGTCCTGATATAGTTTCTAAACCTAAAGCTACAAAGTTCTTTGGAACAAATACTGAGGAAACAAAAGCAAATGTTTTAAAAACAGCAAACACAGCTTTTAATTTATCTAAAGAACCTGCACAGCTTTTAACTAGCCCTGCATATGCTGAATTTGTTAAAGCTGTAGGAGATAAAAATATTGTACTAGGCAATATAAAAACTATTGAACAGTACAATACAGTAGCAGAAATTTTACAGACATTTACAGTAGACAACCAAAACTTAAAAGATACAGAAAGAAACGATGCAATTAAAGCAATATTAAGTTCCTTTGTATCAAACAGTATTTCTACTCAAGGAATTTTAGCTAAAGGCACTGATGATGAAGTTGAAGACGCTGTAACAAAGATTATAGAACTTGGAACTCTTTTAAAAGAACAATACTCTAACTAAGAAAGGATAAGTTATGGATGTTGATGTAAAAAACACAGCCGAAGAAGCAGCCGCTAAAGCAATAGAAGCTGCTAAAGAATCTGAAACTTTAGCAGATCCTATTGCTGTACCCGAACCTGAAGAAGATGCAAAATCAACAGGAGTCGGAACAGATATTTTAAGAGTGCTTGCAGACACAAGAGAAAATTTAGAGCCTTTAAATGTTTTGTACGGTGCAAGAATTTTAGCAGAAGATGTAAAACAACTTTTAGGTTTGGACAGTAAATCATCAGAGTTAGAAGCACAACAGCAAGCATTTAAAAAATTCTTTCGTGATAATCCTATAAGTGGTTTTGATCAGCTTTTAAACGCATTTAATAAAACTGATGATATATATACGCCTGAAGGAGATGTTAAACCTACTGAAACTACAGCAGGGGCTGTTGCAGAGTTTGTTCCTTATGTAATTGGAGGCACAAAAGTATATAAAGAATTAGGTGAACGCGGATCAAAGTATATAAGGGGCCTAGCAGCAGGTGCAGTTACTGATGCTGTTTTAAGTGATGTTGAAGACGGAACACTTGCTGATGTAGTTGGTGAATATTTTCCAGAGACTCAATCTAATGTTATTATAGAGTATATGTCTTCAAATGAAAATGATTCTAAGTTAAAAGCAAAAAGTAAAGTGGTGCTGGAAGGTGCAGTCATTGGCGGTGCTATTGATATTGTACTAACAACTCCTAAAATATTAAAATATTTTGGTATTGGAGCTATTGAAAGTGTTAAATATTTAAGTAGGAAAAGTAAGCAGCTATATGGTAAGCCTGTAGAACAATTAGAGTTAGAAGAAAAAGCTGATGTAATGTTAGAAGTTTTAGAAGAAGCTAAAATTAATACACAGTTTAAGCAACAAAGTCAGGTAACAGATGTACAACTTACTGAAACTCCTGAAGGTTCAGCACAGGTTGCATTGCAGAATTCTAGCAAGTTACACAGATTCGTGAATAGATTTTTTACAACGCGAGGATATTTTACGCCTAAAGGATATAACGCTTTTGAAGATTCAGAATATGCTAAAAGACAAACTATTGCTAAAGCAGAGAACATTGCGTTAAGACTTCAACAATCTATAGATGAAATGGCTGAGTCTACTGATCAAGAAGAAGTAATTGAAACTATAAATAAACTTTTTACTCAAGATTTAAAATGGTTAAAAGGCACTAAAGAAGATAAGATTATTGATCTTGCAGACAAATATAATTTAACTGATGTTCAAGCAGAAGAGTTTTTGAATGCTAGAGAATTAATTGATGATATGTCTAATGAACTTATAGGTTCTACTTCTGTTAGTGATTCTTTAAAAGAAACAATTCAAGAAAACGTAGGAGAATATATCCGAAGATCTTACCGTCTTTTTGAAGATTCGGGATATGTTCCAACTCCTGAAGTTCAAAAAGATGCAACAGATTATATTTATAGAAATATTTTAGACAACAAGCCAGATATTTCTGAAGCTTTTGCTTATCAAGAAGCTGTTGATACTGTAAAAGAAATTTTAAAGCAGGGCGACCAAGCAGAATTTTCTGATTATTTTAGTAATCTTAAAAAGATAAATAAAGATATACTAAAGAAACAAGAAACTATACCTTTAGAAATTAGAAGGTTGATGGGCGAAGTTGAACAACCTTCTGAAAATATTATCTTAACTGTTTCAAAAATGACAAACCTTGTAAACAGTACAAAGTTTTACAACAACTTAGAGCAGCTAGGTCATTCTGGTGGATATATATTTAGAAAAGGTGAGCCTCGTCCAGAAGGGTACGACACAAAAATAGCAGGGACTAACTCTAAACTAGATGGTCAATTTACAACTCCTGAAATATTTGACGAGCTTCAAAATAACACTTCTCACTTTTTTACAAACGGGGGTTCAAAATATTATAAAGAGTTTTTAAGTTTTAAAGGACAAGCGCAAAAATTAAAAACTGTTTACAGCCACATGACACATATTCGTAACTTGACAGGCGGTATGCAGTTTGGTTTTGCTAATGGAGTAAATCCTTTTGGTGGAGGAGCAAACGAAACTAGAAAAGTTTTACTAGATTCTATTTTAAAACGTGGAGATAAATCATTTAATAACACGTATGAAAAATACTTACGACTAGGAATTATTAATACTAACGTCAGAGTAAATGAGTTTAGAGCAATTTTAGAATCTGGATATGAAACAAATATAGACGGCTTTCAAAAGAAAGTAGGTTCTAGTTTAGATAAGATAGGTTTAACTAAAAATAGACGCGAGTTTTTTGACAATCTTTATGTTGCAACAGATGATTTTTATAAAATAAATTATTTTAATCAAGAGTTAAGCTTGCTTCAAAAAGCATATCCTGATGTGGCCCCAGACGTTTTAGAAGAGCAAGCTGCAAACATTGTTCGTAATACAATGCCAAACTATGATCGTGTTCCTAAAGGCGTAAAATCTTTAAGGCAGCTTCCTGTCGGTAGTTTTTTCTCATTCCCAGCAGAAATAATTAGAACCTCTGCCCACATTGCTAGGCAATCAGCTAAAGAAATGCAATCTACTAATCCTCTTATACGAGACAGAGGATTAAAAAGAATGGCAGGATTTACTGTTACAACAATGGCGTTTGGTCAAGTAGCCGACATGTCTGCAAAACTAGCAGGGTTTAACGAAGAAGAACAGAAGGCTATTGCAATATTGAGCGAAACTCCTTGGTCAAATACTGCTCCGCGCAATATTGTAAAAATAGATGGTAAGATATACACCAACGATACGCAATACATTGACTCATACAGTGCTTTAAAAGATCCTTTACGTTCTGCGGCTTACGCATGGAGTAAAGGAGAAATAAACGAAGACGAGTTTGAAATAAAAGTTTTAGATTCTACTGCGGCTTTCGCTTATAGCTTTTTTAAACCATATATTGATGAAGCTATTTTAACGTCTGCTATTACAGATGTAACTTTAGCTGCTTTAAATGAAGATGGAAGAACTCCTAACGGTAAAGAAATATTTACCCCCGGTCTTACTGTTGCAGAAAAATCTGCAAATGTTTTGCAACATTTAGGAAAAACTTTAGTTCCCGGATCTGCGTTAAGTATTAAAAGTTTAATAGACACGATGAATGAAAAACCAAATAGAACTACAGGTAAGACTAAATCTAAACCTGCTGAACTTGTTGCAAACATGACAGGAGTAAAGTTTACAGAAGTAGATATTGAAAGTGCTATTAAGTTTGCTGTTTCTGATTTTAAAAGAGACTCTAGTTTGTCTATAACTACAGGAATAAACTTTGAACGCAATTCTGATGAAGTTATTAAAAGATATAAGCAACAACAAAAAGTTCGTTTAAAGTCTTATAAAGAGCTTTATAGAACTTTAAAAGCTGCTGAATATCTTATAGATGAAGATGAAATGTATAGTTTTGCTTTAGAAAACGGACTGAGCAGAAAAGATTTAGCCGCTATAAGCATGGGATATTTTAAACCTAGCAGACCACCGCAAAAAAGCACTGTGGCGTTAGAAGAAAAAACTCCTAATGTAACAAGCACAAAGCAAGCAATTAATGTTTCAGAAGAGCTTGAACAAGTATACCTAGATTTATGGGATATAAGGCTTAACGATCCTATTACAGGTGAAAAGAAGGGCGATCAAGAAAGACTTCAAAAAGTTATGGGCGGTGTCGTAGACAAGCTTGTGCCTAATGCTCCTGAAAACCCTTCAGATAGAATTAATAAGGTTACAGGGATGCCATATAATTTAGAGGCAGGTGCAGCTTATTTAGAAGAGTCCGATCCTATTAGATCTTTAGTTATGGCTGCTGGAGGAAGAGTACGTAAAAGCAGTGGCGGTGAGATGGTGGCTAACCTTGTAGGCATCTCTAAAGAAGATCTTGAGTGGGCTAAAAGTCAAGACAAGCGTTATAGCAAATCTGAAGAACTAGACGGTAAAGGAGATGCAGCCCGTCACCTTGCTTTAGGTTGGATTACTCAAAGAGCAGAGAATCCTGATCTAGCATTGAAGGCTGCAAACTTCCGCGAAAACTTGAGCCTTAGACGTTTAGATAAGCCAATGGATCAACACAACAACAATCTAGGGGCTACTATTAAGGCTAATACTTTTAAAGAAGCAGAAGCTCAGATAGATAAACTCATTGCTGACAAAGAAGCTATGTACATGACACCCTCAGAAAGTGATCGAATGCGTGGGTATAGTAAAGGCAGTCTTGTTGCCAAGATGTTTTTTGCGCCTAAAAAATCATCAGGGCTGTATAGTGCCGCAGAAAAAGCTTCTCAGAAACTTGAAGGTTCTAAACCCAGAGAAGGTCAAGCATTTTTAAATGAAATTAAAAAAGATCCAGATGTTACTGATGAAGAATTAAAGTGGACAAAAGCTAATGAAAAGTTTGCTAACGATAAGAAGGTAACAAAAGAAGAAGTTCAGGAATTTTTTAAAGAAAATGATTTTGACTTTGATGTTGCAGTAGGACGCTCTGATGTTGATAGACCAGATGCAGATTTTAAAGTTCAGCCTGAACATTTAAATTATTCATTTGAAGGTGAGAATACTCAAAATTATCGTGAACTTGTACTTTCTATTCCAGACAAATATAAGAAAGTAGATCTTGATTTTGAATATGAGGATCACCATCCGCAAGCTAAAAATCAATTTGCTCATGTTCGTTTATCTGATATACAGCAAACTGATGATGCGTTTAATACAACTTTATTGGTTGATGAAATACAATCAGACGCACATCAAAGAGCAACTGGAAAAAGCGGGAAAGGCTACTATACTATAGAAGATGAAAAACTATTAAAGGAAAAGAAAAAAGAAATAACTTATACAAACGATTTTATTAAACTGAGTAATGAAAAAGAGAACCTTGTAGATAAGCTTGATCAACTAGACGATATGATAGATGATGAAATTATAACAGAAGCAGAATATATACAAAGACGAGATACTCTTCAAACCCGAATAGGTGAGGTTAATAAAGATTTAGCTTCAGCAGACGACATGCTTGCTAAAGAAGATGAATTTTTAGATTTAATAATGAAACTTGAAACCAAAACTCCAGAACTTCCGCTTAAACAAGGAAAGCAATGGGGTGCTGCGGGTCTACGCCAAGCTATGAAAGTAGCAGCAGAAGAAGGCTATGATCAAGTTGCTTTGACTACTGGTCAACTACAAGCTATAAGAAATAATAAGATAGGTAATATTAAAGAAGCTTTATTGTTTAAAAAACAAGACATAAAAACTGGAGAGCCTAGAGGTTGGGCAATACAAGGTGTTAATACAGACGACGAGTTTAATGATTTTTTAGTTGTCTTTGATACTTTTGAAGAAGCTGTTCAAAAACTACCTAAAGTTCTTGGAAAAGAAAATGCAGAAAAATTACTTGCTTCAACCCCTGATGATGCAGGAGAATATGCACTTAAACAACCAATGACCATGAAGATGGGTGGTCAGAAGTACATAGATTTTTATGATGGTACTTTACAAAAAATATGGAAACGAGACTTTGCTGACAAATACGATGTTGATATTGAGATGATTAAATATAATCAAGGAGATAAAACTGTAGAACTTCCCACTCTTAAAATAACTGATAAGATGCGAGAAGATATTCTTAAAGGTTTGAAAATGTTTGTATCAGGTGGACTCGTAGAAGAAACATTACACAATTTAAAAGGAGCAAGGACAGCTAATGACTGAAGAAATAAAGTTTAAGTATTTTAAACTAAGTGATTTTAATTGCCAAGAAACAGGCAAGAATGAAATGGATGTTGCCTTTATTAGAAAGCTAGACCACTTGAGAGATGTTTGTGGTTTTCCTTTTATTGTTACAAGCGGCTATAGAGATCTTCAACACAGCGCGGAAAGACATAAACCCAATGGTGGTGGAACGCACACTAGGGGGATTGCCGCTGATATTGCAGTAAATGGAGGTAGGCAGCGTATGCAGATTGTGCGTCATGCCTGTGCTTTGGGTTTTGTAGGCATAGGCATAGCTAAAGGTTTTGTACACGTTGATATGCGAGATGATCATAAACCTGTTATGTGGTGTTATTAAGGAGATAGACTTATGTTGCAATCATTGATTGGGCCAGTTACCGGACTACTAGATAAATTTATAGAAGATAAAGACAAGAAGAATGCCATCGCATTTGAACTTACTACAATGGCTGAAAGACACGCGCAAGAGCTTGCGAAAGGCCAGCTTGAAGTTAATAAGACTGAAGCGGCACATAAGAGTTTATTTGTGGCAGGTTGGCGACCCGCAATAGGTTGGATATGTGGACTAGCCTTACTCTATTCTACTATCTTAGCTCCAATACTGGGCATTTGGTTTTCTGTCCCGCCTGTTGATAGCTCATTACTTACAAGTGTGCTAATGGGTATGTTAGGTTTAGGTGCAATGCGTACCGTAGAAAAATCTAAAGGCGTTCAAAGGGAGAAATAGCATGGCAGCAAAGAAAAAGAAATCTACTGTAAATAAAGCAGAAAACTACACTAAGCCCGCTATGCGTAAACGCTTATTTGAAAAGATTAAAGCAGGGACTAAGGGCGGTAAAGCGGGTCAGTGGTCTGCGCGGAAAGCCCAAATGTTAGCTAAAGAATATAAAGCAGCAGGAGGAGGTTACAAATGAAAGTAAAAGCACCAGCAGGACATCATTGGATGAAACAAAAGAACGGTTCGTTTAAATTAATGAAGCATACCGGAAAGTTTGTTAAGCATAAAGGAGCAAGTCTGGAAGCTAACTTCTCAGTGCAGAAGGTACATAAGTAATGGCACTTAAAAAACCACAGAAGTCTTTAAAGAAATGGACTGAACAGAAGTGGCGTACAAAGTCTGGTAAGCCTAGCGCAAAAACAGGTGAGCGATACTTACCTGAAAAAGCTATTAAGGCTTTAACTAAAAAGGAATATGCTGCAACTTCTAAAAAGAAAAAAGAAGATACTAAAAAAGGTAAGCAGCATAGTAAGCAGCCAAAAAAGATAGCGGCAAAGACAAGGAAATATAGGAAGAAATAGCTATGAGAGAAGATTACAAGAAAGGCGGTAAGGCTAAAAACAAAGATTCTCGTTTAACTAAAGCAGGAGTAAGCGGTTATAACAAGCCCAAGCGTACACCGAATCACCCGAAGAAAAGCCATGTTGTTGTTGCGAAGGAAGGCGACAAAATCAAAACTATTCGTTTTGGAGAACAAGGAGCAAAAACAGCAGGGAAACCTAAAGCTGGAGAATCAGCAGCAATGAAAAAGAAACGCGCAAGTTTTAAAGCGCGTCATGCTAGGAACATAAAGAAAGGTAAAATGTCTGCTGCTTACTGGGCAGACCGTGAAAAGTGGTAGTCTGCTTTTAACCTTTGTGATTCAAAGCATTTAGTTCTTCTTCAAGAAAAGCATGTAAGACATCTAGTTTTGGTTTCGTAAGATGTACAATGTTTCTTATAGTTTCCAATTCTTCACCTTTGAAAGCTTTATGTAGATCCTCTAGGGGGATGCCGCACATTTCTGTAACGACACTCCCCTTAGAATCTATAAGTATTTTAAAACCTAATACAGTGGCTTCTTGAGGCTTAGACAATTTCACAAGCCCCACCTGTACAAGCTAGTTCTTGAGAGCCTGTTGTATTATCTTCTTTTTCAAACATACCTAAATCTTCCCAATTAACATCTACAGGCATTGAGGAAAGTAAATCTTTATACTGAGCTTTATCAATGTCTTCATATGGAGCTTGTTGATATACATGATCACTGACTGGCAAAAGACTAATCCCGCTGCACAAATCAAAGTTATTCCATATCCACTGTGCTACTTCCAAGAATTCATCGTCTGTATAATAAACAGTAATGCTTGGTTTATGCTCGCACCAGTGGTTTTGGTAAGCTTTCCAGAGTTCTAGCTGCTGCATTGCACCTACATCAGCAACAGTTACGCTTTCTTTTGGGGCAGCAACTGGGAAACTGAACACTGAAGAACTGGGTGACATTACATCTTGTTCTACGGGGAATCCTTTTTCTTGCATAAAGACTGCAAGCGGGTCTTTTTTGTCGCTACGTACTCTCCGAATGTAATACTTAGAGAACCTTGGATGAATGCCAGAAGCAGAATCAACAAGCTGAGAAACAGTACCACTAGGCTTAACACATGTAATAGCCGCAGACTGATTAATCCCAAGATTTGCAGCCCACTCTTTGTTTGTTTTAACAGCAACGTCACGAATGACTTCCAAGTATTTTCCAAGTTCTTCAGGTTCTGCACCGCTTAATACCCTATGATCCATTATTCCCGTCATGCTTACACCTAACAATGCTTCTTCTTCCGTATTCCTTTTCCATATATTTCGTAAGTACCGAAAGTCTGTTAGTGTAGCTTGCAGTGTACCAATGATAGCTGCTATTTCTGTTTTCTTTTTAAGAGAAGCTAACGTATCGTCAGCACGTACAACAATTTCTGAAAGATTACAGAACTGATTACTACGCAGGATAATCTCAGAGCAGGGATTAGTGCCAAAGTCCTGTTCACTGTCACGCCTACCGTTACGCGCTGCAATCTTTTGTGCGGCTACACGGCTAAAGATACCACGCTCACCAGCTTTTGACTCATACATTGTCTGCATCTCATTTAGAAACGCTTCAAAGTCTGGCTTCTCAGTATACGCTACGCTGTTGTTTGCTAAAGCCCTGTGTCCTTCAGTACGCCACCAGTCTCCTGACTTAGCTTTAGCCATGCGTTGATCAGAGAGATTAGAAAGACTAATCAATGCAGAACGTCTTACTCCTCCAACAACTACAATGTCAGCAATTTTACATACAATATCGTGACACTCAATAGACGTTAGCTTTCGTCCATGTGCTTTTTGAAATACTTCAATACAAAAGTTAAATAAATCTATCAAGGGTTCTGGGCCAGAAGCACGACCACCAAAAGTTTTTAGTCTTTCACCTGAACCTCTTACTTTAGTTACATCCCACTTTGGTATTTTACCTGCATAAAGCATAGCAATAAGTTCACGGAAAGCTGAAGCCCATCCAATCTTACTATCAGCAACTACAATAATACTATCTGTTTCATGGAAAGTTTCTGCTATCTCAGGCAGTTTAGAAATAAAGTTACGCTCAACACTAAACCCTACGCCTGTACCACACATAAGAACATACATTAATTCATCAAAACTTCTGGGAGAATCAATGTGTAGGTAACTGCAATTAAATCCAGCTACATTATCTTTATCTAAAGCTATGCCCGCTGTCATCATACAGCGCATAGATGGCATTACTTCTAAATTATAAATAGAATTAAAAAGCTTGAGTGCTGTTTTATCATCTATCTGTCCACGATCTTTCCAAAAGGATACATATCTGTTGACTGTCTCATCCCAACGCTCTCGTCTGCTCTCGTCTGGAAGCCAACGTGCGTACCTGCTCTTGTGTATAAACTGTTGATACTGATCCATTAGTTGTTCTCCTCTGCTACCATGTCTGTTAGTTTGTTTAAGTACCAGCCAGCCTTCTGCAAGTCCTGTACCTGCTTGCCCTTATAGTCGTACCTCCAAAGGTACTTCATACAGTTGCCCTTGAGGTAGCCTTTAAATGCAACACTGGACATGGACTCCTCTATTGCATCAATACACTCTATGTTGCCAGTGTTATAATGACTAGGCTTGTTAACTACATCCTCTTCCCACGCCTCAGAGGCTTCATCGTGTGCTGCCCTCATCCACACATCTAACCCTGTGGCTTTCTTTTCAATAGCGGGTGATTGCTGGCGCAGCCTGTCCCAATCTGCTGGTGTTGCATCATCTATGCTCATTTTCATGTGCCTTATTATGTTTACGTTTAGTTTTTTTTAGCTCTGTCGCAGAAGATACTTTCTTAAACTTCTTCTTTCTGTCAAATCTAGACCTTCTTTCATCTTTGCGACTCTGCTCGTTCATTTGAATGTTTCTCTTTTAGCAACATTAATCCAACCATCTGGTATAGTATCTTCGCTGTACCAAGTAAATCCGTTTGCTGTTGCCCATTCTCCATGACTTCTTTTAGTACCGTCTTTTCTACGCTTGGCTTGAGGCATTGGAGCAGAAGAGTTAGCAAAAAGAAAAACAAGTTCAGTATCTTCGGGTAACACTTTGTTTATCCAAATGTATTTACTGTATTCAGAATAGTCCCAGAAACGTCCTTTAGCTTCTAGAAGGATTGTCTTCCCCGCAACTTCTTTAACAAAGTCTGGTTCATATTTATGTTGAACAGTATACTCAATTTTATCAGAGTGGAAACTCCAAGCATCTAAGATACCTGAATGTAATTCATACTCCCAGTTAGAATCATATCCTGTCATAACATTTTTCTCAACAGGCCGCTTGACTCTTGCTTTTCTAAATCCTTTTTTATTTTTCAATGTAACTGTGCCTCTCTTCTTTCTAGTTCTGCCTCTATTAAATCCATAAGGTCTTCTAAAAAGTTTTTATCTAGATCCATGATAGAGTTATCAGTATTGTATAGGAAACTACCTACAGCAATAATTGCATTTTCAATTTCTATACCTGACTTTTTGCCATTTTCCATTGTACCATCTCCAAAGTTATATCTTTAATTTCAAGTTCTGGAAAAATTTTAATAAGCTGTTTGATTTTTTTAGACATCCACTTAGGGTGATAAGCACTCAACCGCATATTGTTAGATACAAAGATATGTGTTTGATCAGGCATTAATTCTTTGTAGTTATCAAGTGTGACAGCGTTTGCTTCTTCTTCATTTAACAAAGATCTTAGCCACTCTACCAATAAAACATCTGTTTGTTTGCGAATGCTTTTTGCTTTTTTACTGTTCACAGTAGTTCCTCTACTTTAGGTTCAACAACAACCTTAGTCAAATATGAAAGGCCGTTAGAATATTTAAATGTCCGTAATCCTTCACCATCATTTGAATCAGCATGGCATTGATATTTATATTTACACCAGCTACAGCCTTTGGCTAGTTTCATGTTTCCTTTCTTGCCATCTTCTACTGGATCGTAGCAATAGTCGGGGGGCGTGTCAAGATCTAAAGAAGGGATTAGCTGGTTAATTTTAAACTTAATGTTGGGCTTATCTAAATCATCGGGAACATACATACATAGCTCACCGCTTTCTTTATTCAAAACTAAAAACCCGCCTTCAGTAGTTCCTTCAGCTTCTTCATATCCTGAAAGCTGCCCAAGATAACCAAAAGGATCGTCCTGTGCTAGTCTCCCATCACGAAACTTATTGAATGCAAACCGTGATGCTGTTTTAACATCGACAACCTCCCCATTAATTTTACAATCCATATGGCCTACAACACCTTCGACAACCACTTCTTTCTGTTCATCGGTAACTTCGTGTTTAGCCATACGTACCAACATTAGTACAACTTCTTCCAGCAAATGCCCATAAAGAAACTTTATCTGTGTCGGCCCATCAATATCGCTGCGTCCTTGTGGATCTCTTTTCTCGTACCACAACTGACGATGGGGCTTACCTGCATTAGACATACGCACAGTAAAGTCTTCGTTTTGTTTACGAGGAGTTGCCCAAGACTTTAAGGCGGCTCTAATGTCTTCTACCGTTTTATCTATGTCTTCGTCTGTAAGAGGGAGAGGCTCTCCTGCACTTAAATTTTCTAAGTGCTTATAAATATCAGGCACTACTGTTGATAGCTTACTCATCTTGTTCTCCAATAACGGAATCTATAATTCTAGTGGCAATAGCAACGCTACATTTAAACCATTCATTACGCTGTTCAAATAAGTCTGAAAGTCTTTTGTGTGCTTCTGTTTCAACGGCTCTTCGATCAAGAGCAGAGACAACATAAGCAAGTTCATAGTCTCTAAAAGGGGAAGAGGTCTGATAGTTTTTAGCTCTATCAGACGCTTCTACTGCCATGCCTACTTTAACCCAACCTTCCCAAGCAGGGTTAGTAATAATATAAATTTCACCTGAGATGCTGTCAGTATAATTAGGTAAAGACTTAAAAGCTGCATCTTCAAATCCTTTATATCTACCAGCTTTATATAAGGGGTGTAGTTTTTTAACTTCTTTACTATCTACAAACATACGTTTTTGATCTCTAGCTTTAACAGCTTGGGGGTTATCTTTATAGTAATACTCTTTACCTGTCTTGGGATTGATTGCGTTCATGCCTTACTCCTTTAAAACTTCTAAGGTTTTAAGGGCTGACTGATCTAAAGCAAACAATTCGCCCCAACCTAGATTAATAATGTTTTTTTGATTTAACAGTTCTTCTTTAGAAGCAAGACCTGCAAATGTATAACTAGGAAAAGAGCCTACCATTAACATATAGTAATCGCAAGACTTATTTACTTTATGAAGTCCTGCACACAGCCTTCCAGTTTTATACTTAGTAGATTTAACGTCTATAGTTTTACCATTAAACATAAGATCATGGTCAGGGATAACATCTAAATCTAAATCGGGCCAGACATTTAAAAGTTTTGCTGCGGCCAACTCCGAACCAAATCCTTCTAGGTCAGTTTCAAAATCAGACTGTGGGCCTTTCCGGTTATTCTTAATACCCGCTGCTCTAGATGTTTCGTATCTAGACTTAGCCATGTGTTTAGCAATGCGCTGTTCAACAGCATTTAAATTAATGTGTTTCGCTCCAGTTGTTTCCAACATGATAGTCTCCGTCTAGTGGACAGTTAAGGTTTAATTCTACACCTGCTTCAATAATAGCTTCTACTCCTAGTTTTCCTACAGTATCAGCTACAGTTTCGTTACATTCTATTTGCCATTCGTCATGTACATTAGCGACAAACTTAGCATCTAAGTGTCGTATTTTTGTATCCAGAATAATCAACGCTTGTTTCATTACAATCGCCCCTGCTCCCTGCAATAAAGTATTTAAAGCTGCGTGTTCAGACCGGACTAAAAGCTTGCGGCCATCAAGACCTTTTATTTTGCCTGACTTAGCTTCTCTTTGTACTTTTCCTGAAAGATTTTTAAATGATGGGAGATTATCAAAGAAAGACTTTCTAAGTTCTTTACCTGCTGCTCTACCTCTTCCAGCCACTGAGCCAAGCTTTGCATCTCCTGCTCCGTACAAGAGTGCATAGATAAAAGTTTTTGCCTGATTTCTAGATTCAAGTCCTGCAAGTTTTTGGTTAGCTGTGTGGATGTCTCCATTGAGTATTTCATTTGTATAAGCCTCGTCATTTAAATAATGTGCAAGCATCCTAAGTTCTAAGCCAGACGCATCAATGCCTACAAGTTTATATCCTTTTGGCACAGTCCAACACGACCTACACTCTTTGCCATAAGGGGAGTTGCTACTGGGGATTTGAGCCATGTTCGGGTGGGAATGTGTCATTCTAGATGTCACTGCTCCATTAGGATTAACATAGCCATGCACTCTTCCTGTATCTTCATTCAACTCTTTAAGCCAACTGTTCACTTGAGCTAAACGCTTTTGAAGCATTAGATAGTTAGCAATAAGGGCAGCTTCGGGAATATGCTTAACTTTATTTAAAGTACCTTCATCAACAATAGGCTGTCCTGTAGGAGTATAGTTCTTGGGCTTCCATCCGAACCGAATAAGATACTCTCCGATCTGTTTGCGTGATCCAAGGTTAAACTCAATAAATGTTTTTCGTGCAATAGGTTTGCGTTCAATATCTAAAGCAAGTATTTCATATTCCCTATCATTAAGTCTTACACCTTTTCCGTGTTGATCAACTGCTGTTTTAGCTAACGCTCCGGTAGCAGTAAACTTAGGGGTTAGTATCTGAGTAACAACAGTAGGTTTAAATCTTTCTTGAACCTCTTGTTTAACTTCATCTAGCTTTTCTTGGAACATTGCAACAAGAAGCATTGCTTTACGTTGATCAAGTACAAACCCGTTAGTTCTTTGTTGATCTACAATCTTAGCTGTAGCGTGTTCAATCTTAACAGATGTAGGGGTGAAGCCTCTGCTTTCTAACTTCAAAGCTTGATATACTTTATAGTTCAACTCGACATCTCTGCGACAATAATCTAGCATCTCAGGGCGATAGTAGTCCCAAGCATCTTCCTGTTCGCCATATGTTCCTTTGTTAAACCCTATACGATAGCCCCAGTTCTCAAGGCCGTGGCCTCCTTCTCTTGTAGGTTTAAATAAGCGGGAAAGAACTAGAGTATCTACAGCCTTAGATTTAGATAAGTCTACACCTGCAATTCTTTCTACCGCAGGGATGTCATACCCTATTATGTTATGTCCTATTAACTTTGTTGCAGACATTAGCATATCATATCCTTCTTGTAGCTGAGTGTTGTCAAATGTAAACACATCCTTAGTGTCTACATCCATAGCTACAATACAAAATATTTTAGTGGGGTTTAGTCCATCAGCTTCTATATCAAAAACTAAATTACTCATAGCTCTTCTCCAGTAAACTCATCATCACTATAATCTAAAATCTCTTTGAGTCTTCCTGTCTCATTCTCATATAAAAGGTGAGTAGCTATACCGACATCCCCTGTGTATCGAGACTTCAACACCCTGACTCTAGTAGTAGATGCTTCAATCTCATCATCGCTCTGCTGATTTCGTTCCAAAGCTATGACACAATCAGACAACTGTGCAATGCTCTGAGAGCCTCTAAGGTGCGATAGCCCTGTCTCAATACCATTCTCATGGCCTCTATTGCCATCTATTCTCCGCAAGTGAGACACTAGAATCATGCCACAGCCTGTCTCTTCGACCAGTGTTCTGAGTCTGTGCATAATACTATCAATAGCTTTACGTTCGTCATTCTCCAGTGTAGAGAGAACTAACATATGCAGGTGATCAACAACTATCCACTTGCAGTCTAATCCAATAATCATATATCTAAGCTTGCTGAATATATCATCAAGATTATTAACACCGTGGTGAGCGTGTATCCAAACCCTTCCTGTGTTCTCACCCATAAAGACTTTCTCAAAGCAAGCATCTAGTTCTGAGGGGGTGAATCTATTCTTTACGCTTTCCAAGTGTAGCTTTGCATTAGCCTCAATAGACATTATGCCTTCGGCAGTTCTAGACCAGTTCTCTTCTAAAGCGAGAACCCCTACGTTATCTTTGGTGTGTTGTATTAGCCAGTGTTCTAGCTCTCTGGTAACACTAGACTTACCAAGACCTGTACCTCCAGTGAGCGTCAGAAGTTCTCCTGCTCTTAGTCCTTCTAGCTTTCTGTTGAGGCCGAACCAAGGGTAAGGGATAGCGGTTATTTTGTTAGCCCTTAGTTCTTGATAAGCCTCAAGCTGCTCTGATAAATTTAATACGCCAGAGGGTGTGTAGACTTTAGCATCCCAGAAGCAGCTAACAAAAGTAGAATGTCTACCTTGCCGCAACATATCATTGGGATCTTTGAAGTCCGTAGGGAGGGTCATTAACTTGGCTTTGCCGGGGGTCAGTAGCTTCGCTATTTTTCTTGAAGCCTCCTGACCAGCAGAGTCGTTGTCAAAACAAATAACAACAGAATCAAAAGATTCTAAAAACTCTAGATTATTTTTAACATCTTTCACTCCACCACCAGCACCATTCTTTACAGAAACTACAGGCCATTTGCTGCCCATAAGTTCATATGCTGCCATAGCATCACACTCGCCTTCAACTAAGGTAATAAATTTACCACCCGACTTGAATAGCTGTTCACCAAACAGGCCGCTTTCTTTAGCATTACCTGTCCAAACAAAGTCTTTATTGGGCTTGCGGATTTTAGATCCCACATACTCGTTCTTGTGGTAGTAGGGATAATGATGGGTAGTGATAGAGTTATTGGATAGTGTAGATTTTACACCGTATTTTTTAGCTGTTGCTAAACTGATCTTGCGATCAATCAACTCATTGAACTGAGCAGAAGGGTTGTTATCAGACATGTTTTTATTTCTCTGATACGTATCAAATTCCGTTATTGTATCTGGTTGTTGTACTTCCTGTGTACTGTAGTTTTTAAAATATTTAGAACAGCTAAAACACCAAGCTGAACCATCTTCATTTATTGATGCGGCATCAGAACTCCCGCACTCGAAACAAGGTTGATGAAATTTTACAAAAGGCATTGTTATTCCTCATTAGATGTAGCACTCCTTACTACTATAGCCTCTTCCGTTAGATGGGTTTTAAGATTATTTATTAATGTTACTGTAGCTGCTTGCATAATAGATACAGTAGTTATAGCTTCTTGAAGTTTTAAATCTGCCTCCAGTAAAGCCCTAACAAGAGCTTTACCTTCGGCAGTGAACTTCTCTGTATCATAAGAGCAATCATCTACTGTTATGATAGAATCAGACATCTTACAACTCGTCTTCCATGTTTGAGTCAAACGCATCGAACTCTGATCCGTCAGGTGAACCAACTTCTACTAAGTCAATAACCTGCATTGCTTGGAAATCTAGTCCCTTAAAGACTTTCCCTTTCCATTCCGACTCCCACTCCTTGTACTGAACACGCACATTAGAACCATTACCTACTCTAGCATCTAGTGGATTTTTAAACTTATCTACTAAACGTGGAGCAGGGCGTACCATTCCGTTCGGGCCATTAACTTTACGTTTAATAACCAGTGCCTGTCCTTCATCCATTTGTTTTACAGTGAACCCTCGTGATTGAAAGTCTTCTGCTGTTGCTTCGTCAACCACTAGATTTACTGTGTATACAGGATCATAGGTTGTGTTTGGTGATGTTACTGAAGCCCAATAAGCTTCGCCTTGTAGTATAGCCATGCTATGTTACCTTTGGTTAGGTGAGTGAATTCGTACTGTATCATGCTTAAAAACTGCTGTCAAGCTATTTATTTCCGTCAACTTCAACGGCTTCTTCCTTAATAAAAATACCGTCCAACATCTTACCGCGCCTATCTTTAATATCTTCATAGGCGTGATCTATACATTCCTTTAAAGACAAGTTGTGTCGGACAGCAATGTTTACCAGCACCACAATGATGTCTCCAATGTCATCAATGGGTGTGGTCTTCTTGCAAACGCTGTCAGAAAGTTCGCCTACTTCCTGAATAAGTTTTAGCACTTGCTGTTTGTCATCAGATCCGTGAATAAGATTCCTAGCTAAGTGCCACGAAACAATATTCTGAATTGATAATTCAATACCTCTATTCTCTTCGCTCATTTTTCCTTACTCCATATTTGTCCACCTTTCACAGAAACTTTAACGACATCTTTGCAATTAGGTACTGGTAATGTAGGAGGTGTAGATATATTATATAATCTTTCCATATCTATTATCGTGTTGTATTCTGTTTGTTCTACTATAAATTTTATCACATCTTTCTCTTTTACATTGTATGTTTTACAGGCTTCTGATAGTTTAATTTCTTGCGTTGTTACTGCCATAACTGCTTTGGCCGTTGCCATTGCTTCTGTACTAGGATTTCCTGATAAGGATTCTTCAAACATACTCATACAGTTACTCCTGTTAGTACAGTAAATGTGTAATACATTATAACAAGTGAGCCTAAAACTAACGTGGCTCTAGTTATCTTGGGTAATCTTACACCTGTTCTTTTAAGATTAAACATTCTTTTTAGCTTCTTTTTCACTCCTTTTCTCCTGATCTTTTACTAACTTTTTAAATTCTTTATTAAAGATTTTATCAAAGTTTGAATTAAATTTATCCTTGTCTACTGGTCTGGCGGTAGATCCTTTACCGCCATGTGTCTGTCCTGATGCCATTAACTTTCTTCCTGATAAGGTTTTCCCAAACTAAAGACTAACAAAGGAAGTAAGATTATAATGCCTTCAAAGCACATATATTCTCCTTCATCTGTTAAACTATTGTGTACCCAGATCGGTCTTGCATCACAGAACTCTAAGTCTAAACCTACTCCATTGCGTAGTTCTAAAGATATACTATATCCACCTACATGAATTGAAAACATATTAAGCCGCCAGTTGTATACGTTGGTTAGTGAATGCAGATCGTACTGTCTGCTGTCTTTGATTTTGTATAGCTGCTATGTTGTGCATAGATGATTCCCTTGATGTTTCTGCATGAGTTGACCAATCTGTCATAGCATTATATACAGCCCAGAAATTACTACCTAATCTGTGTTTGTATACTCCTACATATTTTGCCCAGATAAACTCTAAACTTTTATTCCTGCGGGGCATGTCTTGCAACGCTGTTTCCGGTGTTCCACCATCGGCTATCAACTCTAATGCTTTATTAGCTTTAAGAGACTTACAAAAGAATATAAACGCTTGCTGATCTGTGACTTGTTTTTTAGACCACTCTGCCCACAACTCTCTTTCTTTTTCAAAGACCTCTAAAGATTTAGTAATTGCTCTACCACCATGCTCAATGTTCAAAGAGCGAGTGTGTTTAGCTTTAAACACTGCAACCTCACCGCCAACAAAGACTTGTAGATTTGTACAAGCTTGCTGTATAGCTGCTGCACTAATCATAAACGGCCATGTTCCATCAAAGGATGATATAGATAATAGACTTAACGCTGCTGTATCACCATCTGGTGTCTGATAAGTATGCTCTGGAAGTCTATACTGCACAAAAGTTCTTGATCCATTGTGAGATGTTCGGATAATTTCCTGCATATTATTTAACTGTAGCCCTGATCGCTCTAAGATATTACGGGTTACATCTATCATGTGCTTCGGTGCTACAGCTTTATAGCCATGACCATGTACTCCAAGTTCTTCTCCTGTATCTGTTCGATAGATTACAGACTTCGAACTAGGGAACTCAGTACCATCATCGTCAGCCAAATAAACTAAAGGTGCAGTAGCTATATCAAAATCTGCTTGGCCGTAACCACCATCTCTAATAGAGTTGAGGGCTGTGTTGTTTGTAAACATCGGTGTAATATTATTCATTTGGATTCTCCAATTATTGAGATTAAATTATATAAAATTAAACAACTACTGTCAATAATAAAACATCACTTGACAGTATTAAAAATACCTTTAAAATACCTTAAAGGGTTTATGCACTTTTTAAGTTATCTTCAGTAGGATATACATAAGTATCCTCTAAATCTTTAAAGTTAATTGAATCTTTAAAACAGTTTTTACATAACTGTTCGTTATACTTGTGGTCTTCATAATCCCTTAAACACATACTACAGTTTAAAATTCTTCCTTGTTTATCTGATCTAATAGTCATAGTGGTTTCACCTTTTTCTTTTCTTTAGCTTTAAATTTCTTCAAAGAGCCAGTCGATATTACATAAATATATTGCCATTTATATCCTGTCTTAACTCTCCAACCCCCATACCAACCACCAAGCCATACTCTGACAGGCTCATAACCTCTATCTAAAACCTTCTGCATGGTGGGATTTTCAATAGCATATTTACTCATCTATATTCTCCCGTTGCTCAACATAATAATTATTGTTTAGTGATACCCATGATAGGTATTTAGCCGCATCAAGGGCATTTTCTTCCCAGTAGTAACTCTCTAATTTATAGCCATCGCCTTGGCGAATGACATACCAATTGCCAGAGAAACGATTAGGGCTAGGTTCGTTATTCATTAGCTTCAATAACCTCTACAGGTTCTCTATCTACAACCTTCCTGCCATACTCTTCGTAATAGCTTCCCGCTTTAGCGAACTTCAAAGCTTCTTCAGGACTGCTTGCAGGAACATCAATATAATATCCATGAACTTCAGACATCATAACTTTATATCTATTTAATTTA
>Ga0102817_1000019_pt1 | contig 45565 bp, 38 predicted proteins | sample ColrivemetaGS555_FD_78193 | JGI IMG/M metagenome (GOLD analysis project Ga0102817, IMG submission 78193) | Estuarine microbial communities from the Columbia River estuary - Ebb tide non-ETM metaG S.555 | ecosystem: Environmental > Aquatic > Marine > Intertidal zone > Estuary | place: USA...
ATTAAAAATAATATCATCAAGAATATTACCTGCCCATTTTCTAAATTTCTTAGCTATTTCTTTCTTACTGTTATAAAGTAAACGATAAACGCCTTGACTTGTTAAAAATATCGTATCTGGATTACCACTATTTGATGAGTACGTAGTACGTACTACCTTTTCATCTTCGTCAAAATTTACTATACTTGTTCTTATATTTACAATATCTAATACTTTACCTATATCAGATGCTTTAAAATAGTATATTTTTTTATTATTTATATCTTCATGTAAGATTGATATAGGGTTATTTTCAAATGCTTTAACTATACAATTATTATCAGTTTTTATTTCTTCTATCATTATGTGTAGGTTATATACTCATATAGTATTTTATTTTTAAATTAAAAACGCATTTAATTTAAAATATAACACTAAATACTCGATGTTTTTAGTCGAATTTGACGGTGTATTTGACATTTTGTTTTGATACACTTCTGGATGCAGATACACTTAATGGTTGACGTTTTTGACATGATTCTGGTGTTTTCATATTTTTTTTAGATTTTAAAGAATTTTTCATATCTTGCTCGATAATACTGAGGTTATCTTTAACATAATTTAATATATTATTTTCAAAGCACCATCTAAAGAAACATAATTGACCACAACTGGTTTCAATATAATCTTCGTCGTTATAATAGAAAATGATCTTATTCTTACGACAAAAAGGATCAAATTGACGCTTAGAAAACGATTTTAATTGTAATTTATAATTTTGATAAACATCAATTGATCGTTTGTTGTTTGTTATAATTGTTCTGTGTTTTTTTGAATAGTTTGTAATAAACCAATCTAAAATTCGGAGTGAAATAACACTATTTTGATCTATAATACTTTTAATTTGTTCTATATAAATTGAATCTCTGTAAAAATCAGTTAGTGATTTCATAAGAAGACTTAATTTTGTATCGATATCAAGGTCACTTTGTGTAGAAGTTTCTTCTGATAATTTTGTTTTATATTGCGTTAGTTCTTTTTGTGTTTTATTTATTAATAAAGACATTTGTATTAATTTTATAAATACTCATATTTTTAAATTAAATTTTTAGAACGCGTTAAAATTAAAAAACGCGTTAATATAAACAATACCGAAAAACAGATTAAAAAAAAATTGAATTTGATTTTTATTTAGATAAATATTATAAAAACAACAACAACAACTAAAATGTCTATTATTAAAGCAGTCAATCTTGATTTGAACAAAGTTTCCTTCTCTGACGTAAAAACTGACAATCACGGAAGAAAAATGGTCTATGTAAATTATAACGGTGGCAAAATTATGGTTCAAACACCAAAAATGTATGTACCAAATGGTATTAAAAGATGGCGTAAAAAGGATGCTGTTGATAACAAAGATGATTCTTTTGAAATGGAAATGTCTTTTGGTGGTGAAGATAAAGACGATAAAAATTCAGTAGAAATTCGTGAATTTCATACTAAATTAGAAGAATTTGATGAATTAGTTAAAGAAACTATTGTATCAAAGAGTAAAGAATGGTTGGGAAAACCAAAGGTTTCTATGGAAACAGTTGAAGATGCATATTATGCTCCATCTGTTAAAATTCCAACTGATAAAGATGGAAATGTGTTGACTTATCCATCTCGTGTACGTGCAAAATTAGATCGTGAGAGAGAACTTGACTCTGACAATTTTACTGGTAGATTTTTGAGTAGTAAGAAGTATAAAACACCAGTTTTGATTTTTGATAATAATAAAACTCAATTAGAAATGAATGAAGCTAACTTTGACAGTGTTGTTCCAAAAGGAAGTCAAGTTGTTGCAGTTCTTGAATTAGTATATCTTAGTATTACTACTAAAATTTCTGCTAAATGGAAGCTTGTTCAAGCTAAGGTCTACAAAAATCAACAAAGTATCACTGGCTATGCAATGTTAGATGATGATGAAGAACATCAAGATGATCTAGATACTGAAGAAGAAGTTGTAGAAGCTACAAAAAAACTTGATGTTAATGAAACTGATGAATTAGTAGAACAACAAGAACAAGAACAAGAAGAAGAAGAAGAACTAGTAGAACAAGAAGAAGAACTAGTAGAACACGAAGAGGAAGTTGTAGTTTCTCCACCTAAAACTAAAGGGCGTGCAAAAAGAGGTGTTCAAGCATAATAAAAAAATAATAAAATAATAAAATATAAAAATATAATAAAATATAATAAAATATAAAAATATAAAAAAATAATAAAATATAAAAAAATAAAAATAATATAAAAGAGTAACAATAATGTAAATAAAACTTGTATTAACTATAAGTTTTATTTTAATTACATAAATCTAGGTAATGATCTAGGTCTTCTTGGAATTTTAGGTTGTGTTTTAATCATACGTCTAGAAACTGGTGGTGGTATTTGTGATCGTTGTGGTGGTATTTGTGATCTTTGTTGTAGTGGTAATCGAATATTTTTATCGTTATTATCGTTATTATCGTTGTTATGATAATTAGTTTGAGTTCGATCATAATAGTAATCGTGATCGGAATAATAGTCATAATCGTAATCATAATAATCATAATTATGATCATAATAATTGTCGTAATCATAATAATGATCGTGATGATCGAAATAAGGATAATAACCGTGATACGAGTATGGATATGGATATGGATGCGAATATGGGTATGGGTATATATGTCGTGTTTGCAAATTATTTTGTCTTCTATTCATTTTTGTTTAATTGTTCACAATATATTATTTGTTTGTTTTGAACGTATTAAACAAAATATACATTTAAAATAATTGGTGATTGGGTATTTACTTAAAAATAAAATTATTTATAGACATTAGAGTAAAGAAAATTATATGGAGTTTACAAAAGTAATAGAGTGTATAGAATATTGCAAAAGTAATAATTTAGCATTTTTTAGACGAGATTTGAATTCAAATTTTGCAAAAATTTTAGTAGCAGATAGTTATCAGAATATATTTGATAGAGTTAAAAATGGAGATAATAAGTATTATGAGTCGTGGTCGCCTACACAATATATGAAATTTTTCATTGATTATGATAAGAAGACAGAGATTATAGATACGACAGATATAAAAAAACGTTTACAGAAAATTAATGAAGAACAATTAACACATAGAAATGATATTTTGAGTATAATAAATTATGTAAAGTCAATTTTGCAGAATATAACAGCTGTATATATATTAAAATCTATTCCGGATATTGAAAAAAAGAGTTATCATATTATTTTTGAGGGAATTCATTTTTCAGATTATAGAAATATGAAATTATTTGTGGAAGAACAATTAAAACCGAAATTTAAGGATTTATTTGATAAGAAAATTGTTGATACAACAGTGTATGCGCCAAAATGTCTTAGAAGTTTATTATGTACAAAATATGGACAGAATAGACCTTTATATTTATTAGATACGAGTTCTTTTTTAACAGATTTAAGAGAAGATATTATAAGTTCTGAGGACACTACATTTGAAAATTTTAAAAAAACGTGTGTAACATTTATTGAAGGAAATAGTGTTCTTTATAAATATAAATCTATAGATAAGAAAAAAGAAACTAATAAAAAGGTACATTTAATAAACGATGGTGACATATATTCAGATAAAGAAATTATTAGAAAATATTTAGATATTCTTGATCCTGATAGATTTATTGATAGAAATAAGTGGCTTAATGTGGGTTATATTTTACATTCGATTAATAAAGAATCAAGTGATATGTGGCATTATTTTAGTTCTAAATGGGAAAATTATGATGAAAAGACTTGTGAAATAGCATGGGAATCATTTGAAAACAGTGAATATATTTATACAATACACAATTTAATATATTTAGCAAAAATAGATAATCCTGATGATTATAGTGAAATAGCAGATGAAATACCTAATCATGATATAAAATATTTGAGACCATTTGATAATATTATATCAAAGTTAATTTATAGATTATACGGTGAAAAGTTTGTTTGTAGTAATCCTGAAAAAAATGAATGGTATTATTTTAATTCGATTCGTTGGGTAAAAGAAAACAAAAGTTTTAATTTACGAAAATTAATGATTAATAATGTTTTTACAAAGGTAGAGAATTATCGTAGATTATTAATAAAAGAGGGGGCAAGTGAAGAATTAGTAAAAAATTATCATAATATTTTAAAATTATTAGGGTCAGGAAATAAACTTAATTGTTTAGAATTAGAATTTTATAATTCAAACTTTTATAAGATTATTGATCAAAATAAAGATTTAATTGGGTTTGAAAATGGTATTTATGATTTGGTTACTATGGAATTTAGAAAGGGTATTAATAGTGATTATATATCAATGTCAACTGGTTATGAATATATACATTATTCAAATGATCATCCATTATATATTGAATTATTTAATCTTATTTGTAAAATATTACCAAGAGAAGATGTTAGAGATTTTACATTAAAATCTTTGGCTAGTTGTTTAGATGGTCATATAAGAGATGAGAATTTTTATATTTATTCTGGAAAAAATAATACTGGAGGAAATGGTAAAAGTACTATTACTGATTTATTATTAAAAGCATTAGGAGATTATGCGTGTGTTAGTCCAGTTTCATTAATTACATCTAAACGCGAATCGTCAAATAGTGCAAATAGTGCTTTAGCTAATATTATAAATAAAAGAGCTGTTATTATGCAAGAACCAGAATCAAATGAGATTATACAAGCTGGTGTAATGAAAGCTTTAACTGGTGGGGACAGAATTTCTACAAGAGAATTGTTCGGATCGCAGATCACATTTAAACCTAATTCTAAGTTTTTTTTATGTTGTAATAAAATTCCAGCTATTGATATAGATGGGGGAACAATGAGACGTTTAAAAATAACAGAATTTTCTTCAAGATTCGTAGAAAATCCTACTGACGATCATGTTAACCAAGGGATTTATGAATATAAAATAGATAAAGATTTAAAATCAAAATTAGATAATTATAAATGTGTATTTATGTGTATTTTATTAGATTATTATAAGTTATATAGACAACAAGGTTTAACTCCACCGTCTAATGTATTAAAAGTTACTAAAAAATATGAAAATGATAATAATATTATTAAACAATTTATAGATGAAAATGTTATTGTGGCAACACGACAAGATTTTATTACAAAAGAGCAATTAAAAGATATATTTAAAGCAGATTATACTGTTAGAAATACATTTGGTAAATTTAATAATTTTATTAAACAATTAGAAAATGCACTTTGTACAGAATTTAGATTAGATAAAAAAAATGTATATAAGATTCAAGGTTGGAGAATTAAAACAGTTCAATTTGATTCAGATAGTGATAGTGACAATGAATAATTTAACTAAATTAATGAAAAATTGATTTAATATGATTTAATAATATTTATTATAATAAATATTATTAATTTAATGGAATTTTTAAAAACTTTAAATTTTATAGACAAAGACAAATATTATTATTATTATGACAATGGTATTTTTCGTTTAGAATATTACTGTAATAAATGGTATTTGTATGATAATAATAATAAAAAGTCTGATATTATATACAATATTGAAGATTTTATTAATACAAATAAATACAAATTAGAAAAATCAAAATTAATGGTTGAAAAAAACGATGAATTCATAGAGAAATTAATTAAAATGATAGGTGAATTTACATTTTGTACAAAATTTATGATTGGGTGGAATATATGTAATTCTAAAATTAAATTAAAAATTACAATAGATAAATTTAGTAATATAGATGATAAAACAATTAAAATACAACATACATATAATAATAATATTTCTAATAATATTTCTGGTGAAGAACTTATAAAGTTTGTTACTGATAATATTGATATGATATTATATAAAGACCCAATTGAAAATGAATTACAATTAAATGAAATGAAATTAAATAAATTAAAACTAAATTACTTTGAAGTTAATGACAATAATTATGATGATATAAAATTAAATAAAGTTAATATAGATGAAATTAAAAAAACATTGTTTATTAAATTAACTAAGGCTAGAAAAATTTCTTATCAAAGTTGTTTGCCGTATGATGATAATAAAAAGAAATTAGAAAAGTTATACGGTGTAGATCTTGATTTATAAATTATATATAAGGGTTTTTAGTTATTTCTTTGTCAAAATCGTGGGGATCTTTGTTATTTTCTCCAGTAAAAGAAATAGAATTGTTTAAATTATCTAGTTTTATTTTTTTATCGTTTTGGTTTTGAAATTCAAATAAATATGGGTCATTTTCATTTTGACGTTTAGCTTGTTTAATAGTATCGAATATAAAATTAGAATCAAATAATAAATTACTATTATCTACATTGTATGGATGTTCGATAGGTTTTTCATAAAGTGTATTTAATATAGATGTATTATTATCAATATTATAATTTTTGTTAGAAGAAATTATATTTGAATTATAATTGGATAAATTTATAGATCTAAACATATTATTATTATTTGATTCGTTATAATTATTAAATTCAAAATTATTTGAAATATTTTCAGAATTTCCAAAGTTATTTGAAATATTTTCAGAATTTCCAAAGTTATTTGAAATATTTTCAGAATTTCCAAAGTTATTTGAAATATTACTGTCTTCAATTGTTTCGTTATTATTATAATCGAATAATATGGAACTTTTATTTAAATCATCAATGTAGTTATTAAAATACTCTTGTTCAGAAGAATTGTAATATGATTCATTTTTTATATTACTATTTGATACATTTTCAGTTAATGGAATTCCATGATTTGTTTGTGACGGACGTTGCGTATGTGAAAATCCTAAGTACAATTTAAATTTTATATATGTTTTCCATATATTCGCTTTTATTTTTTGGAAATATGTTTTATTTTGTTGTGTTTGTTGAGATTCTAAATCGTTTAGTAAAGTGTATTTATATCCTCTTTTTTTTTGTAAATAAATTATTATTTGATTATATAAATATTTGATCCATGTGAATACTTTTCCACAGAATTTTATGAAATTATACATATACGAAAAAAACGATGTAAATTTATATAAAACAAATAATATAGTAAAAATATACCATATAGTATTAATAATAGTATTAAATAAATATAAATCAAACATTATTAATGTTAAAATGTAAATTAAAAATAAAAAATAAACATCTATTGTAATAAAAAAACGAATTTAAAAAAATAAAATTTATTATTAATAGGAAAGGTATTCGTGTATATGCTATGTATAATTGGAATAAATTAGTAAAAGAATATACAAATAATGATATAATTGATAATATAAATAATAATAATAACTTTAACATAGTTAACGATTATATTCAGTTAAATGAACAAGAAATTGCTATTTACAATCCGTCAAAAAAGGATGTTAAATTAAAATATAAAAATGTGTACTGTGTGAATTGTGGAGAGAAAGGGCATGTTGTTAAAGATTGTGTAAATCCAATTACAAGTTTTGGTATTATAGCATTTAAGGTAATAAATGGTCCACATGATGAAATAGATGATACTAATGATTCTTTAAAGAATATATTAAATAAAAGTGAAACTCATGAAAAACAATATCCTTATGTTAAATTTTTAATGATTCAGAGAAAGGATACAATGGGATTTACTGATTTTGTGAGAGGTAAATACCCGGATGAACCTAATGAATTACAAGAAGTTTTGCCTATTTTTATAAATGAAATGACACAACAGGAAAAAAATGATTTATTAACAAAATCATTTGATGAAATTTGGAATACATTATGGGTTAATCATGAGTCAAAATGTTTTAAAAATGAATATGAGGCTGCGTATAAAAAATTTAATAAATTAGATATTCCTAAATTAATCCAAGAATTTGGTCATTCTACCGATTTTAGTTATCAAGAGTTTGGATTTCCAAAGGGTAGAAGAAATATGCGGGAGACAAATATAGGGTGTGCCGAAAGGGAGTTTTATGAAGAAACTGGATATGATAAATCTTGTTATGATTTTATTAAAAATTATCCAATTATTCATGAAGAATTTCTTGGTACAAATGGTATAGAATATCGACACATTTATTATTTAGTTAAGATGAAAAGTGGTATTCATCCACCAAAAATAGATTATAAGAACAAAATCCAAACTGGTGAAGTTCAAAATATTGGTTGGTTATCTTACGATGAATGTATGTACTTAATAAGACCATATGATACTGCTAAAAAATCAGTTATTCAAAAAGTCCATAATGATATTGTTGCAATGAATAATAATTACATTTGTTCAAATTTTTATTATACAAGTAAAAGATCATTTCAACGACAATCACCGTTTAAAACTTACAAACCATTTTATAAAAGTTTCCAACCAAAATCTATATAATTATTTAATAATATTAATATTTAATGATTATCCAATTAACTTGGAAGATGCAATGAAGACCATAAAAAGTAATTTTGTAGAAAATGAAGTTGGGGCGGTTCTGGTAAAGAAGAAATTATGTTAAATATAGATACATTTAAGAATTTATATTTATTTTAAATTAAATGCGTTTTTAATTTAAAAATAATATACTATAAGATGATATAGACAGTATATAACACAAATAAAATGATAGAAGAAATAAAAACAGATAACAATTGTATAATTAAAGCATTTGAAAATAACCCGATATCAATCTTACATGAAGATATTAATAATAAAAAAGTATATTATTTTAAAGCATCTGATGTAGGTAAGGTATTAGGTATTGTCAATATACATTCAACAATACAAAATTACGAAGAAGATGATGAGCGTGTTATACGTAAAGCCTATGACACCGAAAAACGTATACAAGATACAACTTTTTTAACAAGTCAAGGAGTTTATCGTTTACTTTATAACAGTAAAAAAGAAATAGCAAAGAAATTTAGAAAATGGGCAGGAAATATTTTAGATGATATAATTTTTAATCAATCTAAAGAATTAAAACGTCAAATAGAAGAAAATAAAATATTATTAGAAAATAAAAATAAAGAAAATTACCAAATACAAGCTCAAAATGCAATTCTTCAAATTGAATTAAGTGAAAAGGAAAAGACTATAAATGTTTTAACAAAAAAAACTAATAAATTTAAACCTGGTCAAAGTGTATATATTTTTCGTTCGTCATATGATAATAAAAATATTTATAAAATTGGAAGAACTAAAAATTGTAATGAACGTGAATATACACATAAAACAGCAACTTTTGATGGAGAAATAGTTCATCAAGTCATGTGTTCTAATTCGTGTGTTTTAGAACGCGTTTGTCATTTTATATTAGATAAATATAGATTAGCTACTAAACGTGAATGGTTTAGTTCTAATTTAAATACAATAATAAACGCTGTCGAATATGCTAAATTAATACTTGATCTAAATATAAATTTTGAAAATCAAGAGTTATTATCAGAAACTAAAAACTTTCTTGATACGATTAAACAACAAACAAATAACACGTGTCTAAATAAAGAGAATAATAATGAGAATGAAGTTGTTATTGCCAATGAAACACGAAATGAAATTTATGAAGAAATACTTAATATTAATGAAAACCATAATAATGTTAATGAAAATCAGAATAATATTAATGAAAACGTGGATGAAAATAATGTTTCTTTTACAGAATTAAATGTTAAAGATTATGTTAATAATCCTAATGATTTTGATAAATTTATAAAAGATTGTTGTGAAATAAACGATGATTATTCTATATCATATACCGAATTAAAAAACCAATATAAAATTTGGTCGAAAAGTGCTAATCATAAACAATTAAAGATGATGATCGAACATTTAAAAAAACAGTTTAGATCGACTATGAGGCGATATAATCCGTTAGTTTCTACATCTAAATTAACAAACTTTTTTAATGGTATTAAAATAAAAGATGAATTTTATAATTTTCATGTATCCACAAAAGATAAAATAATAGAAAATTACTTATATCATAATTGTCAGAGAGCACCTGGTTATAGAGTTACAATAAATGAATTGTTTAAAGATTTTGAAAATTTTTGTAAAGAACATTATAATTTTGATGTATCGTATTATTATAAGGAAAAAGTTAAAGCGTATTTTGATACTATGTTTATAAGATTAAGAAAGGGTGCGAGTAATCTTGACATTGATTGTCGTTTGGGTGGTTGGTTAGGAGTTGCATTGAAAAGTTCAAATGAACCTGAACCTGTTTTAAATTATAAACCTAAAAATAGAAAAGTAGTAAAAGCAGTAAATGTTTTAACACAAGAAGTTGTATCGGAATGGCAAAGTGTAAGCGATGCAAGTGATGAATTGAAACGGAGTAGAACAGTGGTTTCAAGTATTATTAAAAGACACAATGTAATTAATTACAATAATACGGATTGTTATTTAATTTAAATAAAAAGAACACGACGTTTTCTTTTTATTTTGAAAATATTATTATAATTATATATGCGTGGTAATATAGGTTTTGTGGTTACACAATATCATACAGAATTATTAGATTTTTTATTTGAATTAGTACATACAAAATATAATATCATTTTATATATAGAGGATGATGATTATAATAATTTAACCTTTTTAAGACGAAAATTTAAATTTATTCAAAAGTCTTTTTTAAATTATTTTATAGAGGATTATCAAAACGAAGTTTGTTTTAAATATATAAATTTATCACATCTAGATCTTATTGTAAAGAATATTAAGGAATATAAATTAAATAACAACAAGATATTATTTTTAGTACACACTTTAGAAGAAATGACTTTATTAAAAAATTCATTTAGTGACTTTAATTATTTTATAGTATCTAATCAATTAAAAGGTGATCTTATGACTCCTATAAGTAATTTTCCTTATATAGGATTAAATGATCATCATAAAATGTATAATGATTTATATGAAAAGTTAGGACCAAATAAAAAAATAAATATTATTAAAATAGGATGGATGAATGATATAGATAGTAATATATATGACAAAATATTAAGATTAGAAAATGTTCAATTAACTATTTTTACAAGACGATTAACAGACGATTTAGAGAAATTAATATCAAAATATAAAAATATTCATGTACAATATGAAAAAACTACAGAATATATATATGATTATATATGTTCAAATAATATTAAATTTGTATTACATGTACCAAACTCTATTGGTATATGGAGTGGTAGTATATCATTTGCATTAAATAATAATTTAATATTATTGACAAATGATGAAGCTATATCAAATTATAATATACCAAATGAATATTGTTTATCTTACAGATTAAATGGAAAAGACTTGCAGACTGAATTAAATAGTAAATATCTTATAGACACAAGAGATGAAAATATATTACGACTATATAGAAACAAAATTAGTATGGAAAATTTATCTGTTTTAGAAAAGAAACTTCAAGTTAATAATAATGACAATATATATTTAGAATTAAATAATAAAAAAATTGATGTTAATGGTCATGCTTACCAGGATTTATTTGTATTGTTTGCAAATGATTTTAAAAAATCTGGTTATTTTGTAGAAATAGGGTCAGCTTGGCCTAAACATACTAATAACACTTATATTTTAGAAAAGCATTTTGATTGGCGAGGTATAATGGTAGAGTATGATAATAATTATTTAGAATCATATATAACAGAAAGACCTAATAGTATTCATGTGATAAAAGATGCTACAAAAATAGATTATTTAGAATTATTTAAAACGAACAATGTACCGGAAACGGTTGATTATTTACAAATTGATTTAGAAGTTGATAATGAATCGACATTAAAAGTAATAAAGTTATTTGATAAATATATATTTGATAAATATAAATTTGCAATAATAACATTTGAACATGATTTTTATAGAGGGGATTTTTATGATACAAGATATATATCTAGACAAATTTTACATAAAAGAGGTTATGTATTATTATTTCCAGATGTTGGTATAGGTATCGATACTAATTTTTCTTCATTTGAAGATTGGTGGGTTCATCCGGATTTAGTAGACGACGAATTTATAAAAAAACATTATAATAATACAAATTCAATTACATGTCATCAAATTATTAAAAAAATGTTTTAATTTATAATCATTTATTTTTAAAGTGTGTTGTATATTTAAAAATAAATTGCTTATATAAGTATAATATGGAATGTACCGAGTGTAGAATATGTAAAAGTGATAAGTTAACAAATGTTATAGATTTAGGTGAACAATATAATACATCAAAATTTCCAAAATACAAAGATTTTTGTACGTCTAAAACTAAAATAATATTGTGTTTATGCGAGAATTGTTATTTATTACAATTAAGATATTCGGAAAATCAATCAGAGTTATACGAACATGAATATGGCTATCGTTCTGGTATAAGTAATACTATGAAACAACATTTAAAGGAATACAATGATGAAATATTGTCAAAAGTAGATTTAAATACTGGCGATACAATAGTTGATATAGGTAGTAATGATTCTACAATGTTACAGTATTATTCTAATAAATATAGAAGAATAGGAATAGATCCTACTGGTAAACAATTTAAAGAATACTACGTAAATGGTGTTGAATTATTACCAACTTATTTTACACATGAAAATTTTGTAAATATGTATGGTAACATTAAATGTAAAATTGTGAGTTCCATATCAATGTTTTATGATTTACCAGATCCTGTTCAATTTGCAAAGGATATATATAGTATTTTAGATGATAATGGAATATGGACATGTGAACAAAGTTATTTACTTAGTATGATCCAGAAAAATAGTATAGATACTATATGTCATGAACATTTAGAATATTATTCTTTATATCAAATAAAAATGATAGCAGACTTAGCAAATTTTAAGATAGTAGATATTAAATTTAACGAATGTAATGGTGGAAGTTTTAGAATTTATTTTGCGAAACGGTCGTCAGATAAATATGTTGAAAATAAAGCATTGATAAAAAATATATTAGAAAATGAGGATCAAAATAAATTAAGATCAGAAGATACATATATAAAATTTATGGAAGGATGTGATAATGAAATTGCAAAATTACGGAGTTTTATAGATTTAGTTAATAAAAATGGAAAAAGTGTTTATATATATGGTGCATCTACAAAAGGTAATTGTTTATTACAATATGCTAATATAACTGAAAGTGATATTAAATATGCAGTAGAAAGAAATTTAAATAAAGTAGGTAAAATGACATCTACTGGAATTCCTATAATAAGTGAAGAAGAAATGAGACGATCTCCTCCTGAATTTTTATTAGTGTTACCTTGGCATTTTAAGGATGAAATAATTAAAAGAGAATCTACCTTTTTAAATAATGGTGGTCAATTTATATTTCCTTTACCAAATTTTGAAATTTATAGTTCAAAGAAACGGTTGTTAATAACAGGTTGTGATGGGTTTATTGGTAATTATATAAAGAGGAGTGATTTGTTTAAATATGATTTATATGGTATTGGACACAATAATCCTAAATATGAAAATGGTATATTAAAAAGTTATTTTGATATGAATAATACAAAACTATTAGAAAATTTTTTATCTATAATAAAACCTGATATAATTGTACATTTAGCATCATTATCAAGTTCATCTTATGCATTTTATAATCCGATTGATACATTATATACTAATGGAATGGTTGTTGCACATTTATGTGATATAATTCATAAAAATAGTTGGAAAACAGTATTATTTAATGCTTCTAGTAGTGATATGTATAAAGGTCATAATAGATATACTGTATCAGAAGATGATACATATAAGTATCATGATCATCCTTATTCGATAGCAAAAATAATGGGTAGTTCTATTGTTGATTTTTATAGAAAAACTTATAACTATAATTTTTCAAATGGTATTATATTTACAACAGAATCAAAAAATAAAAGTGATAATTTTTTATTAAAAAAGATTTCAAATCATATAAAAAGTTGGAAGGCTGGAGAAAGAACTATATTAGAAATAGGAAATCTTGATTCTTATAGAAATATAAATCATGTATTAGATGTTATATCTGCTATACATATAATTATTGATCAAGATATTGGTGATACGTATTTAATATGTGGTGATAATTTTGAACAAATTAAAAGTTATGTTGAAAAGATGTATAGATTAGCAGATATTGAAATAGTAAATGTAGATAATAATAAATATATTGAGAAAAAATCAGGTTTAGATGTTTTAATTATAAATAATAAATTTATAGGTATTGATACAAAACCAACATCTATTACAGGTGATCAATTTAAATTAAAAAATTTAGGTTGGACTCCAAAATTTTCAATTGACGATATATTATACGAATATATATTAGATTAATATTAATGAAAAAAGTTTCTTCGTTAATTATTTATCTTTTTAATATAATTAAAATTAAGCATGTCTGGTCAAACGTCTGGATCTCTTATTATTTTAATTCTATTAGGATTAGTTAGTTGGTATTATTTTAATAAATTTCAAGAATCTGAACAAAATTATAGAAAATTATATTATCAATTTGAAAAAGTATATGTAGACAATAAAAATATGAAAACTAGAATTCAAGATTTAGAATCTTATAGAAATGATATATCTAAAACATTTAATGTATTAGATAAAGAATTACTAGTAATAAATAATCATTTACAACGTCGTAATAATGATAATGATAATGATAATTTAAATAAAACAGGGTCTGCAAACGTATCAATAATAACACCAGAATTATTAAATTCTTTATTAAGTGAATCTGAAGTTAATGTTAATAAAAGTGAAAGCGAATGTGAAGTTAATGGTGATATTAATGGTGATATTAATGGTGATATTAATGGTGATATTAATGATAATATTAATGATGCTATTAATGATGATATTAATGATGATATTAATGATGATACGAATGGTGTAGTTAGTGAAACTGGAAATAGAATGGAAGAAAATTTACAAGAAAATTATGGTAATTTGGATAGGGAAAATTTTCATTCTGATATTGAATTAGAACATTTAAATTTTAAATTGGGTGATAATTATAATAAATTTTTAATAAATTAAAATTAATTAATAAGAATTTTTTTATCTTGTGAATATATAATAATACTTTAAATGCCTAAATTTGTTATGAGTGATGCTCGCGCATTTACAGATTATAATCCTAATTGTCAATTAAATAATTATATTCAAAGAAAATATAATATTACTAATGCTCACGAATATAGATCCTTTTTACAATCTAATGCCAGTAAATTAATGAAGGATTTATGTGTAAAAAGCGAAGATTGTAAATTTTGTCCAGTTTGCAAATTAAGTTTAGAATACAAACCATAATAAAACCATAATAAAATAACAATTTACCGTTTATTTTTTTATACATTTATAATAAGAATGCAATATATACTTATTATAATAGCTGTAATATTAGTTGTATATTTTATTTTTATCAGATATAGTGATATAACAAGTTTTAAATCAGATATAGATGATAAATATTATTTAATTAGAAGAGGTAATAAGGATGAGAAATATCTTAAGGAATCTGTTAATATTCTTTCTGAAATAAATAAACGTGTTGAAAAATTAATTAAACATTTGGTTATAAATTTTAAAGATAGTGATAAATATTATTTTATAAAAAAATTAAAGGAAAATTATTCACCGAGTGTATTATCTGAAGCAGCTATAGATGCTAGATATACAACATATACAATTAATAAAGAAGAAATGCATATTTGTCTACGAACAAGAGACACCAATGAAGATATATATGATATAAATTTATTAATGTATGTTGTTTTACATGAATTAGCACATTTATGTAATTATGATAAAAATGGGTATGCTATTCAAGGACATGGAGAAGAATTTAGAACGATATTTAAATTTTTAGTTATAGAATCAATAAAGTTAAATATATACGAATATGATAATTATGGAGAAAAACCAAAAGAGTATTGTGGAATAATAGTTAGTACAAATATTTTACCTAAAGATGAAATGGTATATTTATAATAAAAAAATGAATTTATTATAAGAAATAATATAATAAATCTGTTGTTTATAATGAATATGATGAATATGTTAAAAAAGAAAAAAGTGTATGATATTGATACAGAAAGTTATGATAATAAAAGCATAAGTAGCAATAGTAATGAGTCGAATCAAGAAATAAATGATAGATCAAGTGAAAAAATGAATAGTAGTAAAATAGAAAAAGTTCATAATTATTATTTAAATAATACGAATGATGTAGAAGATCAACATAAGGATTATCATAAAACAGAAAATGAAATAAATTTTAAAACTAATGAAATACAACGGGTTAATATTGAGAAACGAGATGTAAAGAAAACGGATTTTCATTGTGAATTATGTAAAAGTAATTCAAGTAAAGACAATTTTTTTATTTTATCATGTGATCATATTTATCATATTCAATGTTTAGCAGATACACACTTTGAAGATATATATAAATATCCAGTTCTTGATAATGAATATTTTGCAAGTAGAAAATGTAATATATGTTATAAACAATTACAATTAGATGAAGTTATGTATCTTCATGGTAAATATTTAAAAAATACAAAAGATTTTATAGAAAGTCATCAGAATTCCATTGTCAGTTTAGAATATCAAATGAAAAAAATAAAAGATGAATTAAGAGTATGTTATGAATATAAACACAAATTAGAACAACAAAGAGAAAAATCAAAACAAATTGTATCTATTTTATCTACAATGATTTATAATTAAATAATTTCTCGTTTTTAATTAAATAATTTTATAATAAAATTATTTAATAATAATAGTAATGGATCTTGTTCTATATACTAAATACAATGTTGCTGCTAAAATTTGTGGTAAAGTATATAATATGTTAAAAGAAAATATAATTTCTGGTAAAGTCCTTTATGTAACAACATTACAAATCTTAGGTAATGAAACAATCGAAAAAGAATGTAAACAAGTTTATAAACAATTAAAAAATAAAGGAATAGCTTTTCCTATAAGTATTTCGTTAAATAATTGTGTGGGAAATTATACGTACGAGAGTCAAAATGATGAATATAATATTATTAAAAATGGTGATGTTGTTAAAATAGAATTAGGTGTTAATATTGGTGGTTGTATTGCAATGTTAGGTGAAACTATAATATACAATGAAAATGACAAAGATGAAAATAAGAATATAAAGTATATAGAATTTTTAAATAAATTGCAAAAAGATATAGTTAAAATAATAAAACATGGAGAAACTAATGATGAAGTAAAAACATATATAGAAAGTAAATGTACAGAATTAGGTTGTTTTCCAGTTGAAAATACAATAAGTTATCAACATTTTGATAATAAATTATCTACAGATGAATCGAAATATATTATTACAAATTATAAAAAATATTATGATGAAGAAGATGTATTAATTTCTAAAGAAAATTTATGTTTTGAATTTGAAAAGGATGAAGTATATACTATAAATTTAACAATAATAAAAAATAATTCAGAAGGTGAAACAGAACATTATTACGTTGAACCACATCAACCACATATTTATCGTTTTAACGAATATTTTTATAATTTAAAATTAGCTTCATCTAAATCTTTTTGTTCAGTTATTCATGAACAGTATCAAAAAAACGCATTTGATTGTGTACCATATAGAAAGCAGCCTAAATATAAATTTGGAATAAAAGAAAGTTTAGAAAAGGGTATTTTAATTCAATATCCTATTTATTATAGTAAAGATAATAATATTGTTTTTCATAAAAAATTTACAATAGTTGTTAATGAAAATAATAGTAATATTTTACGTTACTAGTATTACTTTTTTAAAAGTTACGTTAGTCTTGTTGTTTAAATTTTTTTATCCATTTTTTAATGTCATCTAAATTTAACCAAATTGACTCGTTATTTCGTTTAACTATTTCATCTGGGTTAAAAACATTTGATGTGATTAAATTATTTAATAATAAATTTTCGATGTTGTCATTAATCATTTCATTTGCAATATGTTTTAATATAAATTGCATATCTGATGATGTAATATTATTTAAATTTAATTTTTGTTGTAAATAATTAACTATATTATTTATTTTTTCTGATCGTGAAATCATTGGTGTTTTTATAATATTTATTATTTGATTTTTAGAGATGTTGTCGTTTATAAATGATTCTCCTAAATCTTTTTTAATTTTATATATTTTATCATTTAATGTTTCTATCTTTTTATTCCATTCTATTTCTGGGTTTATATTTTGTTTTTTATTAGCTAAAAATTGATCGATATCATGATAATATTTCATTGGTAGTATTTCTAAAGATTCTTTTATTTTAGTCTTGTCAATTGGATTTAATGGAATAAATTGACCAAAATTAGTTATAACACTATTTATTTTGTCATCGTTGTCTAATGTTATTCCTAATAATTTGATAGGTGTTTTTAAATATTTATTAAGATTTTTTATTTGGGTATTATATTCGTTAATATTTAATAAGTTTGTATCGATGTAGTCTTCGAATTGGACCTTTGGTAAATCTATAATCCCAGTTTCTTTAATAGGGATAATTATTTTATTTTTTGTAACGATATAATTAACTTTATTAAAATTATTAACTAATTGTAAATCTATTTTATTTGGGGTTTTATTTAAAATTTTTACAATATCATTAATGTCATATAATTGATCATATTTGAAATTTTCAGGGTATTCATTTTCTTTAACACAACTTGATAAGTTGTATTCTAATAAAAAGTTAACTATGTTACTCGTTATTGTATCATTTGTGTTGTAATTAAATATAAAATTAATGATTGATTTGGTTTTTTTATCTTTTAAAATTTCTATTTTTTGTGATTTTTTATCCCATTTTACAGCTGTATTATAAACGACCATCTCGAATGCATTTTGTTTTTTTATCATGATAATAAATGGTTTTGTTTTATCAATTAATGAGAAAAAATCACATACTAATTTAATATTATTGTAATCGAAAATTTTAGTTGATTCAGTTTCAATATAAGGTACGTCTAAAATAAAAATATTACATTTTAATACTCGAGTTAATAAATCAATTACATCTATCCAATGTATATGATTGTTAATTTCTTTTATATATTCATCAAAAGTATATTTTAAACTGATAGTTCCATTATTTAATTTTTCAAATTCATCTTTATTATTTTTTATATATACTGTTAAGTATCTTTTTAATTCTGTTGTATTATTTATTGTCATAGACTCTGTTTTATGTTCAATTGCTTCTAAAACACAATTAAGAAAAGATAACTCATTTTGATTAACTCCCCATCTTAAAAAAGTTCCATTTGTATCTGGTTTTATAATTTCGTTTAATAATTTATTTAAACCAGGAGGCAATAAACCTTGGCGTTTTTCATTTAATAATTTATCTGTTATTAAAATATGTTGTTTTGTAGAATCCTTTTCTTTAATCTTTTTAATATTAAACAACGGTCTTTCTTTATCAAAACAACAAGGGTAACTATTAATATTATAACCAAAAAATTTATTTTTAGAGTGATGTTTACAAACGTCATTTATTAAACGATTTGCTTTTTCAAAATCTGGTTGATGTTGACATTTACTTTTACTAGGTTTGCTTATTAATTGTGATAATGGAACAGCTTCTAACCATATAGACATTAAAGGTTCTTCATCTTCTTTTTGTTTTATTTTTAAAATTAAATCATCATTATGTATATGTTTTAACGGAAAGTCAACATCTTCTGGACTATATGAAACATAATAATAAGGTGAATCTATATTAAATCCATATAGCTGTCCATCAGAAATTACTTTAATAACTAAAGTTTCAAATGAATTTATACTCTCGCCATGTTCGTTTTCTTCTATAGTTACTGTAAAATTAGAAGGTTGAACTATAGTTTCATAAATTTCTTTATTTTTTATATTTTGAGCCATACCTTTTCCTTGAAATTTAAAACAACAAGGAATATTATCTGGTGTAAATCCGGGATATGGATATTTGTCATTTGGACATATATATTTATTATTTTCATAAATCATTGTTCTGTTTTTATCTATAATCAAATTATCATCTATTATTGGTTGCCTAGGTTTTTGACATTTTGATGAAAAAATTTTTACACCGCGTTGTCTTAAAATTTTGATATTACTTCGTTCTTTTATTTGTTTTTCTTGTTCTTCTTCTGATTCTAAATCATCAAATATAGTTGATATTTGTGTAGTAAATTCTGGTTTTTTCATTAATAAATTTGTAACAAAAATTTCATTAACAATAGTTTGTAATTGTGTTAAATTATAACCACCATATATAGTAATTATACTTGAATCTAATTTAAAAGGATTATCTTTAATATTAACAGTAATTCCTTTTTTATCAGTTTCAGTATCATCTTGTTGTTTTTTTCCAAATTTTTTATAATACATCAGTAATATATCATTTTGTTTATCTTTTTCTTTTGAAATTGTTTCTTTTGCTTCAAAAAATTGTCTTATTTCTACTTGTGTTAACATACGTCGAAATGTATCTAAACTAATAGTTTGATTTGTTATTAAAAATACATTAATTGATTCTATTTTAATAATAGACATATCAATTGACTGAAGTCTTTTTGACATTAGATAAATACCTTGTAATTTATCTAATTTATCTATTAAATTATTTGCACATGATTGTACTATTGATTTTATATAATCAATAGATTGAATTTTATCTTGTTCGTTAAACATAATTTTAATTGTTAACAAACCATTTTCGTTTAATAATATTGTTAAATAATTATGTATTTCGATTTGATTACGCATGTATTTAAAATGATATTTGAAAAGTAAACCTTTGACTTTTTTATAACTAACTTGATTTATTTTTTTTTTTTCATTTAATATCCATGATTTAATAGTATTATCCGATACTGTGTCAATAAGTTTATTATAAACTTTTATCATAGGTGCTGATTTGGATTTATTATATACTATAAATGGTATATCATCTGATAATTCTAATGTATTAAAAATCTGTTGTAATTTAATAAATTTACCTAAAACACCAGTTTCATATTTAGAATCACGAGCAGTAAATATTATATTTGTATAATTAAATAATGGACGATCTTTATTAGGTGTTAAATCATAATATTGAGATAAATTTGTTAAGTTATATGCTTGATTATAAAATGATTTTAAATTTTCTTGTTCTATTAACAAACTGCGTTTTTTAGTTTTTAATTGTGATTCAATATCACTAAAATAATTTGCGAGATCTCGTTCTAATGTTTCCTTTTCATCTATACTTAAAATTGATTCATTATCCTGAAGATTTATAAAGTCTAACATTTTCATTTTAATTATAATAACTAAATCATCAATTGTTAAATTAATAAACTCTTTAACTAAAGATTCGTGTAAATTATTTATATATTCAAAATTAGTCTTTATTTTATTATATAAATTATATGGGTTTAAGTCAAAATTTTGATAATTAGATTTATCTGTTATACTAAATATAGTTGATATATAAATATTAGGGTTGTCATTTAAACTAAAATCAAGATAATTATTATCTAGTAATAACAAATAGTCATCCTCTCCAATATTAATTTCTAATTTAACAAAATTTGGATAATATTGTAAACCTAAAAATACAAATGTTTTATCTTTAATTAAAGTAATTGGATCATCTATAAGTACACTAAACTTATTGTTTTCTATTTCATTTAATATTTGATTATTATATTTATCAATAATTTTTATACCTAAAGACATATACTTTACTTTATATTAACATTTATAAAGAAATTAAATTAATTAAAAATTTCTTTAGAAATAAAATTAAATAGTGTACTATAAAAATGTTCTTTTTTCAATATCATTACGTAATAATTTACATAAATTTATAAAAATATTAGTTATTGGTTCGATTTGTTCTATTGTTTTAAAACCAGTTATAATTATATTACCACTTTGAAATATTAAAAATGTTATATTAACACATGTACATTTTGATGTACAAGTGCATAATCCCTGAATTTTAGTTTTAGAATCATCTTCTAAAATTAAATCATTAGTTAAATTTAATTTATAAATTAATTTAATTCCTGAATACGATTCTGGTTTATATTTACATATATAATTTAGATCAATAAGTTTTTCATAGAGTCTTTGACGATTAATTACAAAATTAATATTAAAATATACATTTATACAATTTACATTTAAATCGATGTGTTCTTTAAAATCTGGACGATTTATATCTAAATAATATTCTGTATCAATAAATGGATTACAATTATAATTAATTTCTATAATATCTGGTATTGACGATATATTATTTATAGATAGATTATCTATATCATATGTTACTTTACCAATTATATTATCATTATTATGATAAATTAAATCATTAGATGTATCAAAATAAATATTAATATTTTTTTTATAAAATTTATTTTTATTCTTTAATAATTCTATTTTTGAATATCCAATATAAGTTCCATCTAAATTATATATAAAACGTCTTCTTTGTGTTTCAAATTTTTTTGAAATAAACATATGTGTTTTATAATCGATAGTATATTCTTTTTTATTAATAATATACTGGTTAGTTTTGTTTATTTTATGACCAATTATTTGTTTATTAATATATGAATATATTAAATTATCGTTATCTAATAAAACACCATTTATATCTTTTGTTAATAAAATAGTATCTTTTTTATCTTTTAATCCTGTTAATTTTTGATAAATTGTTTTTGTAATATCTACACCTTCATTTACAGATTTACAACCTGTTAAGTGTAAACTACCATTTTTAAATAATTTAACATTTACATTATGACCATTATTATTGTAAATAATTGTAATTTGGTTATAAAATAACCGTTTATTAATTTTATCAGCGTTTTTAATTTTTGCTTTTTTATATATAGTTGTTGAATATTTTCCTTTCATTACATTTAAATCTGCATAATTGTATTTAATACCTATTATTTCTTTATCTATATCTAAATATTTACCAATATTCGTTAAATTTAAATTACAAGCAGGTAATTGCGACGATAAAGTAATTGTTGAAATTTTAATATTTGTATCATTTAACATTAAATTAATTAATTAAATACATTAATTAATTTAATTCAATTTCTTATAAAAAATAATTTTAGTTAAATTTAGTCACTTTATTTGGAATTTCATTTGGAATTTTATAAAGTAATTGATCGATTAATGTATAATTAACGATAATTAGATTTAGTTTATAAATACCAATACTAGATAATATATGCCAGAAAGAATGTAATTGTAAATAATGAGTATAATTACACAATACATTTTCAATCATCCATAATGATACACTAATTCCGTAATAAATTAATGCAGAAATGATTAAAGATGAAATATTTTTTCTAATTTTAATATATTCTAAAATATCTTTTTGAACATTAATTAAATGTGAATATTTAGAATTGTTTGTATCATTTTTATTATCACAAAAATTAGATTCTGTTAAAGATACTTTATTTAATTGTTTATTATTATTAACGTGATTTTTATAAATTATATCATATGAAAATTTGTTTAATTTGAATGATAAATTATAAAGAATAAATACAAGTGAAATTTCTGCTAATTTTAAAGTAACATGAAATGTAATAATTTGTAAAGATACATTAATAAAATAACTTAAAGAAATAACAATAGATAGAACAGGTATTATAAATATAATATTATCTAAATGGAATAATATGTTTCGATTAAACATTACTTGAACAATATTTAAATTTAATAAAATTTGTATATATTGTGAGGCTAATAAAATCATAGGAATTTCATCTAATAATTGAAATGGATATAATAAAGTACCGTGAAATAACATCGTGCCAATACCAACTAAAATTAATAAATTATATATATTTTTAAAATTCTGTCTAATGTGTATATTATTTGTCATTATTAAATCGTTATTTAAATTATAAAACATAACACCTGATACTATTAAAAACACTCCAGTCATAGTATTCCAATATTCTGCAATATATTCAGAATTTGCATAATTCAATTCGCACCAATCTATTGTACTTTTCATATTATTATAAAATTGTTTATATATTCATTTTCATTTTTTTATAAAATTCTTTATGTTTTTTATTAAATTTTTTTTAAAACGATATATTATATAATAATTAAATGTCTCATTTTTCATTTACAAGAAATTTATATGACAAGTGTGCTTTGGAAAAAAAAGATCAAGAAAGTAAGTCACCGTTTGAGTGGATGACAGATTCTCACGTTATTGGATCAAACCAATCTTGTTATCAAGGTACATCACCATTTATGCAGAATCCTATGAAAAGTATTTCTTCTGATAAAGTTGATATTGAAAGTGATTTAAGAGGACAAACATATATTAATTCAAGATGTCCTACTCATAAATATAATCCAGCATTACAAAAACCATATAAGGAAACTATAAAAGATTGTGAAAAACAATTGGTTCCAGAATATACAAGATTAAATAAAGCATGTAACATTTTTAGTGGTATATCTATTAATCGTTTTTCACCTTTATGCGATGATGTACAAGGTTTAGAAAAAATTCATAGCAATAAATATATCGGTACTAATACAAGATTACAAATTAAAGATGCTTTCACAAAAAAGTAATTAATTAATATTAATCATTTAAAAAAATTAATATTAACTTTTATTTTAACAAATTTTCAAAAAGAGTTTTATATTTAGAATTAACAATATTTTCAAGATCATCGAAATTGTTTTCTGTATGATCTTCTGTATTATTTTCGGTATTATTTACATTAGACATTTGGACATCCAAATTATTTTCATTTGTATCATCATTTTCATTTAGATGTTTATGATCTTGATCTTGATCATTTTTTATATGTTTATGAGATTGATTATTAGAATACATATAGAAAACAGTACCAAAAAATCCAAAGACTATAGCTGTACCAAAAGTTTTCCCAATTCCTTTAATGAATGAATTAAATAGTTGTTGTTTAATTGTCATTTTATTTTTAATATATATAAAGAGAAATTTCATTTTTTTTGAACTTACTATTTAAAATTTTTAAAATATATTTATAATAATTTACTTTAAAGATTTCCTAACTTTTTTACATGAGTATTATATTTTCCATGGAAACTTCTTTGTTTGTTTAGGTTTTTAGGTTTAGATAAGTTATATTTTTATAATATTAAATTTTTCATATGGTCCCAAATTATCTACATTACATATCACCTGTTCATTTTGATCTGAACAAAATTTACCTTCTCTACCTCCTTTTATATTATATACCTGTCCGTCTTTTTGTATTTTAAACTTTTCATATGGTCCCAAATTAACTACATCACAACTCACATGTTCATTTTTATCTGAACAATATTTATTTGCTCTACCTCCTTTTATAGTATAATAATTATCACCTAAATGTTCTAATGTAAATTTCTCATAAGCACCTAAGTAAGCACCTAAGTTATCTACATTACATCTCACCTCTTCATTTTGATCTGAACATAATTTATTATCTCTACCTCCTTGTATTTTATAAAGACCATTCGATAATAATGGAGTAAATGTAGCCGCTGTTGGTGGAGCACTAGTTGTTGGTGCCGCTGTTATTGTTGGTGCCGCTGTTATTGTTGGTGCCCTAGTTGTTGTTGGTGCACCTATTGTTGCTGTTGCTTTTTCTATTGCTGCACCTGTTATTGTTGGTGCCTTAGTTGTTGTTGTTGGTGCCTTAGTTGTTGCTGTGTTTGTTGTTGTTGAAGTAGCAAAAGCAATTCCAACTCCAACACTAATTGATATGCAAACACAAATACAAACAATTACTATTACTATTATTATTTTTTTATCCATGTATATATATATATATATTATATATTTTTTTTGTAAATAATATTATATTTTTTGAACTTACTTGCGCGTGAAAAAAAATAATACTTTTTAATTATATATAATAGAATGAGTGATACTGTAAATCGTTTTAAAAATGTGTATATATCACCTAAAAATTCAAATTATTTATTTAATATTATTATTAATAATTTAAGTCAAAAAAATATACTCATTACGGAAAATTTGGAATTATATAAACAAAATTTTTTAGAATTACAAGGAATGATTTATGATGATAATTTTATAAATATATATAATGAAATATTTAGTAAACATCAATCTGTAAATTTAGAAGATGTTTTGATTAAATTAAATCAATTAGCTGTTAGTAAATTTGAATTTATTGTTTCTCAGAATTATATTCAAAAAAATTATTTACAACAAATTAAACAAAATAATTTTGAGCAACAACAACAACAACAGCAACGACAGCAACGACAGCAACAACAGCAACAACAACAACTGCAACAACAGCAACAACAGCAACAGCAACAACAGCAACAACAGCAACAACAACAAGAAACTAAGGTTAATTTACAAATTGAAAATGATAAATCTATAAAAAAAATCAATGATAAAAAATATAAATCTAATAAAAGGTGTTTAAATAAATATACAATGATTGAAAATGGAGAGTTAGAAAATGAGATTAATTCTAAAATAAATTTTATTACATTTTTTTCAGATGATGCTAATTTTGTTGATAATAAATACCAATATGATTTAAATATTCCAAATTTAAAAAGTGTAAATCTTGAAACGATAAATTTATTATATGATATGTATAATATTACAAATTATAATAATAAATTTTATTTATTAGAAGGATCGTATAAACATTTAATTACTATTCCGATAGGGTTTTATACTGTAGATAAACTATTAGATGTAATAACTAAAACTATAAATTATGTTTCAATAAATAAAAATAAAGATTATAAATATTTAATTTATAAAAATCGGATAAAAAATAAAGTGTATGTAACTTGTGATTGGATTAAAACTATTAATAACGATAAAGAAACGGAATTAGATAGAAGATCTAAAGATAAAGATTTTGGTATTATATTCTTTTCAAATAATACATCGCAAACGAATTATTCTTTACGTGAAATTTTGGGGTTTAACAAATCTGAATATATTAATAATAATATATATATTGGTGAAAATTCACCTATTGAAAATATTTATCAAAATATTTATTTTAAAATTTTTATTAACGATAAAGAAATAGAACGTTATTACACTACAAAGGAAACATTTTCATATTATGACAAGATTCATTTTAATTCGCAAGATAATTATGGTTATAGGATTTGTCATATACCTAATATAAATACGCCATTTGATATAGAAGAAGAAATCGAAATGAATAAAATAAGTTTTCAGTTCAATAATTCTATAATGTACAGTATAAATGTTGTTTTAAATTTTGATATAGTTATAGGATTTGAATACATTTAATTAATTTAAAGTGATTTATCATAAAATAATATTATTTATATAATTTAATGATATCTAATAAATATAAATTAATTAACGATATTGATAAATATTGTTGCGTTTGTTTTGAAACGTTTAATTTAATAAAACGAACTCGGCATTATTACTATGCACAATTTATTTTAAAGACACCTAAACAAAACGATAATAATACAAATAATGATCAAAACGATGATTTAGATATTGATGATTTAATTAATAAATACATAAATGATTTTGATGAAGAATATTATGATTTAAATAAAAAAGATGAAATTACAGATAATACGATTGATGAAATTACAGATAATACGATTGATGAAATTACAGATAATATGATTGATGAAATTGCAGATAATATGATTGATGAAATTACAGATAATATGATTGATGAAAAAATGGAGTTGGATAGATATTTATCATTAAATGATATAGAAAAAAATACGTTTAGTAATAATATAATACCAGATGATTTATTGGTTAAAAGTTGTTGTAATAAACATTATATATGTGTGGGGTGTATAAGAAAAATAATAAATAATTATGAAAATCATCCTATTAATGAAAATAATTCGCATATGGCTTGTCCATATCCATTCAAGGATTGTGTAACAAAAATAGGATTTAAAAATTTTTTTGATCATAATTTAATTTATAAAATATGTAATACAGAAGATGAATGGGATAATTATTTAGAACATTCAAATAGATATACATTTCCTGGATATACTATAATAAAATGTCCATTAAATAATTATAGAACAAATTCAAAATGTAATACTGATATATTAGTAGAAAATGAATTATTGAAAACTGCGAATAAAGGTGAACTTATAATAGAATGCTCGCAAAATAATTTATGTTTAAAAAAATTTTGTTATTATTGTCATCAAATTATATACAATTATTATCCTATATGTTATAGTTGTAAAACAATTTATGAAAATGAAAATCCAAATGTTTATAATTATTATTTTAATAAAAATTACGATATACATAATAATAATTTAATAAATGATACAAATTCAGAAAATTCAGAATATACTGTTACTTCTTCTTCTATAGTTGAAGATAAGGTAACATATGATGAGTCTTCTTATTTATTTAAAAATAATGAAATTACGCGTGAAGAAGCTTTTAAGCAAATGTTAATGTTATTAGAAAATATAAATAATTTTATGATATGTCCTATTTGTAAAAATAGTTTATACAAAACAGAAAAATGCAATGCGTTATCACATCATAATTTAGAAAGATGCTATGCTTGTGCTAGAATTGGATTTCAGATTAAGGGATTAGGTGATCATTGGAATGTAGCTGGTATTTCTGGATGTTATAGATTTGATCATGATACATTTGTAAAAAAATATGTTTCTGATTATGTATGTAATGATTATTGTTCAAATCATGAAAAAGGTGATTGTACTATTTCTGAGCATTCTAACGGTATAAAATTATTAGAAAAAACAAGAATTAAATCTTGTGTATTTCATGCTATAAATTCTTTATTACCAGAAATACGTTTGGTTGTATATGATGATTTGTATAATTTTTTAAAAAAAGATAATCTACAATTGCTTGAATTATTACCCTTTAAACAAACACTTGTGTTACTTATAGTATACAAAGAAAGATCTAGAGATTATTGTGAAGAAATTATTTATAGAGAACTTAAATGTAAATATCCAGAAATTATAGAACAATTTAATCTAGATAAATCCTTTTACATAGATGCAGAATGTTATTTAGATAGTTATTCTGTAGATTATAAAGAATTAAGAATAGAGCAACATTCAAACGATTCTTTAATTATACATAATGCTAATGATAATTTAAATGATAGAAGACAAATGCATGTTGATATAAATATAGAAAGTACAAATTTATCAGATAATATTTATCGTTCACTGATGAATATTGATACTTTTATAAATATAAATGAACTTTCACAAGAAGAACAGCCTAATATATCTACAAGACTTTATATCCCAGAATTGACATTACAACAATCCAATATAGTAATAGATTACGATAATTATGTAAATGGAAGTGATTTACACGAAATTATAGATGATGTAATTGGAAATGATGTAATTGGAAGTGATGTAAATGGAAGTGATGTACGTGTAAATGAAAATATAGATGATGATGTAACTGATGAAATTATTGTATATAATAGGAATAGTATTAGACGTAATTTAAATTAAATTCTTAATTAATTTATTATTTTTTTTTGATAACTGCTTTAATTTTATCTTGTAAAACATATTTTTTATTCTGTAAAATAGATTCAGTTAAACGTTCTGATTCTTGTGAATCTTTTAGATGTTCGTTTATTTTTTCCATAAGAACTTCTTTTTTAAAAGTTTGAGAGACCTTTTTAGAATAAAGTATTATTTCACCATCTTTTAAAGCAATACTATCCATATCATTTTCTGTCATGTATTCTTTAATTTCTTTTTCTAATTTATCTAATAAGCTTTTTGTTTCTTTTTGTTCTTTTCTCATTTTTGACAAAGATTTATGTACATCTAAATAATTTTGAAATGTTTGCTGAATATCTGAACCCATTTTATATTATCGTTTTTAAAAAAAAAATATTTACAAACGAAATAATGATAAATAGAATAATGATAAATAGAATTATTATTTATAGTTATGTCTGTTACGAAATTTACATGCATGTTTTAATATATTTTTATCAAAAGATTGATTGCATAATATGCAAGTTATTTTATAATAAACATAATCATTGTGCGATTTAATTTGATTTGCTTCGGTAAAGGTCATTTTATTTTTTAATTAATAAAAATAAAAAAAATAAAAAATAATTACAAAATATTTATATTTATAATGTTTAGTCAAAAGTATAAACCTACAACCCAAAAATCATTATTTCATAAAGATGTAGTAAATAATATTCGTAAATGGATACAAAATATTGAATATAAATATGAAACAATTAAAGATGTTAAACAAATATTATTTTTAAATGGTCCTGTTGGTTGTGGAAAATCAGTTACTATAGAATGTTTATTTAAAGCTTATAATTTAATTAATGTAGATTCTGATAATTTACGTAACGCTGATAAAATTAATGATGCATTACAACAAATAATTAATTTTAATGGTATTACTTTAGCAAATATTGATAAATGGAATCATAAAAACAAAAAGGATAAAAATAATATTGTATTTATTGATAATATTGAATTATGTGAACGTGGTATAGAATCATTTATTAATTTAATTTATACAAGAAATATAAATGTTCCTATAATTTTAATATGTAATACAGCAAAATACAAGGATATTTTTAGTAGTTATAAAAATTGTACATTTGTAGATTTTAAACATCCTAGTTTATTAGAAATGTCGAAGCTTATAATTGATATTAACAAAGAAGAATGTTTAAATTTAGAAAAAGATATGATTAAACAAATAATAGAAAAATCTCAAAATGATATTAGACAAATTATATTTATATTAGAACAATGGAATATAAGTAAAGCGTCAAAAATATCGTTTGTTAAATTTATTGATACAATAGACATTAAATATACTGATGAGGATTTATCTAAAAAAATGGAGTATATTTTTAAATCAAAAGGTAAATTTGATTTTAATAAGGCATATAATAAATTTTTATGTGAACCACATGTTATATCAAATAATATTTTTCAAAATTATGTTAATATAACTTTAGATTTCAAATTACGTGTATCAGAAACTAATAAAACGTCTGATAAAGATGATTTAGATATATTAAACAATATGGTAAAAGTTACGGATAATATATCATATTCTAATATTATTCATAATGAAATATATGAACATCAACAATGGCAATTATATGATGAATATATTAATTCTTCTTGTATTATACCAACGTATTATTTACAAAAAAACAATGAAATAATATTTAAAGAATTAGATATGAATTATAGACTTAATTTTAATTCGTTTAAGGATATATCTTATAATTTTATAAATTCTTATAATGAAGTTAAAAATATATGTAAAAAAAATACACATTATAGTAAATTTAATATAAACGATAGTAACATTAATGCGAATTCTATTTTTTATCCATTGAATTGTTTTTATATTGTAAATATTTTATTAGATAATATGAAAATTGTAAATAGATATTTTGATACGAATAAACGAGGTAAAAATACTACTAAAAAGGAAAAATTAGAATTGTATAATAATATGAACGATATCGAAGTCAAAAATGCATTAGATAAAATATTTCAAATTATTTATGATTATAAATTGTTTGAAATAGATATAGATAATTTAGATAAATTAAAAAAAGATGGAGATGAAATTATAAAGAAAAATTTTCAAAAAATTAATTTGCGTGTTTTAAAAAGACTTCTTAATATATTTACATTTGACGATAACAATAAAATTTTTAAATCTAATATAGAAACATCTTTACAATATAAAATTTTAGAATATTTGATAAATCAATCAAATTATAATAAAGTACCAATAGTAAATACAGTTGATGATATGACGATAGATTTAGATAAAATTTGGGGATTTTAATTACTCCTTATAAACCAATTAAAACCAACTAAAATCAATGAAAAAGTCTAATTTTAACTGGATGTTTTAATGTATCATAAAATTCATCAAATAGTTTTTTAATTAATTTATATGATACATTAACGTTTTCTATAAATTTTATCTTTTCTATTTCATCAACATTGTTACAAAGATAAGTTTTAAAATCATTTATTAAATCTGTTGAATTTTCATATGTTAAAAAGTCATTGTGTTCAGGTAACATTCGTTTTAACATATTACCACCAAATAACAAACCTAAATAGAATTGATACGCTGATTCTAACGGATATGTTTTACAATGTGTTAATATTTCTTGTAAAACAGGGGATGTATATATATCAGGTAGATCGAATTCTCTGTATAAATTAGATTGTAAATTAATATCTTTTAATTTTAAAACTTCTTGTATTTTGTAAATGCAAATTTTATTAAAATTAATATACATATCTCCAGCTATTTTATCTTTTCGTATCATTGAGACAAATGGATGTTTATCAACTTGTCTATGTGAATCTTTTGTTTCTAAATAAAGTATATCTGTAAAAGACATTATTATAATATTTAATTAATAATATTATTTTTAAATTTAAAATTATTCTTGTTAAATTTAAACGTTTATACTAAAAAATTACTTTTTTATCATCTAAATCAATTATTCTTTTAAATCTAATATAGAATCTTCGTTACAATATAAAATTTTACAACATTTAATAACAAACTTAAAAGATACTAAAGTATCTGCTAAAAATACAGTTGACGAAATGATTATTGATTTAGATAAAATTTGGGGATTTTAAATTTAATATCAAATTTATATAACAGTTTGATATTAAATTTCATTTTTAGAATAAGTAAATATTATTTGTATTTTGTTATTATTATGGATAATATTTAGTGGTTTTTTATTTTTAATGTGACGATGAACGGTGCATTGACCTATTTTTAATTTACCAGCTGCATCAAAAGGACCATTGTATTCCGTAAATAACTCGTTAGTGTTATTATAATATGTGAATAATTTTTTACATGGTCGTGATTTAATTACTTTTGTTGGTTCCTGAATTATTAAATTATCAATGTTATCTAAATAACTTAAAAGTATATTCGTTTCGTTTTTACATGAAAAAACCTTTTGTATTGAAATATATCTTAATATTGTATGATTACTTATATCGAAATGATGTGCTGCTTCAACTGTAGAATTAAACTTTTGTAATAATTGTTTTGTATCAAAATTGAATTTGTATATTATTTTTTTTTCGACATTTCTAGTTTTAATTAAATTATTATCTTTGTCATATATTAACATTACCTTTTGATTATCTGTATTAATTACTTTAGAATATCTAATAATATCAGATACAGCTTTAATTTCTAGTTTTAATTTATTAGATGCTTCAGATAGACCATTAAAAGTCTCTATAACATCACGATTTTCATTTAACATATAAATTTTATTATGATTACGTAATGTATATTTAGGTAATTCGTCTGATTTAAATTGAATACCGTAAATTGTGCCATTATCAAACATTAATTTAACATTGAAGTAGTCTTTAATTTCTGTGATTTCTTTTGAAGAAATATCATATTCAGGATACTTCTCTTGCATCCATTTTGTATAATTTATAATAAAATCATTAAATTTTAGATTAAAACTATAATCAACAATACAATAATCTATACAGAATTTTTCATATGTTTTTACATTATATTTATCATTTACAATTAATTCTAATGGTTTTAATTTTAAATTTGTTACGATTTTATGTCTCATTCCATCATTTTCGAAATATTTTTCTTTAACTGTAAAATTACTATTTATATAACTAGTAAAATCATTGTTATTATCTGTTGTTAAAGATTTTTTACACCATAATCTATAAGCAGATCTTAGATCAAATGTCAAGGTAAAATTACTTTTATCATTGTCGATTGTGTCTACTATACAAATGTCTCTAATAAATTTTTTATAATCTTTTATATTTGGATTATAGACTATATTTAAGTCAGTTCTTTGTGAAAATGGAATTTCTTTTTCGAGTTTAATTGTATGATCAAATTTATTAATTGGTAATTTATTTATAAATTCTTTTATTTTAAATTCAGGTAATCGTTCTGAACAAATTATAAAACTATCTAAAAAATCACATACTGTATCAATTGCGTATATAGTTAAGTCTTCAGAAAGAGTAAACCATTCTTTATTACTTTCTTCTCTATATTTATCGAATATGTGATGTAAAACTTTTTCTGCTAAATCACAATTGTAACATCTTCTTATATAAAACATTTCTCCGTTTGGATTGTGTGTCATATATCCAATTTCCCTATTTTTTATATTTTTAGATTTACCAATTGAAATCAATTCGTAGTTATAGTTGTTTTCATTTTTGTTTTTATATCCGTATATTGTATGTCCTGGTTCTTGATCATACCATTTTTTTACTGCTAATTTAGTTTTAGTTTCTAATTGTTTTTTAGTCTTTTCTAATTCTTTATTTTTATTTTCTAATAATATTTTCTGTTCTTCTATTTCTTCTTTAATTATTTCGTTATAAATATTTTCTAGTTTTACATAATATCGTCTAATTTCTTTTCCCAGTTCTGTTTTTGCTATCATACATAAATTCTTAAATGTATCTATATTTAACATAATTTGTTCATTTAAAGATCCTCCTATTTCTCGTTTCTCCGTTGGGAGAAATGAGCTTTTATAATCTTCATCTTTAGTAAAATTATTTTCTAATGTTCTTTTTGCATTACCTTTATTTGCAAATCCTATCATTTTAAACACATCTTCTAAGTTAATTGGGTAATCTTCTGTTGGGTGATAATTCATGTACATATATAAATTTGCTACGTACCAATGTTGTTCTTGTTCAGTAAATGTTTTGTTTAGTTTATCGACTATTTTGGTTTGTAAACCGAGTGACAAGGTTGTATTACTATTTTTAACTAATTCTGTAAAATTAATTGACTTGGGATGAATCATTTGTGACATTTTTAATATTAATATTAATATTTATATATAACAATAAATATTACTTTTAAATAAGATTTTGAACGAAATTAAAAATTAAGATCTAAATTGAGTATTTGTAGAGAGTGTTTTGCACATTGTTGTTCGCTTTCGATGACTTTGCGACCAAAACCGATACCTAATATGTATTTTCCAGATTGGCATATATCAAATAATTTTGAATAAATGACTGGATTATTTGTTTTATATTGTGATAATATATGAGTGGTGTATTTTTTAATGTTATCTTGAATAATTAGGTCCATTTCATTTAATTGATTTTCAGTAAATGTTAACATTCTAGTGAAAATCTTACGATAAAGTGGTCCAGATTCGTTTAATGACATGTACATAGGTGTACCCCATGATACTTTTGTTTTGCTCTGATAAAATCTTTGGAGGCTGTCCTTGAAGTTATCGTTCTTTGAGATTAATTCTGCGAAATCTATAATATTTTCAATAACATTTCTTACAAAACGATCTGCATATAAATATCCATATTCTCCAAAATCTACCAAAATCGAACCGATAAATGCTTCAAATGCATCTTCAAAGATACTAGGTGTGTTTCTTCCACGATCTAAGGATAAGATTGATTGATTTTCTACTTGTAATGATAATAATAAAAATTTTTTAAATCCAAGTGTAACAGCAATTTTATGTAACATTGAGCATTTTTCTATTTTAATTTTTAATTTAGTTAGAAATCCTTCACGCTCGTTATCGAAACGTTCAAACAAATATCTAGACATAGTTGATTTCAAAATATGGTCACCAAGATATTCTAAACGTTCACTTGATTCTTTTGGAATATAAAATGAAATATCATTTGATTTGTCAGATTTTAATTCTGATATTTTGTATTGGATGGCTTGAAAATAACTTTCATGTACAAATGCTTGTTGATAATGTTCTAAATTATTTATTTTTAAAATTTGGTTATTGTCACCAATATTTCCAAAATAATTTAGAATATTTTCTACTTCTTCACGAGTAATTAAACGATTATTCGGATTATCCATTTATAATTTTAAATTTTATTTAAATTAAATTCAATTTATTTTAAAAAGAACTTTGATCACCAATTAAAACTTTTATAACATTATTTGTGATATTTGAAATCATAATTGTATTTGTTTCATCTTCTTTATATGCATATTGTAATAAATGTTGTAATTCGTTGAGTAGTTGTAATTCAAAATCTACATTTATTTCGTCTTCTATTTCGCTTCGTGTTAATAATCTATAAATTTTGTATCCATCTATTTGACCATGATGTGTAGATATTTCCATTAAAGATCCTTTTAAATTACCAACTCTACGACGTAATCCACCGTATAAGGGTAATGCATATAATTCTTTTGTTTTATTATTTACTAATTTATAAGCGCTTTCTATGTCAATAAACAAGGAACCACTTGGTAAATTAAGTAAAAATAATAACAATTTTGTTGGACGAGTACCAAGACCTCTTCTCAGATCGTTTTCTGATAAATTTTTATTTTTTAATTTATATATACTAAAAATAGTTTTATAATTCATTCTAGATAATTCTTCTCTTGATGTTATTAAATCTCTTTTAATACTTTCTTTAAAATCATTTATAGATATACAATGACCCCGTTTAAATTTCCCATTACTATCTAATTGTTTAATAGATACAAGATCAGACCATTCTTCTTGTGTATAATTATATTGTGATATAGGATTTAAACAACTATAACAATTAGATTCAACCCATTGTTTATTATCTTCTGATAATAATCTTATATCAGGATCTGTATCATTATTTTCATTGTCACATTTTACTAAATCGCTATTAGAATCATTAATTATTAAACTATTTTTATTTGTTCTAATTTTTGTATCAGGTAATTTATCTTCTTCAAATAAAATATTTTGTTGTTGTACATTTTCTTGAATACTAGTATCTTCATATCCCCAAGGTACATTTTGAGTTGGTTGAGATGGAGTTTCTGGAATTTGTGAAATCCTTGGAGCTAATGGCATTGGTGAAATTGATGAAACTGTTGGAGTAGATGGAGATTGTGTTGTATAAGTTGGAAATGAAGTTCCTCTAACCCAAACTCCTGGTGTAATTTGTTCACCAGAAGGTCTAGATCTTTGAGTATTATTAGTAGGTATTTCTAAATCAATTTGTGGTAAAAATGATGATGCTGGTCGAGAAAAATGTTCTCTAAGTCGTGGTCTAGTTCTGAATCGTGGATCATCTAATATACTAGGTCTTGTCGCAAAAGTATGTGACAGTATTGTATTTAACATCGCCATGTCATTTAATGTAAACAAAACTGAAGTTGATCTCAAAATTCGTATCTTTAATTTTTCAAGACTAGCAGTTTTTAATATATTATCACTATCTGGATCTATTAAATTAAGAAATAATTTCATATCTTGTTTTTTTCTTTTGTTTATCAATTGCTCATTTGAGAAATTTGATTCTTCTGAATATTTTCTTTCTATTTCACTAATAAAACGTTGAATTACTGCCTCTCTAAGTTGTAGATTAGAAATTCTCCGTGATGACATGTATATATATATTATATAATTATAAAAAATATATAATTATAATAATCTAAAATACATGTAATTAAGCCCCAAACAAAGTTGTTTGGGGCTTAATTTTTATTTTTTATTTTTTATACAGTGGCTTTCTTAGGAAAATGTTGAGAAAGATAACGTTGAAGTTTTAGATAAGTATATACTAAAGGTGATGTTGCATCATTTGGATCTTTATGTTCCATTGCTGGTCCAAAAAGTCTATCTAAAACAGTATCTGGAACTATTTCACGTCTGTTCTCTGGATTTTGAAGATCTTTGTCTTTAATATAAGTTGTAACATATCTAGTTACGTCAGTTCTTGCAATTGGATCTCCCTTTTTAACACCAAAACTTTCTAGAAATGAATATAATTCATCAGAAACTACAACTGGTGAAGCAAATCCAGAAGGTTTTCTAGTTGAATTTTCATCACGAACTCTCTTCTTTCTACTTCTCTTAGAAGCTTCTTTTAAAGCAAGTTCATGATCACGTTGCATTTTCTTAAGTTCTTGAACTTCTCGTTTAAGTTCAATCATCAAATCTTGTTTAGTCTTAATAAGTCTTTCAAATCTTTGTTTCATTGAATCAACTTCAGTTGTTTCTTCTACAACAGGTGTTTCTACAACAACTGGTTCTTCGACAGCTGGTGTTTCTATAATAACTGGTTCCTCAACTACTACTTCTTTTGGTTTTGGAGTTGTTTTAGATCTTGTAGTTTTTGTTGCTGTTTTAGATGTTACTAGTTTGCTCATTATATTTGTTTTAAATTTGTAATAGGAATTAATTTAAAAAATTTTACGCACTTTTTATAAAATTCAAAGGAAAATATATTAAAAATCAATTTTTTATTGATTGATTGATTTTTAATTTAAGTAATTTAGACATAAATAGTGTAAGCAAGATAAATACCAGCGGCTGCAACTGCAAATTTGACATATTTTTCAATGTCTCCACCACCAGTAAGTTGTTGGACTAAATCTGTACCATTGAAAGCTACTAAACCCCAATTGAGGGCTCCTGCGATAACTAGAATTTGGACAAGCATTAAGATAATGTTAGAATAATTCATTTTTATATTATTTATACAATATCATAATAAAAAAAAAATAATAAATAAAAATAATAAATAATAAATAAAAATAATAAATAAAAATAATAAATCTGAAAAATATCATTTTAATATAATATATCTGAAAAAATATCATTTTAATATAATATTTTTAAAAATATCTGAATTTATATTTTTTAAAAAAACTTTTGATTGCCATAAATAGCTTTTATTTATTACATCTAAATAAATCTTATTTGGATAATACTCATTTAACATTTTACTTTCTGTATTAAATATTCTTAATAGTTTGTTATATATAGTAATGTCCTTTTCTTTTATTATTTCTAGTAAAGATTCTTTTGGTAATACTAAAAATAATTGTTCTAAATTAGAATTTGGTTTACTTTTTTGTAAATCAATTGTATATTTGTTGTTAGTTTTACATAAATATGTATATAAATCACTTACAAATGGTACTCCATGATAAGGATAATACCAAGACCAATTCTCATGATTGTGATTATTATAATAACCTAATATCCAATAAAGACCGGTTAAATATTTTTCACAAGCATCATCGATGTTATCTATATTATAATATTTATAATACCTCGTTTTATATCCATCTTCATTATATTTAATTTTATCTTCTGTATAAAAATATACATTTGAATTTTCATTAATATTAATTGCATTTAGGTCATATACATCTTGATATACTACTTTATTTGTTTTATATGCACTGTAAATATTTTTAAAAAAATAATTTTCTGATTTAGATAAATTATAAAATATATCTTTTAACATATCCAAATTTATACATCTATTCCAATTTTTATTATTTAGTTCCTTTAAATTAATAAGATTTGATTTGTGTTTTCCAATAACAAGATTATAACATTTTAATATAACATTTATTCCACCTTCTTTTATTAGTAAAGAAGGTATATGTTCTAAGAAATCATTTCCCATTAAAAAACATAAAAAAATATAGTCATAAATTAAATTTAAATCAGATATTCTGATTTCTGTTAAATTAATATTTTCTGATCTTAAATCTTTGCATATATATTTTTTTAATTTATGTATATTTAAATATGTATATATCCTTTTACATTCATTTAATTTTGTATTAAATGTGTTGTCTCTTAATAAAATAATATTATCACTAAATTTATTTATTAAACTTAACATTATTAAATCTGCATCTAAGCCATAAATACATATTTTCTTATCTAATAAATTTTCTAAATTATTTGAAATTATTTTCATCATTTTATGTTCGCCTTCACCGCAATGGTTTGAATCGGAAATTACAATTTTTAAATTATCATTTTCCATTTGAAGTTTGAATGTTTGTAATCTGCTTATGAGTTTATCCATAAATAATGTACCTGGTGTTATTTTATTAGAATTCCAATCTAATCGTTTTGGGTTTTCACTAGTATTTTCATTAGTACTATTTGAAATTAAACTTTTGAAAAAATGTGATTTAAATCTTCTTTCTCGTTGTTGATTAATTTTTGCTCTAGGTGCAACACCATCAATCATTATATATAAATGTTTTGGTTTAATTACAGATATTATATATCTAGTATAATTTAGACAATTTAATATAATATTTTCCTCTACATTCGTTTCATCTAAAGATTCATTTGTATTAAGTTCTTGTTGTGAACAAGGATGAATCATACTATTGTAATCCAAAAATAAATAATCAATTTCTAATTTAGAAATTAGTTGCTCGTCTATTGTTAAATCATTTTCTGTATTGTATTTTTTATAAATATTATAAAAATACCAAGGAATACCCATTAATATTTATTTAATATTAATATTATTCATTTTTTTAAAAATGGGTAATATATTTATAAAATGTAAGTTTCTCTTATTAAAAAACATTTTTTATTTTCATCAAATGCAAATCCTTGTTGGTATAATAAATTTTTATAAAATTTAATATCTGTTTCTATTTTTTCTTTAATTATATTTTTATTTGTTATTTTAGAAGCCAACGTTTCATGATCAGAATCATCTGAATTATCATTAGATTGTTCAGAATTATAAGATATTTCACTTTTATTTTCATCATCACTTATATAATGTTCAATGTCTTCTATATTTTCTATATTTTCAATTTCATCTATATTTTCTTCAATTTCTATTTCGTCAATGTTTTCATCGATTAGTTTATAATCATCAGTTGGATCATTTGGTTCATTGTCTGTTTTTGGTTCTGTATATCTTTTATTTGATTTTATTGTAGAATAAATTCTATGATAAACAGAATTTTTTTTGAATTTTGTTTGTGATTTTTGATATTCTTTTAACATAAGTTCAGCTTGATTTGAATTTTTTGTTAAAAATTTTTTATTTCTTCTAATGTGGATAACTCTTTTTATATCATAATTTATATTTGTTTCATGAATTTGTAATGATAAGTATTTAATATATTCATTTCTACGTTTTTCAAAACTAGTTTTTAATTTTTCTTCTATAATTACTTTATAATGTTTAATAAGATCATTACGTCTTTTATCCATTTCTTTTATCAAATTACAATTTTTTTCAATTAATTCTAAACATTTAATTATTTTATCGACGGTATCATCTTTTATTTTTAAAAAATTAAAAAAAAATCCATTTGTGTTTTTTGTATATTCAATATTATTAGCTTTTAATATATTTAAAATATGATGTTTTTCTTTATGTGAGAGTTGGTTTATTCTAAATATTATATTTTTAACATCCATATTATTATTTATTATATAAAAAACGTTAAAAATACAATTTTTTTTTAATATAGAAATGTATAATAATGTCAGGAAACATTAATGATACAAAAATAAATATTATAAAAGAAAACGTGGATAATTTAATTATTGATTTAGATAATATATTAGATAAAGGTGAAAATATATCAGATTATGAATATAATTTGAAAAAAAAATATAAGTTTTTAGAAAAAACTTCACCTGCTTTATTTAACTTAATTTTTAAAGAATATAATACACAGAATTTTAACAAATCTAATTTACAATCAATTCTTGATATGATGTTACAACAAATTGAAAAAATACAAAAATCAAAGGTTACACAACATGATGCTTCTGTTAATATAGGAGAGCATTTAGCACAAACATTTATACCACAACTTAAAAAATAATGTTTAACGTTATTATTATACGCTATATATATATATTTAATTTATTTTAAAATATATATAATGTCAAATACAGTTGTAAATTTATCAATGGATGAAAACGAATCGCAAAATTTTTTTACAAATTTGACAAATACGATGTCAAATGAAAATGACAAAAATCACGATGAAAGGGATGTAATATTAAATGAAAGGGAAATAATATTAAACGAAAGGGAAATTGAGAATATTAATAAAACAAATGAAATGTTAGAAAGAGTTAATAGTAATCAGAAAACTATAGGACATAATCGTTTTCAACAAAAGATAGATGAATTGGAGAAGGAAATTGCGAAGGATACATTGTATAAAAAGGAACAAGAGATGAAATTAAATTTATTTAAAAAAACAATAAGTTCATTACAAACACAATTACAACAACATTCTAATTTAGAAAGACCATCTGATAATAATAATATAAAATTAATAGAAGAACAATCGGAACGAATAAAAAAATTAACATTAGAAATATCAAATGTTAAATTAGAAAATGAATTATTAAATAATAAATTAGATACAGAATTATTAAAAATTAGTCAACAAAATACTGAAAATACAAATATTGTTAAAAAATATGACAGTCTTAAAAATGAGTACGAAACATTAAATAAAAATTATCAAAATAAAATAAATGAATTTAATAAAGAAGTTTTTAATAAATTGGAATTACAAAATAAATTAAATTTTGAATTATCGATTAAAGAAAATTTAGAAAATGAATTAACATTATTAAAAAGTCAATCGAAAACAATTGAACTTGAAAGAATAATCTTAGATAAAGATTTGGTGATAGAAACATTAAAAGAACAATTAATTGAAATGGAAAACAATAAATTTAATTATGATTCGATAAAAGAAGTTAAAAAGCCAATAACCCCAAGTATTCAAGGTAGAGCAAGAGGATTGACAAATACTACAAGAGGATTAAAAAATACTAGGAGATAATTAATTAAATAATTAATTAAATAATTTTAATTAAAAAAGTTAATTTACAAATATTTGTTTCATCTGAATTATATACATATTTACAGTTATATTTAATTAAGGGGTATTCACCAGGATTCCAGTCTAATTCTATAAAATCACCATTAATTCCTTCTGAATATGACAATTTATTAATGTTACCAGATAATAATTTATTTGATCTTGATATACAATATATAGCGGATGGTCCTGTATTATTTTGCGAATTAATAATTATAATATATGAACCACAATCTTTTATTTTATTTTGATTATTTATATAACCTATATTTATTGATTTTGTAGAAACGCGACTATACATTTTATGTATTTCAGATTTATGTACATTTATTTCTTTGGATATAATTATAATATTATCGTTAGATATCGGTGATTGATTAAATAACGATAAATTAAACATTTTAATTTAATATAAAGAATTAAATTAAAATTAAAAATTTATCGTTATTCATCAAAAAAATATTCTTCAAGATCATTTCTATTTTTCTTATTAAATTGCATTGGTTTACGGTTTGTTTTTTGAATTTTTACATGTTTAACAAGATCTTCTTCTTGATCTAGTTGTTCTATTTCTTTTTCGCTTTCTGATTTACAATATTCTTTATCAAAATCATCTGATGATACGTATTTTAAAGAACATTCGCTTAATTGTTTTTCAATAATAACTTTTGGGTTTGAATTCGATGATTCTGAGCTATTTATATCATTAAAATCGTATTCTATAACGATTTTATTTTCATCACTTTCATCTTCGTTTATAAGATCTTTATATTCTAGTATAGTCATTACTTGTTTCATCGGTAACATATTATATACAACACTTCTAATTAATTCTAATATAGTTGTTTTATATATTGAATTTAAAATTTCATTTTTATCGTCGATTGTTAAGCTTTTGGGATTTTCATAATAATGTCTTGAAATTCTTTTTAAACATTTATAGAAAAAATATTTAAATTTAGGAAAAGTGTACAAATCTAATAAACCTTCTATTATAATATTTTTTTTGTTTATCATTATTTTAACAAATAAAGTTATTATAGTATTTAAAATTTGTTGTAGTTCTTCCTCTTGTATATTATATTTTCTTTTACACCATTCTAAAAATTTTTTATATTCCTTATGTAATTTATCAGATGACCAATCTGCAATTTTTAATAAACGTTTTTGAAAATGACGATATAAACTGTTTAATCTATTTATTTGTTTATCATCATCGTATTGCTTTTCAAAAATGTAATATATATATTTAATTTGATATTTATAAATTATTGTATATAATTTGTCTTCGTATTCTTTTCGTGTTTCAATGGATTTAACAAGAGACATTATATTATATTATTAAAAATTATATTTAAATTAATATTATATTAATTAAATTATTTTAATATTAATTTGTTCTCTACAGATATATATAATATATTTAAGTAATAAAAATGAATTTTCATGTATTTGTCTTTATCTCAACAATTGTTTTTTATATACTGATGAAAATGTATAAAATATCTATTATTAAAAACCAAAAGAAAAAAAAGAACAATAGTAATTTAATATATATTTTATTTGTTCCAGCATTATTGTATTTAACACATTTTATATTTTTAAATCCAAATAATAACATTAATTTATTGAAAACTCGAAGCTTTTCTGATGAGTTATTAACAGAACCATATCCAGCATCTAATAATAGTATTTAGTTAATTATATCTTTAATTAAATTTTCTATAGTTTAATTAAGTATATGTCAGAACAACAATTAAAATATTATAATGATTTTAATGAATCAGATTTTAATGAAGTATTGTTGAAAAGAGAATTTGTAAATAATAGTTCTGATAAGAAAAAAAAAAATATTCATCAAGAGCCGACACAAATGTTAATTAGAAATTTTATTTCTAAAAATACTATTTATGATAATTTATTATTGTATCACAATTTAGGTACAGGCAAAACTTGTACTTCTATTAGTGTAGCAGAAGGTTTTAAAGAATATGTTAATAATATGGGTAGAAAAATTATTGTTTTAGTAAAAAATAAAAATATTCAAAAAAATTTTATGGATGAATTGTTAAGTAAATGTACAAATGATGAATACTTGAGTCCTGATGAAAGAAAAATATATTCAGGCGAAATACAATATAAAAATTCAGAGATTAAAAGAAATGAAATTGTTTTAAAAGCTACTAAGGAAATAAATCGTTATTATCAATTTATAACATATGGTACATTCGTAAATAGAGTTCTTGGTATAAAAGAATTTGTAAAAGATGAATATGGAAAAAATACTAAACGTGCAAAAAGAGTAAATGGTGAAATAATTAGAAAAAGACCCAAAGATGAAATTAAAAATTTAAGTAATTCTGTTATTATCGTAGATGAAGCACATAATATTACAGATAATGACATATATAAATCATTATTTAAGATTTTATCTAAATCATATAATACTAGATTATTATTACTTACAGCCACACCTATTTATGATAATCCTACAGAAATTTTCGAATTATCTAATTTATTAAATGTAAATAGACCACAATTACAATTTCCAATTGGTAATAAATTGTTTAATATTAATTTAGAGGATCAAGATGTATATGAAGATATTCCTGATATAGAAGAATTACCAATAGAAACAGAAATAGAAATAGAAACACAAATGGAACGAGAAAACGAAGAAATTGACATTGAACAAAATACAATAAGAACACCAATAGAACAACAAGAATTTGAAGAAATAGAAGGAGATATTGATGAAACAGTAGAACTATTTACTGAAGAAA
>Ga0102817_1000020_pt1 | contig 45326 bp, 67 predicted proteins | sample ColrivemetaGS555_FD_78193 | JGI IMG/M metagenome (GOLD analysis project Ga0102817, IMG submission 78193) | Estuarine microbial communities from the Columbia River estuary - Ebb tide non-ETM metaG S.555 | ecosystem: Environmental > Aquatic > Marine > Intertidal zone > Estuary | place: USA...
AAGAAGCATATGATAGATTGAGGAAAGACTTAAAAGAAGCATCTGAGAATGTTGGATATAATTCAGTGCCATTATTTCAAGGTGTTAAGACTACACAATATGGCAGAATGTATGGGAATTTTCAAAATTTAGAAGATGACGTAATAAAAATGATGGCTGTTATAAATACAGAACTTAATTATTTTTCAGATTTTTTAGAAATACCAAGGATGCGTGGGTATAATTTAGGCGCTGGAAGAGCCATAGCGTCACAGGGCGATGGCGTAATGAATATTAATCCCGAATATTTTGCTCGATTTGCAAAAGATATGCGTGACCCAACTGACCCAAAAATTGTTAGTAAAAAACTTTCTATCATAGATAAGGAACTTGTTAGTATAAGTGATGAATTGATAATTCTTAGCCGCGAAAGAAATAAACTATTAGACGATAGAGATGCTGGGATTTTTACTACTGCCCAAATTTTTGACAGATTAGAAGCAATAAAAGCTGAAATTATGCTCAAAAATCAAAGAAGGGTAGATTTAAGACAAAATGGGCGTAATTTAGAAAAATATGAAAAATTTGATAACTATACTATAGGTGGCGCAAAGCCATACACATCAGAAAAGTATTTTAATAATGGTTTAGATCACATGAGGTCTACAATGTATCATGAATTTGGCCATCATATTCATCAATACCTTAAAGCGCAAATTACATCAAACGGGCATTTAGTTGGAAGGCCAACTGAAGCTAAAGTAAAAAAGTATTTTTTAAGTAAGTTCAAATTTAAAAAGAAAAGAGAAAAAATCTTTTCAACACGCTATGCAGAACAAGATGCTTACGAATGGTTTGCTGAACAATTCAGCTTGTTCGCAATGAATAGAAAAGATGATTTAGTAACGACAGAGTTTTTAGAATTGTTGGAGGAATTATTTAATGGCAAAAAATTTAGATAAAATAAACGATATATTGGCAAAAGATGAAAATATAACAAAAGATGATTTTAAAGAAATACAAAGATTATTTCCTTTATTAGATTATAGAGAGCAGGGTATAGAAAGTATTATTATGGGAAAATTAGAAAGACTTTGGCTTTCAAAACTAATAGACTTTAAGCCAACACAACTAGCCTTTGACCCGTAATGGTGTTATGTGTTAGATTGTAGGCAATAATTTGGAGTATTCTATGCCATTACCAAAACCTAGTTTGGGGGAAGATCGACAAAGCTTTATTGATCGCTGTGTTGGTGATGACAAGATAACAAGTGAATATACGGGCAATGATCAGAGGATTGCGGTTTGTATCAGTCAGTTTGACGAGGGCAAAAAAATGACAGATGAGGTCGGTGTTGATCTTGATCACCAAGTTGAAGATCATGAAATCAAAAGTGAACAAATAGATGTAGCGTTTGAATACAAGACGGATAAGGATGAGGAAGCTCAAGGCGTTTTCTCTGGTTATGGTTCTGTATTTGGTAACAAAGACCTTGGTAATGACATTGTTGTCGAAGGCGCATTCGCTAAATCAATTGGAAGAAAAGGCGCTAAAGCCGTAAAACTTCTCTACCAACACAAACAAGATGAGCCAATTGGCGTATTTGACGAAATCATTGAAGATAAACGTGGTTTAAAGGTCAAAGGGCGCTTGGCAATGGGTACACAGCGTGGCCGTGAAGTTTATGAGCTAATGAAGATGGGCGCGCTAGACGGGCTTTCTATAGGCTACAAGGTTGACCCAAAAAGTATTGAATATGATGATAAGGGCAAACGCCGTTATTTGAAATCCGTCGATTTGATGGAAATTTCTGCTGTCACTTTCCCAATGAACCCCCGCGCAAGGGTTCAGGCGGTTAAAGGCACAGATCGCACCATTCGGGAGTGGGAGGAAGTTCTACGGGATGTAGGAAACCTTTCACGGAATGAGGCAAAGGCGGCGGCATCAGCCGTTACCAAGGCACTAGAACAGCGGGATGCTGTGAAAGAGGAACAGCCTAAAGTTCTCGAAGCGTTAGACCGCTTTACTAACATCCTTAAATCCTAATTCTACGGAAGGAAAATAAAATGACAGAAGAAGTCAAAACAGCCGTAGACGCTATGGCAACGGCATTTGAAGAATTCAAATCAGCCAATGATCAGCGTCTTGCGGAAATCGAAGCTAAAGGTTCTGCTGATCCTTTAACTGAAGAAAAGTTAGCAAAAATCGAAGGTGATCTTGATCGCTTTGAGAATGTTAACCAGAAGCTTGTGCAACAGCAAAAACATGCTGAAGGCTTTGAAGCTAAGTTAAATGAAATCGAAACACTTTTAAAGCGCCCAGCTAATTTCATGGAAGCTAAAGAAGTAGACCTTTCATTGAAAGCATGGGACAATTTCATGCGTAAAGGCGAAAGCCAAATGGACCCAATGGAGCTTAAAGCTTTAACTGTGGGTACAGCGGCAACTGCTGGTAACTTAGCCCCTGCTGAATATGTTGAAGAGCTATTGAAGGTGATCACTGAGATTTCCCCAGTACGTTCTGTTGCTCGTATTCGTCAAACTTCAAACAAAGAAATTGAAGTTCCAAGCAAAACTGCATCATTTGCGGCGGCTTGGACTGCTGAAAGCGGTACTCGTTCAGAGACAACTGGCTACACAACTTCCTTGAACACTATCCCAACGCACGAAATGTACGCTTTAGTAGACATTTCATCACAGTTGCTTGAAGATAGCGTGTTTGACTTAGAAGCTGAAATGAACATTGAATTCGCTGAACAGTTTGCAAAAGCTGAAGGCGCGGCGTTCATTGCTGGTAATGGCACAAACAAACCAACAGGTATATCAAACGCAAATACAGTAGCTCATACAGCAACTGGTGCGGCTTCAGCGGCTATTTCTACAGATAACCTAATGGATTTGGTTCATGGCTTGAAAACAGATTATGCACGTAATGCTACATTCTTGCTAAATCGCAATACACTAGGTGTAATCCGTAAATTGAAAGACACTGCTGGTCAGTACATCTTCCAAACTGGTTTCTCTGGTCAGGCTGGCTTGCCAAACACAATCTTAGGTTCACCATATCTTGAGTGTCCTGATGTTGCTGATGCGGCTTCTGGTGCAAAATCAGTATATTATGGTGACTTCAGACGAGGTTACATGATTGTTGATCGTGTATCTTTATCAGTATTGCGTGACCCATACTCACAAGCTTCAACAGGAAACGTGCGTTATATCGCTCGTCGTCGTGTTGGTGGTGAAGTTGTATTGGCAGAAGCAATGCGCGTTCTAAAGCACGCTACATCATAAAAATGGTCGGGGGGTTTGCGCCCCCCAACTTTCAATAAGGGAGTACCCAGATGAAAATTACTATGATTAAATCATCAATTGGAATTACCAGAGAAGATGGCGCTGAAACGGCAACTTATGAAATTGGTAAAGAGTATAAGTCACAAGGTAAGTGGCAAGACGAAATTTTTAAAGGCTTCATAGACATGGGTATGGCTCATGAAATAGGCGGTAACGCAGGGCCGACGGAAACTAAAAAAGTTAGTAGCCCAAGCAAAGCAAAGAAATAAAATGAGAGGTTTTGGTAAATGTCAGGTTTAGAAATAGTAACTGGGCCAAGCATTGAGCCTATAAGCCGTGTGGAAGCGCGTGAGCAACTTAGGTTGGATGATGATATAGATGATAGCCAAGTACGTTCTTATATTACTGCATCCAGAATTTGGGCTGAAAATTACACGGGCAGAGCTTTAATTAATACAACATTTGCACAGCACTTAGATGGGTATGTTGACAACACCCCTGAACCTTATTGGGAAGGAATGAAAACAGGTCCTTCTTTAATTAAAAATATTTCAGAGATAGAAATAGCAAAAGCGCCAGTGGTTAGCGTAACAAATGTTAAGTATTACAAAGATGATAACACTGAACATACTTGGAATGCTTCAAACTATTATGTGGATATATATGGGGATGTAGGTAAAATTGTTTTGAGAGACAATGGAACATTCCCAAGCGATATAAGAGCTTCCAATGGTATTAAGGTAACTTTTGTAGCTGGTTATGGAGCAACACCTAATAGCGTTCCAGAGCCTATCAGAATGGCTATGATGCAGTATATGTCATTTATGTATGAGCATAGAGGCGATGATGAGGGCAGAAAAATTTCATTATCACCAATTATTCCAACTTTAATAAATCCTTATAAGGTTACAAGGTTCGGAGCTACACCATATAATAAAATGATCAGGTCAGGAATTGGTTAATGTCTATAGGCGCAATGCGGTCAAGAGTAGAGATACAAAAGTATACATCAACATCTGATGGTGGTGGCGGTGGCTCTGTGGCTTGGTCTAAAGTTGCCAGTGTATTTGCACAAATAACCCCTAAGACAGCTAGAAAAAATGAATTTGGTGAAGATAATCAGCAAAGAGAAGTGGTAACGCACCTGATAAGGATAAGATATAGAAGCGATTTCACAACAAAAAACAGAATTCATCAGACTTATTCTAGGAATGGTATAAGAGCTACAAGAACTTTTGCTATTAAAGGCATAATAAATGTTGATAATAAGTTTAAATACATGGAGCTTACTTGTGAGGAGGGAGTTCCAACATGAGTATAAGAACCAGCACTAGAAGAATTAACAATACACATAAAGTAGAAAAGATTTATCAAAAGCAATTGCAAAAAGTAATAGCTTTGGGCGGTCAAATTGTAATGAATGAGGCAAAGCAGTCAGTACAATCTCATGGGTCAAGTGGTATTACATATCAAAAATATAACCCTAAAAGAATACATACAGCATCAGCGGCCAATAAAACGCCAAATTCAGACACTGGTTATTTAGCAAGCAATATATATCTTAAAGTTGATGCGGATAAAATGGGATGTTCCATTGAAAGCCGCGCCGCATATAGTAAGTATTTAGAGTTTGGAACAAGTAAAATGACTGAGCGTCCCTTTTTACAGCCAGCTTTAGAGAGTAAACGAAAGAAAATAAAAGCTATGTTTGCTAAATTAAAAGCGAGGGCTACATAATGTCATTACATTCTTGGGAATTGCAAAAAGCAATATTTACAAAGTTAAATGGGAATGTTGATGGTTTGTCAGGTGCAAACATATCAGTTTATGATGATATTCCACAGGATACGAATTACCCTTATGTGCAGATCGGTGAAGAAACCGCTGTAAATGATGGGACAAAAACACTCGACGCAGTAGAGCATACCCTGACTATACACGTATGGTCACAATACAGGGGTAGACGTGAAATTAAGACGATTATGAAATCGGTCTATGATTTACTTCATAATACTGCTATAAGTGTAACAGGTGCATCGCTAGTGAATGTTAGACAGGAGTTTTCAACAACTCTAGCGGAAAATGACGGAATTACACGGCATGGGGTTATGAGATTTCGCGCTGTAGTGTTTGACAACTAAGGAGAATAAACATGGCGGCTCAAAAAGGTTCGTTACTACTATTAAAGATTGGAGCAGATGCCACAGCGGCGGCGGCTTCAGATACATACACAACAATAGGAGGTTTGCGCTCAACATCAATCAGCATGAACCAAGAAACTGTTGATGTGACAAATAAAGATAGCGCAAATGTTCGTACTATGCTTGCAGATGGCGGTGTTGAAAGCGTTTCAATAGCAGGGTCAGGTGTTTTTACAGACGCGGCTTCTGAGGCAACGCTTAGAACAGCATTTGGTGGAGCTGATATACCAAACTTTCAAGTAATTATTCCTGACTTTGGAACATACACAGGTAAGTTTGTTGTAACTTCATTAGAATATGCTGGTGAATTTAATGGCGAAGTAACTTATTCAGTCTCTTTAGAGAGTTCTGGGGCAAGTGTATTCGCAACAGTATAAGGAATAGACAATGGCTTGGATTGATACAGTTATCGAAATAGATGGCACTACTTATTCTGGTCATCGTCAAAACACGTTTTTCTCCGCACCATATGCATCAGGTCTTGAGGTTGGCGACAGCTTCAAGGCTGATGGGGTGACATATGTAGCAGAAGAAGTATCTGATCTGCATGGTAGGGGCGAAACGCTTACAATTGAAATAAAGGAGGTCAAGAATGACAAACCCAAAAAGGGGCGAATTAACAATAAGCCTATCAAATCAAGAGTTTCATTGCAAAGTGACAATGGACGTGATGATGCGGATTGAAACCGCTATGAATAAAAGTGTGATAAAAATTGCTAATACAATGCAAGATGGTGATTTGACTGCATTGCAGATGGTAGCCTTTTTATTACCAGTATTAAGATCAAGCGGAAAAGATATTAAAGACAAACAAGTGCAAGAGCTGGTTTGGAATAATGGAATTACTGACACAATGATGACTATAGCTCAAGTTATTACCTTTATAATAACTGGGGATGATGGTGATGAGGGAAACGAGGAAAGGGCGGCCAACCTTTAGAGGAAATTCCTTGGAATGATTGGATAAAACTTGCTCTTGGAAAAATGCAAATGCAACCGAGAGATTTTTGGGAAATGAGTTTACAAGAATTTTTACTATCAGTTGATGGATTTATAGAGTTCAATTCCAGTGGAGAGCCGTCCGCCATGCCAAGGGATGAACTTGAAGATTTGATGGAAAGGTTTCCTGACTAATGGCTACTCCAGTTGATACACTATTGGTTCGAATTGAAGCCGATATGCGCGACTTAAAGCGCGATTTAAATAAAGTTGCAAAGCATACTGAAAAAACTGGCAAGCGAATGGAGTCGGCCTTTAAGAAGGCTGGCAAAGCAATTGCTTCAGTTGCAAGTGTTGCTGTGTTGGGTTCATTCATAAAAGCATCCATACAAACTGGTATGGCTGTTGAGAACCTAAGAATTCAAATGGATGCTCTTTTAGGCTCTACTGAACAGGGTGCAAAAGCCTTTGATGCAATGACTGAGTTTGCATCTAAAGTTCCATTCAGCTTGGATGCAATCCAAAAAGGAGCTGGTTCTCTGGCGGCGGCTTCAGATAATGCAGAAGAATTATCAGGCTTATTACAGGCTACAGGTAATATCGCGGCGTTATTTGGCATACCATTCAATGAAGCGGCGGCTAATGTTCAAAGAGCAATGTCGGCTGGAATTGGTGCGGCTGATCGATTTAAAAATGAAGGCGTTAGTGCATTTGCTGGCTTTGAGGCTGGAGTTTCATATACAGCAGAACAAACAGCTAAAAAATTGATGGATACTTTCGGCGCTGGCGGTACTGCTGATGGGGCAATGGATGATTTTGCCAAAACATCTTCTGGTACTTTATCCATGTTTCAAGATGCAATGTTTAGTATGAGAAGGGCATTTGCTGAAAGTGGGCTAAATGATGCATTTAAGAATATAGTCGGCGCACTTACAAACCTAGCTGGTGAATTAGTTCCAACTATGAGGTTGCTTGGCGGTATTGCAAGCCTAGTTGGCAGTGTTTTAGCACCTGTCATAAACTTACTTGCTGATAATTTAAGACTAGTTGAGGCAATGTTAATTGTACTGGCAGTTAAATTCATTGCTTTCCGCGCTGGTATGGCTCTAAACGCTTTAGCAACAGCAGTGTTTTCGGGAAGCATAGTAACTTTAACGGGTGCTATGAAAGTATTAAGCACAGTATCTAAAACAATACTACCACTTGCTATATTCGCTGGCGTTTCTTTCTTGGTTATGAAGTTTCTTGAATTAAAAGAGAGAGTTGGAGGTTTCGGTGAGGCTCTTGGCATGATCAAAAGTGTTTTCACTGGTGTTTTTAATGTCATGACAACGGAAATAAATGTTTTCCAGTCTTTATTTAAAGGCTTTACTATGATGATTAAGGGTTTCTTCATGGGCGCTCTTGCTAACATGAAAATCAAATTTGCTGAATTTGTCATAGATGTAGCCAATAAATTAAGAAATATGCCTATGATGCAAGATAAAGTAAGGGGATTGAAGGAAATTGGAACGGATGTTCTGTCCTTTGGTCGAGAAGAGCAAAGAGAAGCTGAAAAGCTCATGGCGGCGTTTAATGAAGCACAGATAGAAGCTAGAAATATGCGAGCAAGAGGTGTATTACCCTTAACTAATGCATTGAAAGCTTTAAAAGTGGCTATGTCACCACCAGAAGATAGCAAAACAATGGATGATGCTCTAAATGAAACTAAAGCTAATATTCAGGCGCTGGAAGGTGCGGCCAATGGGGCTAAAGTTGCTACTGAAGATATGAAAGGCGCTTTGGCAAGCTTGCCAGAAACACTACCACAAGTCGCAGAAGTCGTTACTGATGTTAAAGATAAATTCACTGATCTTGAAAAAAGCTTTGCAGATGCGGCTAATGGCTTTGCAGATAGCCTTACTCAAATGGTAATGAACGGAAAGATCAATTTTAGCTCTATGAAAGAAATGTTCAAAGATATGGTCAGGCAAATGATTGCCGATGCACTGAAGGCACAGGTCATAAAGCCTTTGATCGGTGGACTATTCGGCGCGGCTGGAAATATGTTTGGTGGAGCAAGCAATCCATTAGGGCTGGCATTAGGTAATGTTGGAAAGGGTATATCATCTGGTCAATTGGCTGGCGGTGGTTCTGTAAATGGTGGCAATCCATATTTAGTGGGAGAACGCGGCCCAGAGCTATTCGTTCCAAATTCATCTGGGTCAATTATGAATAAACATAATACTCAAAACTCAATGGGTGGCGGTGGCACAGTTGTCAATCAGACAATCAATGTGCAATCTGGTGTAGCACAAACAGTACGGGCTGAAATGATCTCATTACTGCCTAGATTTAAACAAGACACAATGAACGCTGTAGTCGATGCTAAACGGCGCGGCGGTTCATTCGGTCAAGCATTCGGGTGATTTATGACAATAATAGCAATGCCAACAAGCCCAGCCTTTACCACATCTGATTGGGGTATAAGAAGGACTGTAGCCGTTTCAGAAAGCCCATTTACAGGGCAAACACAGGTTCAGAAGTATGCCAAGGCTCAATGGTATGCAACGCTTTCCCTGCCCCCAATGAAGCGCTCACAAGCAGTAGAATGGCAATCTTTCTTTATGCTGTTAGAAGGCAGAGCCAATACTTTCTTATTAGGCGACCCAGATGCAAAAACTGTTACTGGAGGCAACGCACCAACTTCTATAAGCGTTACATCAAGCGCAACTATAGGAACAACTCCAATTACAAGCGTTTCTTTGAATATTGGTGGTTCAAATAAAAAGCTAAATAAAGGCAGTTATTTGCAATTTGGTACTGGAGCAACTTCAAGGCTACATATGATTGTTGATGATAATACTGGAAATGGCGCAGTTACTATTCAACCGCCATTAAAAGACTCAATTACTACAGGAACAACTGTTACCTTTGCACCAGCACAAGGCTTGTTTCGAATGGACACTAATGAATTAACTTGGAGTGCTAATGAATTAAGTAATTATGGCATAACCTTTTCTTGTTCGGAGGCACTCTAATGCCTAGAGATATTCCAACATCCTTAATCACAGCATTAGAAAGTGGTGAATTTTCTCCATTTTATGCAATAGATTTAAATTTTTATAATGGTTTTGGTAATGTAGCCGCACCATTGTATCTCTGGACAGGTGTTGGAGATAAAAGCGCAAATGGGAATACATATTCTGGCGCTGGAGATTTACTTAGTATAGGAAATCTTGAAGAAGCCGCAGAACTTAAAGCAAGTGGATTAACTCTAAGCCTTTCTGGAGTTCCATCTAGTATTTTATTAGCGGCTTTATCGCATGAGTATTCTGGCAGGGATTGTAAGGTTTATTTTGGAATAGAGGGTAATTCCAATTTAATTGAAGTATTCACTGGTTATATGGACACAATGACTATTGATGATAGCCCAGAAAGTGCAACGATAACACTTACTGTAGAAAACAGGCTCATAGACTTAGAGCGAGTAAATCCATTTAGGTATACTCAAGAAAATCACAAAACTTTATATTCCAATGACACATTCTTTAGCTATGTTTCTGACTTGCAAGATCAGACCATAGAATGGGGACCAAAGTAATGTTGTTTCAACAGGAGTTTTTCTCCGATTGTTATGATGAAGCAAAAGAACTTTTAAATATGCACTATGAAGAAATCGCATTAAATAAAGACTTCATAAAGTTAAATCCCAGTATAGAGCAATATCAAGATGCAGAAAAACACGGCATACTAAAAATATTTACAGCACGCGATGAAGCTAAAATTGTTGGTTATTTTGCTGTTTTAGTTACCAAATCACTGCATTACCAAGATCATTTATATGCAAATAATGATGTTATCTTCTTACATCCAGACCATAGGAAAGGTTTTACAGCATCTAAATTAATAAAGTTTTCGATAGAATGTCTGGTGCAAGATGGTGTTTCTATGTTATTTATGAATACAAAGATACATAAGCCATTTGATTTATTGCTACAAAGACTTGGATTTAAGCATGTTGAAAATGTCTATTCAAAAAGGTTAATATAATGGCCATAACAACAACGACACTTATCTATGGAGCTGGAACAGCCGCTACAGTAACAGGTTTTACCGCTGGTCAATTGCTTGTAGGTCAATTGGTTTATGCTGGTATTTCAATGGTGGTTACATCAGCCCTTGCACCAAAGCCAAATATACCTGACACAAAAAATACATTAGGCACTAATATTGACTCAATATCAAATGCTGACATTGTATATGGTCAAATAAGAAAAGGTGGGACAAAGACCTATCACGAAACTACAGGTGATGGTACATTTTATCATTACTTCTTAACCCTTGCTATGCATGAGGTAGAAGAAATTGGTGATATTTATATTAATGATGAAGTTGCTACGCTAAATAGTGATGATGAAGTAACATCACAAAACTGGAGTCAGAAAATTTTAATAAAGAAATTTACTGGCGCGGCAAATCAAAATATTTATGGTTCATTGGTAGGGCTTACAAATAGTCCAACTAATTATACAAATACATTCAAAGGTCAGGGCGTAGCTTGCTTGTATGTACGCTTAGAATATAATCAAGATGTTTTCCAAAGCGGTATGCCTCTAATCACAGCCGTCGTTAAGGGCAAAAAGGTCTATGACCCGCGCAAAGATAGCACCAGTAGCGCCTATAATAGTTCTTTAGGGCAATCTACCCAAAGAACCAGCAATGCGGCTACATGGACATATTCTGCAAATGCGGCTTTAGTTATGAGAGATTATCTGACTAATTCTCAAGGCGTTGCAACAGAACAAGATCAAATTGATGATGATATGATTGGCGTAGCCGCAGATGATTGTGCGAGTGTGGGTGTTTCTGGTTCAGAAGATAATACTTTTGAAGTAAATGGGTCTATTTCTACAGGAAAAAGTAAATTACAAAATTTAAATGATTTATCAAAATGTATTAATGGTACTTTATTCTGGGCGCAGGGAAAGTTTAGGCTTGTAGCTGGAGCATATCACGCACCAACAATTTCAGAAGCATTTACACTTGATGACGTTAGAAGCCCAATAAGCATACAGACAAGATATTCACGCCGAGACTTGATAAATACAGTGCGCGGTACTTTCATTGATAAGGACAATCGATGGATAGCGGACGATTATCCAGAACAACAACTTTTGGATATGACGGAAGATAATAATATTGAGAGTATTATTGATTTACCACTGCCTTTGGTTACAAATTCAGCTACCGCGCAAAGGCTTGCTAAACAGGTATTATATACAAGTCGTGAACAAATTGTAATGAGCGTTACACTTGGTGCTAGAGCATATCAAGTACAAGTAGGTGATACAATAAAAGTCACAATGCCTAGATATGGTTCGCCCGCTTGGACTGATAAATTATTTCTTGTAAAATCATGGAAATCAACTGGTGGTGATGGTTCGCCTATTGAGGTGCAAGTAACATTACAAGAAACATCATCTGTAGCTTATCAATGGAGCTTTAATTCAGATGATTACCAACAAATTATTTCAAATAATACTAGCTTAAACAATATCTTTGATGGATTAACTATTTCTACACTTAATCTTTCTGCTGGTACAGCAAGCACGCAACCTGATGGAACTGTTGTTAATAATATAGCCTGTTCTTGGACAGCCCCAGCAAATGGTCAAGTTACGCATTATGAATTTGGGTATAAAACATCAGGCGCAACAAATTATACAGAAACAACAGTAAAAAATACAACTTTTCTAATTGAGCCAGCACTTGTTGGTAAAAATTATGATGTGCGTGTTCGCGCTGTTACAAGTCGTGGTAATACTTCAACTGCTTATAAAACAGGAACTCTAACAAATGTTCCAGCCGTAACAACAGCCCCATCTGTTCCAATATATTCATTTTTAGTTGCAACTGGCGGATATAAGCAAGTTACAATATCTTTTTATAACCCCATATCAGATAATAATTACATAGAGATAGCTAGATTGAATTCTAGCAATAATTATATTGTTATAGGAAATACTTTTGGTACAGAATTTATAGACACTGGAAGGGATGATGATACACAATATACTTACAAAATAAGAGCTGTTAATACATCTGGAGTTGAGTCAGCATATACCTCTGCAAGAAGTGCCACAACCGATGCTGATAATGTTGGACCATCTGGCGCTAGGGGTGCTGGAATTTGGACTATCAATCTAGCAAGCGGTGATATGCCAGCAATTACAGCATCATCATCAGCAATTAATACTTTATTTACTTCAAATGTTTCAGCGCCAGTTGCTAAAGATCAAGCCAGATTTACAAATAATACAACTCAAGAACAAAGAGTATGGCTTTATAATGGTAGCACATGGGCATATCAGGCAGAAGTTATTGATGGAAATCTACTTGTTGGCGGCTCAATAGATGCAACAGCTTTAAATGTAGATAAATTAAGTTCAATTTCTGCAATTTTAGGCAATGTTACTGTTGAAGATGTTCTGCAACTTCAAGCTGGCGGTTCTGGATTTATTGGGGGTCGAACAGCACAATCAGCATATGATGTAGATGGATTTTTAGTAGCTAGAACTGATTTAGGGGGTGGTGCAAAAGGATTTGAGGTTAGCCATACATCAGTTGTAGGCAGTGAATTGTCTGGAATTATACATCAACAAGCAAAGCCAATGAAGTTATTTAACCCAAGTTTCTTAGTTGGGGGTAGTATTACTGGCGGCACAGCCGTTATTTCTACAAGTACAACAACAAATATTGGCGCAACAGATGAAGTTGATATTACAGTATATGGCGGTGGAGGTGGCGGCGGCGCTGGTAAAGATGATGGATATAATGGTGGCAATGGTGGTAGTTCGGGTGGCACTACAACCGCAGTAATACGCCAAGGTTCTGCAACAGGGTCTATCATTGCTACTATAACTGCTACAGGCGGCGCTGGCGGTTCAAATGCCTCAATATACTGGACAAATAATCACGATGGGCAAGCATCTCAATTTGGAACTGGGGGCGCTGGCGGCGGACAAAAGGGTGGAGGATTAACTCCAACAGTAGGTCATTTTGGAGCTGGTGGTGGTGGAGCTGGTGGTGATGACAGCAGTATTGGTGATAGCTCTGGTGGAGCTGGTCAAGGTGGTTTTGCTGGGCAAGCTGTATCTCAAACAATAGATACATCGGCGATTACAGGAGATATTTTTATAATTACAACTATTGGAGCTGGCGGTTCTGGTAGTTCAGAATTTGATTATACTGGAGGTAATGGCTCTGGTGGCGCAATAGCTTATGCATCACCATTAGGGGGGACAACGCCATATAAAGTAGATGATTTTATACAAAAAGACGCGGTTAGAGTTAAAAACGCTTCAGGTTACCCATTAACCACAACACCTACAATTGTTAATACAACCAATATTACCCTACCAGCAGGATATTATAAGACTACTGGCAGTGCCATTCTTACTGCAGATAACTCGCAAGATAGCAATTCTAATACTTCTTATGCAGTAAATTTAATTAGAGGTAGCGGTCAAAATGAAACTTTAGCTTCTGGGACAATACAAGCAAGAAATGGCAACCCATCAAGTGGAGGTATTACTTTTACTGGTCAAAAACTATTTCTTTCTGGCAATGATTTTTTTCAAGTTACAGGCGTACTGACTGCATACCAGAACCCCGCTTGGGAAGTGGCCATATCGGTAGCTTTAACTGGTCCTTGGTCAAATGAAACATACTAATAATATGAAATGTTAATTAACTTTCATTTATTTAAAAAGTAATGTATTATCCAAAATCATAATAACAGTTAATAGGAGGCCATGTCATGGCAACACTTGGAGATCGGGTCTTTGATAATGGCCTTTCAGTTCTTGATACAGAAGCTAATAAAATAACAGTAACATCACAAGAAGCTTCAACATACGCAGAAGCAAATGCTACATATGCACTTGGTAATTCAACATCATTATCAATAAATGCACCAGCAAACCGTACTGGCGGTGGTAGAAAAGTTACTGTAGCCGCAATTTCAGATGGTTCAATAACTGGAACTGGAACTGCTACGCACTATGCTATTGTTGATACTGCAAATTCAAGATTACTTGCTACAGCGGCTTTAACTGCATCGCAATCAGTAACTAATGGCAATACTTTTACTCTTGCAACGTTTGATATTGGTATTCCTGACCCAGCTTAATTTAACTTAGGAGTATTGCTCAATGGCGCTTGTTATAAAAGATCGTGTTAAAGAAAGTTCAACCACAACAGGAACTGGCACATATACTTTAGCTGGCGCAGAAGCAGGGCATCAAACCTTCTCAGTAATTGGGAATGGTAATACAACATATTACGCCGCTACCGATGGAACATATTGGGAAGTTGGTATCGGCACGTATACTGCATCTGGCACAACTCTTGCTAGAACTACTATTTTATCATCATCGAATAGTAATAATGCAGTAGATTGGACTGCTGGTGAAAAATTAATATTTGTAACTCAGCCTTCCTCTAAAGCAAGTTTTCTTGATGCGTCTGGCAATGCTGGCAGTCTTGGAAGTATAACAGCCACCTTAACTGGCGATGTTACTGGTAATTTAACAGGAAATGTCACAGGAAATGTAACTGGTTCATCAGGTAGCCTTGATGCGGCTGATAATGCCAAAGCTGTATTCGGTGCTGGGTCTGACCTACAGATTTACCATGATTCTTCAACAAACAAGTCTCATATTACAGAAAGTGGCTCTAGTCATTTAATAATACAAGGCCAAGAAATACAGTTTAAGAATGCTTCTGGCGTTGGTCTTATGGATTTAAACTCTGCACAGGTTGAGCTAAGATTTAGCGGCACCAAAAAGATGGAGACAAATTCCGCTGGAATAACTGTTACTGGAAATGTAGCAGTTACAGGTACAGTTGATGGGCGAGATATATTAACAGATGGAACTAAGCTAGATTTAGTGTCAGTTACACAAGCAGTTGATCTTGATCAAATGGAAACTGATATAGCGGCTCTTGCTAATGGTATGGTTTATAAAGGCGATTGGGATGCATCATCTGGTAGCTTTCCATCAAGCGCACAAACAGGTTGGTTTTATTATGTTTCTGTAGCTGGCACTGTAAATAGCGTTGCTTTCCATGTTGGGGATAACATTGTTGCCACTACAGACAATGCATCTACTAGCGTTTATGCTAACAACTGGTCTAAGCACGATAATACAGATGCAGTACAATCAGTCGTTGGATTAACTGGCTCGGTAACTAAAAGCGGATTATTAACTGCAATAAATGTTGAAGATGGCGCAGATGTAACGGATGCAACTAATGTGACAGCCGCTGGTGCTTTAATGGATAGTGAAGTTACTAATCTTGCTCAAGTAAAAGCATTTGATACCTCAGATTATGCTACAGCCGCCCAAGGAACTAAAGCTGATGCGGCTTTACCAAAAGCTGGCGGTGCAATTACAGGAAATGTAACTTGGGGTGACAGCAATAAAGCCATTTTCGGTGCTGGGTCTGACCTACAGATTTTCCATGATGGGACTAATAGTTACATTAAAGATAGTGGTACAGGTAATTTAAGAATTAATGCAGATGATTTTACACTTACAAATGCTTCAAATAATTCAAACCTAATATCTACATTTAATGGTGAAGTTTACCTATACCATAGTTCTAATTCTAAATTAGTTACAACAGCAAGCGGAATTTCAGTAACAGGAAACGTAGTTGCAAGTGGCTCAGTATCCCTTGGGGATTGGACAATAACAGAAGATGCAGGGGGTAAATTATCCTTTGCTCATAGCGGTACAGTCAAGATGACTGTCGATGATACAGGAACTATTGCAGTTGCAAATGACGTTCTCACGGACGAAACATTCTAAGCTAATAGTGGGGACACGAAGATGGCAGTAAAAATTAATGGCACAGTCGTAATTGATGACAGCCGAAACGTCGTAAATGTTGTAAATGTAGATGGGCGCGATGTATCCGCAGATGGTACAAAGCTTGATACAGTTGAAACAAATGCTGATGTTACGGATAATGCTAATGTTACTGCTATTCTTTCAAATCTCGTTACTGAAAGCACAATTGCATCAACAGATTTAATCCCAGTTTATGATGGAAGTGCTAGTTTATGGCGAAAAGCAACCATCACAGCCGCCGCCCTTCAAGGAACTAAAGGGCAAAAAGGCCAAACAGGAACTACTGGTTCACAGGGTATACAAGGTATCCAAGGCGCTACAGGTAGCACTGGAGCAAAAGGCCAAAAAGGCGAAGTTGGTGTCACTGGTAATACTGGTAGCACAGGCGCGAAAGGCCAAAAGGGTGAAGTCGGTGTAACTGGAAGCGCTGGTGGAACTGGTTCTAAAGGACAAAAAGGCGAAGTTGGCCAAAAAGGTCAGAAAGGCGAAGTGGGTGTCACAGGCAACACTGGTTCAACTGGTTCTAAGGGTCAGAAGGGCGAAATCGGAGCAACTGGTTCTGGCGGCTCAACAGGCTCAAAAGGCCAAAAAGGCGAAGTAGGGGTTACAGGAAACACTGGCTCGACAGGTGCTAAAGGGCAGAAAGGCCAAAAAGGCGAAGTAGGAAGCACAGGCGCTGGCGGTTCTAAGGGTCAAAAGGGTGAACAAGGAATACAGGGTAATCAGGGCATACAGGGTCTTACTGGGAACACAGGGGCAACAGGAAGCACTGGTGGAGTAGGGGCAACAGGTTCTAAAGGGCAAAAAGGTGAAGTAGGAAATACTGGCTCTACTGGTAGTAAGGGTCAAAAAGGCCAAACAGGTGCTACTGGTGCTGGAGGCTCAAATGGTTCGAATGGAGCAAAAGGCCAAAAGGGTGAGGTTGGAAATACAGGCGCTACAGGTGGAGTAGGGTCTACTGGCGCAAAAGGCCAGAAAGGTCAAACTGGTTCTACAGGATCGACAGGTTCTACTGGACAAAAAGGCCAGAAAGGTCAAACTGGTTCAACTGGTTCAACTGGTGGTACTGGACAAAAAGGACAGAAGGGTGAAGTAGGAGCTACAGGCTTAATTGATAACCCATATGGCGCTATCTCAGCTTATGGTAGCGCTTCTACACAACTTACTTGGAGTAACGCTCAACAAGCGTTAGATATTAAACACGCAACTGACTCTTCATCAGGGTGTGCGTTTCCTGCTTTCAGAGTGAACCTTTCTGCTGGTGAAACACATAAATTATCAATTAAATACAAATCCGAAAACGGCTCTACCAATGGTTTTTATGTTAGAGTTTACGAATATAATGCGGCTCTACCCTCTGGTAAGCTTGCTGTCTCAAACAGCGCGGCAAACACTCTTGTTCAAGAAGACACTTCTGGAAGAACTGATTGGAAAGAAAATGTAAGCACTACAACATCTTGGCAAACAACTGATTACACATATACACCTACATCTGGCGCGGTATGGGCATCCATAGTTGTTCTTAATTGGACAGGTCTAGGAACACAGTCGCTCTACATACGTGACCCATTCCATCAACTTATTGGGTCTTCTGGACAGAAGGGTCAGAAGGGTCAAACTGGTAATACGGGTTCTACGGGTTCTACGGGTTCTACTGGTGCGAAAGGTCAAAAAGGCCAAACAGGAAATACAGGCAACACTGGCTCAACAGGTAGCACTGGGCAAAAAGGTCAGAAGGGTCAAACAGGCTCAACTGGTGGTACTGGTTCAGCAGGGGCAAAAGGGCAAAAGGGCGAAATTAGTGCTGGAATTGTTAGTCTTGCTTTACCTAATAATACAAGTTGGCCTTCCTCTTACACCAACACAAATTCAAATAGCTTTACACTTAGTGCAGGAACTAATGGCGCAATGCTTGATATGCAAAGCAAAAGCCAGTTTTATAATAATGTGTTTTTAGGTGCTAATATTGTAGTTAATGGTGCTGGTTCTTATGGTATGGTATTTATAAAATCTGCAAATGGCGCTACAAGTCTTCCATTAACCTCGACAGCGGCTTTGAGTTACGGAAACCCCGCTGGAGGTGAAGCTAATTTTATGATGTATTTATCTGCTGGCGCTAATCTTGTTCACACTAGAAATGGCAACCAATATAATAAGCAAATGAAATATAGGATTAGAACATTATGACCTTACAAATAACAAGCGTCGAAAGCGCAGAATATGATCAATTTAACGAAATTATGTTCACAGTTACTTGTGGGGATATTGAAAATGTTGTTACTAAAATTTTTAATACATCAAGAGATCAGGCAAATGATAGTATATTACAGGGTTGGCTTGACGCTGGAAATTCAATACAGCCATACGTCGCCCCAGAAATAATCTTAGAAACTTTTGTTGATACAAGAAGGGAAGATAGAACCGAAACCTTTGCTTGGACAATAGACAAAATGAACAGTATACGCTATAACAGCCTTACGGATGAACAAAAGGTAGCAGTAGCTACATTTAGGCAGGAATGGTTAGATTACCCAAATGATGAAAGCGCTACTAGACCGCTTGTTCCAGAAGGAATATTCTGAGCCTTGGATTAAATTCCATAGCGATAAACTTTCAATAAATTCTTTCCCAAATCCAGTTCCATCAAATAAACTTATGCCCGAATGGTTTAAGGTGCTAAAACCTCAAGTTGGTACTCCTAGTAAAATTAACGCTGGGACAGTTAAAAAATGCATGCCAGTTATGGATAGTGTTTCAAATGGCTTTATTATACCTCTTTGGTGCGATTTAGCGATTGTGGTCAGTCAAGGTTATTCGATTATAACTGAAGATGGAAAAATGGTTGAGGGTGCTGTAGCTTACTACGATAAATCAATGATTGGTAAGCCTTGGATTGAAGGTGGTTTAAAAATAAAGCATTTTGTAAAATGTGATGAATTAGTAATAAATACACATATGTCTGGGGTTAAAGATCAAGATAAAGCAATTAGTAGGCATGGATGGGAGCAAGTAGGCGAAGCATGTGATTTAAAAAAGTTTAAAATTGGCAAGGATTTGCTTAAATTTCAAAGCCCTTGGTCGATAGAAACTCCAAAAGGTTATTCTGTTCAATTTAAAAACCCATCAAATAATTGGTCTACTGATATTGAGATATTAGAGGGGATTGTAGATACAGATGAATTTTATACGCCAGTTAATTTCCCTTTTGTTTGGAAGGGCAATAAAATGGGCGAATTTCTTATACCTCAAGGGACACCATTAGTTCAAGTTGTACCTTTTAAAAGAGAAAAATATGAAATCGAAGTTGGCGAAAGAGATGAAGACAAATATAAAATAGGTGAACACGCGCTTATTTCTACTTTTCAAGACAGATACAAAAAATTATTTTGGCATAAAAGAAAAAAATAATGCCAATAATTCATCAAATATCCTTAAATGGGAATGCGTTTGATGGCAGAAAATACACATGGCGAGAGGCTATTGTTAATTCTCAATGCACACCAGACAACACATGGATTGACCCATTACATAAAAGACCTCTTATAAAAGGTGAATTTGCATGTGCGGTAAGCCATTTTAGGGTCTGGCAGAAAATTATAGATAGCGGTAAAAATGGCATTATTCTTGAGGAAGATGTTGTTATTCATGGCATTGATACAGAAGAAATAGACAATTTATTAAAAGATTACGATAGCGTTTGGCTTGGTTATAGGAATAATTCATTGGGTTATTGGTACAATGCACACGCATATGCTATAACACCAGAAATTGCCAAGTACCTAATAAATGGTTATAGTGAGGCCATTATACCTGTTGATGAGTGGCTTCCTAAAAAGCTAAAAAATAAAAATAATTACTTCTATAAAACACCTATTGTAGATCAAATACCAAGGTCAATTCGACCATCAACCATAGAGGATACAGAAATGCTAGAAGGCAAAGACATTGATTTTCGAATAATTACAGTTGCTACAGAACCAGAAAAAATGTGGGCGCTAGAGCAATCAGCAAAAAAATATAACATTGAAGTTATTAATGTAGGTAAAGATCACCCTTGGCGAGACCCAATGGAAGGTCTTGCTGGTATGCCTAAGATACAATTGGTCAATGAATATCTTGCAACAGCACCAGATGATGCAATTATTTTGTATCTAGACGGATATGATACGTTCTTTACAGATAGTCCTTTAAATGTACTTGAGAGATACAAACAAATGGGTGCTGATATTGTATTTGGGGCAGAAAGTGAATGTTGGCCTGATAAAAATACAGAAAATAAATGGGCAGATACAGGCACAGAATATAAATATTTAAATAGTGGTTGCTATATTGGCACAGCAAAAGCCCTTCATAGCTTTATCTCATTGCCAATAACTGAACCAGCAAATGGTGATGATCAGCTTTATTGCCAGCAAAGATACCTAGCTATGTTTGGAATTGAGACAGATTATAGCGTTTTGTTAGACTATGAGGCTTATATTTTTCAAAACCATGATAAAAATGTGCAATTTGTTAATAATCAATTGTGGAATTTTGAAACTAAATGTTGTGGATGTATATATCATGGCAATGGTGGGAATGAAGCTAAAGAACACTTTGTAGAAATGGCAAGTATCTTTGGATTTACGAAATCAGAAGCAGAAGTTGTCAGCCCATATTATTTAACTTTAGATTATAAAGAAGTTGCTAAAGATATATTGGTGACAGACTTTTTAACTGAAAATCAATGTAAATTTCTAATAGATAAATCTGAAAGTCGTGGAAATTGGGGCGCTATGGAAGGCGACAAGTTCCCAGCGCAAGAAATACGGCTTAAAGATTTGGGTCTTTGGCATGAATACGAAAGACTTTGGCATGAAAAGTTAGGCAAAATATCAGAAGGGTTTTGGCCACCTATGGAGCATATCGGCCTTAGGGACGCTTTTACTATGAGATATACAACAGATACGCAAACATCTCTGCCCTTGCATACAGATGCATCTTTAGTAACTGGAAGTGTAAAGCTAAACAGCGACTATGAAGGCGCAGAGTTAATTTTTCCAAGACAAGATTTTTCAAATATCAACGTAAAAAATGGGCAATGCATTTTGTTCCCAGCACAAGTAACACATGGCCACCATGTAAATGAACTAACATCTGGTGTTAAATATAGCCTTACTATGTGGACAAGCAGATATAAAGGAGATTTGAATGGCTAAAATGTTTGTTGAGATAGGTTCTGCTGATTTTGATACCTGTTTGCCTCTTGCACAATCTGGTTGGCATGGAATTTGTGTAGAGCCAGTTCCATATTTATATAAAAGAATTAAAGATATTTATAAAGATTTACCAGTTCATGTTATGGATTATGCAATATCGGATACTAGCGGAAATCTTGATATGGCTGTTGGCAGGGATGATCGAGATTGGATAAAGGGATGTTCTCATATTATTTCTGATAATCATATTGGTTATCAATTAAGCAAACACCCTGATAGAATTAATGATTTTAAAGAAAAAATAACAGTAAATTCTATGACATTAGATGATTTGCTTTTTGACATTAAAGAAATAGATTTTTTAAAAGTAGATGTAGAAGGCCATGAATTAAACATATTTCTAAATTATTCCTTTAATGTTAAGCCAAAAATAATCAAAGTAGAACACAAGCATGTTGACGATATAGCACTTTCTAAGAAGCTAGAGGAAAATGGCTATTTGGTTTGGACAGAAAAACATGATATATATGCAATAAGTAAATAGGAGTTTTATAATGTCTTTTGGTTCTAGTCCCTTTGCAAGTTCGCCTTTTGCTGATGCTGGAACTGAAAACTATGAACTCAATGCTGTTGGAATAACCACATCTAGCCCTGATATTGATAATGCAGATATAACAGAAAAAAATATTCTTGGCGCTGGTAGCATTACAGTCGGCGCACCTACAATACCTCAAGGAATATTTAATTTATCAGCAGTTCTAAGCACTGCAAATCTAATAACAAATGCACCAGACGTTGATGATGCTAATATGTCTGAAGGCGAAAGCCTTAGTGCGCCAGAACTATTGTCAGCAAGTCCAGTTCTTGGAACAGCCACAATAAATCAAGATCAAGAAATACAAGCGCCAAACTTTATATCAGCAAATCCAGACGTTCCAAATATACCAATGTCGGAACGAGAAACCTTTATTGCTGAAAATCTTGAAGCACAAGCCCCCGATATTGACCAAGGAGCTTTTTCAGAAGAAAACATACTGACTGCAAATAATGTAATTTCATTGCAACCTATTTTGTCTACATCTGCTATTAATCAAACCCAAATATTAATTGGCGAAGCGCTATCTACACAACAGCCAGTACCAGATGATGCAACTATGCAAGAGGATGAAACTTTTGTTGCCAATAACTTAATTTCAAATAGGCCAATACTTCTACAGTTAGTTCTTAATCAAGGCCATAACTTTAATACAAATGAATTAATAACACTAGCCCCATCTGTCCCAGACTTATCTGTATCAGAAGATGAAACCTTCAATGCCTCTAATTTGGATACAGAAGCCCCAGCAGTAGGCACTAACCCAATATTCCAAGTGCATATAGTTACAACGCCAGAGCTTCTCACTGGAGCGCCTATCGTTCCTGATCATGGCATATCTGAACAAGAAACATTTACTGCTAATGCAATAACTACCCCAGCAGTTGAGATTTATGGTTCTACAATCATTCAAGGACATAATTTTGGAACACCAGAATTGCTTTCTGGAGCGCCAGATGTTCCAGATCAATTTGTAAGTGAAGGTGAATCATTTGTAACGGCTAACCTTGAAGCGCAAGCACCAAGTGTTTCAGATGCAGATATTACAGAAGGAAATGTTTTCCAAGGCGATAACCTTGATGGAAATTCACCTGATCTTCCGTTAGCCCTTTTTGATCAAGGGCATACATTTAGCACTTCAAATATAAATTCTGGCATTCCAACAATTGATATATCGTCGATTATAGAAACAAATGTATTTACGACAGCAAATATAAATACAGCACCATCTATTGTTAATGATACAACGATGTTTGAAGATGAAACATTCACAACCAATAATATAGATACTCAACAGCCTACAGTTCCAGAAACTGCATTTTTACAAGCTCATATTTTAGATGCAAATTCTATAACATCTGGAGTTCCATCAATAGATGAAGCGTCATTAGCGCATGTTTATAACTTCTCTACAGGTGAATTGATCTCTGGTGCGCCTATTGTTCCAATACTTCTTTATGATGCGGCGTTAGGTAGAGTAGCAAATGAAGCTGAAAGTAGGTCTATTGTAGATACAACTATCAAATCTTCAAATAATTGTATAATTAACAATAAACCAAATAACGTTGAATTAGCGGCGTAAAACGTGTAAGGATAGAATATGGCGTTCTTTATTAAACAAAATGATACCTCACCAGCATTGCAAGCTACTCTAAAAGATGGCTTGGGTGCGGTTGTTGATTTAACTGGTGCAAGTATTAGGTTTCATATGAGAAAAACAGGAGACACTACTGCAAAAGTAGACGCGACGGCGGTTATAGAAAACGCAGATAATGGCTTAGTTTATTATAGCTGGGTTGCGGCAGATACAGACACAATTGGTTCTTATGAAGCTGAATTTGAGGTAACTTTTACTGGCGGAGAGATTGAAACTTTTCCAAATAATCGCTTCATAGATGTAGAAATTACAGATGACATTGCCTGATGGTGAAAAAATGCATGGTATAACACGTAGCGAATTAAAAGCCCTTATACTAGAAGCCGCAGAAAAAGGCTCAGATAGAGCTTTGTCCAGAATAGGATTGCACGACGAAAACGCTGTGCATGATGTAAAAGAATTGCGAAATCTTCTCGAAGGATGGAGAGAAACTAAAAGCTCGGTTTGGAAAACTGCTATCAGATGGGGTACAATATTTGTGCTTGGGTTTGTTTCATTCGCTGTCTGGTCGGAGTTTAAATCAAGATTATAACTCTAGGAGGGGTTTATAATGAGGATTTTATTATTTTTTTTCTTAGTTTTAATTGGTTTTTTAATTGGCAGTCTTGCTAGAGCAAATGACCCAATTGTCACTGAAAGCACTTCTGAAGTAATTTCAAGCGGCACTATGGAAACAACAGTAAACAGCCCACCACCATCAGCCATTAGTCCAAATATTAGCAATAGCAATTCAGATTTATGTACTGTGGGCGTTGCTGGCGCAGTTCAAACGCAGATATTAGGTATCAGCGCAGGGACAACTTTCACTGAAGAAAATTGCCTGTTACTAAAAAAAGCTTCCATTATGTATGACATGGGAATGCGCGTCTCAGCGGTGAGTATTATGTGTAGTGATAAAATCGTTTTTGAAGCCATGCTCAACGCGGGGACACCCTGTCCCAAGGATGGGTTGGTGGGGGATAAAGCTAGGTTAGCTTGGGAAATGCAAGCTGTTGAAGATCAAATTGAGTATGAACAAAATAGTCCAGTAAGGAATATATTTGATGGTAATACGGAAACAAAAATTGGGCTGGGCGTTATTTTTAGCACTCTTGCCTTCTTACTCGCAATGTGAGCCATACACATACGGGACAACTGGAAACGCCGCAGGGACTTCTCTAAGCTGGACTATGGCTAATGTTTTGCCAGAAGGTATTGGGCTAGATGTAAATGGGTTAATTTACAAATATACTACTGTAAAAAATCCAGAGGACGATATGCTTGTCCATGTTGGTAATTTAAATGCTAATGGCGACGGATACACATTCAAAGAAACTGATGATTGGTCAGGAGTTCCAAGCAATACAATCGCAAAATCTTTTTCATTGCCAAATATACCATCAGCCCATTGGGGAAATGGCTCGATTGAAGTTGAGGGAACAGGTGAAGTTAAAGACGCTATAGTCATATATAGTTATAGGCTTGATAAATGTTTTGACCCACAGGCTGACCCATCATGTGCTGGATATAGGCAACCAGTACCGCCTGTTATTGAATATGAAATATATAACGCTTTAGATGATAATGCTGTTGTGGATAATATAGATGTAAAAGCTGATGCGGATTATGATGAAGATGAAGCAAAGCGTGATGAAGACGAGGAAAAAGAAGAACAAACAAGAATAGAGTTGGGTCTAGCTCAAGCTGAAAATGCATTAACTCTTACACTTGATCAGGGGCAGTCGCAGATCATCAACGCTATGAATTCATCGACTAATATCGACACATACTATAATTCTAAGATTAATGGTGGTATATATAAGGATAAAGTAGTTTTAAATGGTGGCAATTTGCCAGATAATAAAAAAGGTTTAAGAAATAATTTAGCACAGCAACTTCTGCATAATCAATTAGTGGACTTGCAATATGATTAAAAGGAAAAGAATGATGAAATATTTAAGTACAATTTTTATATTACTGGCTTGCCCAGCAGTAGCAAATGTTGACATTGTTGGAAGTGTCGAGGCCAAATGCGTAATTCAAACAACAAAATCTGGTGTATATGGAAACCCTATTGCCAGTAAATTAAGCACAACACCCGCTGATGGTGGGGTTTTGCCTGTAATAAGATATGATGTTTCTATAGCTGATGCTTATACAGCTAATATCACTCACCCAACATCTTTTAGTTCATCGCCAACTTTATCAGATACAGTTGCATGGACAGGCAGTACAAGCGTTACGCAAACGTCTGTTGCTGGAATGTCAGCATATGAAGCCGCAAAAACTGTGGTGGACAGTACGACCATATTCGATTTGACATTGGCTGGTTCTACTTGGTTTTCTACAGCTTCAAGTGCAGTCTATGGACAAGCTAAACCTTTTTCTGGGGGTACATATACCGCTTCAGTAGTAGCAACGTGCATACCAAAGTAATATTATTTACCATACTTGGGTTTATGTTGGGAACTTATGCTCAATCACATGAGCAAACCCCAGCGTATCCTAGAATATTACCTTCTCACGTCGAAGGCGTGGTTAAGGTGCAATTACGATTATTGAACAGGCGAAAAGAAATAAATTATTATGAAATTGGTTTGTTTGACAAGAATTTTGAAGAAATGGATTTTACCACAAAACGCAAAATAATAAAAATAGATTATCAAGAAAAAGTAGATTTTGATATTTATTTAAGAAAATCTGATTTAAATAAGGCAGTTTATATTTGCACTGCCTCAAAAATTTTAAAATCAAATAAATCAAGGGCGGTAGTATCGTCTTTAGTATGTTCAAAATTAGGTGGAGAACCACTATGAAAAAATTAAGTAAAAAAATGGTAAGTGAGCAAAAAAGATTAAAAAAAGAAATAGATGAAAAGCTTTTGCAAATAGCTGATGGGGCAGGGTCAGATAGTAGAAATGAATATTACAAAGCAAAAGAAAATTTATTTTACTGGGTCACAGAAAAACATGTCGAAGGTTATGAGGTATAAAAAATTAGGTGGAGAACCACTATGAGATTAGTATTTATATTATGTTTTTTGGCTAACATAGCAACGGCAGAGAACAGTTCTTTGTCACTTGCTTTGCCAAGCCCACCTATGAATTATCAGTCAGATAGTTTCTCTACAGGAAATATGAGATGTAGCAATTCTGTAGGTGGCGGAGTAAATCTTGAATATGGCGTTACAGGTGTTCTTTCTGGATTAGATACAAACAGCAAAGGGCGAGATATAGGTGTTTATGCAAGAATAGTTATTCCACTGGATAAGCCAAAAGCGCGTATCAATTGTAATGACTTATACCAGATAGAGCTGGCACAGCGCAGATTGGAAATACAAAAACTACGTGACGAAATCGAAGCACTTAAAAACTTGCAAAATGTTGAAATGGAGTTTGAGGACTGATGGTGGATACAACAAAAATTGCAGATGATATTGACGGATTGGCTGACAAAAAAGTCAAAGTTGGTGGTTTTAAGCTGACTTTTGGGTCAATTATGGCTATACTTGCGTTTCTAAGCACAATCACAGGAACTTTATATGGAGGTTTTCTGATGTGGCAGAAGGTCGAGGCTGTTGCTGGCCTTGATTTAGATGAATATCAGGCTGAAATTAGATTTATAGATAATAAGATAACAGCATTAACGGAAAAATCAGAACAAGGGATAGATTACACACGCGACATTAAAAATAATTTAAAAAATGACATTCTTAGATTAGAAAAACAGTCGGATAGAACAGAACAATTAGTTCGTAATGTTTTAGATGATGCGCGTGATATGATTGACAAAGCTTCTAGGCGCTTTGAAACACAAAGAGAACAGCTAAGAAGTACACAAAAAGGCGATATGGCAGAGTTAGAAGCTCGGCTAGAGAAGTTAGTGCAAAGGGCTTTAGATAATCCCCTTGCAAATTAGGAGTAAAAAAATGACTGAATTTGAAAAAGCTGATTTGGATGGAAATGGTACTATTGACCAAGCTGAATGGGATAGAATAGCATTTGAAGATAAGCGCTTAAAAATGCTCGATGACGATGCACAAAGGGATGCCCAGCGCAAGATGGCTTGGTTCTGTTTATGGGGCATGTTACTATATCCAGCAGGGGTAGTTATCACCAGCGGATTAGGATTAGACAAAGCCGCAAACATTATTGGTGATATGGCCAGTATATACTTTTTAAGTGTTGCGGGCGTAGTAGGTGTTTTCTTTGGTGTTACTAAAATGGGTGGCTCTAAGTCAAAAAATGGTGATTAATTATGTATCAATATTTTGTAAAAAATGTCTTAAAAGTCGTTGATGGTGATACTGTAGATGTAGAAATTGATCTGGGCTTTGATTTGACTAAAAAAGAACGTGTTCGCTTGGGTGGAATAGATACACCAGAAAGTAGAACTAGAGACTTGGAAGAAAAGAAACTAGGTCTTCAAGCTAAAGATTATCTCAAAAGCTTAATCATGAACGCTGATAAATTAATTGTTAGAACAGAAAAAGATGGTAAATTCGGAAGAATGATTGGGTATTTATATATGAACCCTGATGCAACAGTATCTTTAAATCAAATGCTCATAGATGAAGGTTTCGCGTGGATGTATGATGGCGGTACTAAGAAAAAGGATTTGCAAGAATTACTTGATAAAAGGAGAATGCAATAATGTTAGCAAGTTTAATAGGACCAGTTACTGGTTTATTGGATAAAGTTATTGAAGATAAAGATCAAAAGGCCGCTTTAGCTCATGAGATCGCCACAATGTCCGACCAGCACGCTCAAGAGGCACTTATGGGGCAACTTGAAATAAACAAAGCAGAAGCCTCTAGCGGCTCTTTATTCAAAGGTGGATGGCGACCATTCATAGGTTGGGTTTGTGGATTTGCTTTTGCTTATCATTTTGTACTGCAACCTCTTATTGTCTTTGGAGTTACGGCGGCTGGTGTAGATATGCCAGCTTTACCAGAATTTGACATGGGTAGCTTGCTTACAGTTATGATGGGTATGCTAGGTTTAGGTGGACTTAGATCAGTTGAAAAACTCAAAAAAATTGAGAAATAAAGGAATAGAAAATGAAACTTACTGATGATCAAGTAAATGAATTACTTCATGGCAACTCAAATTGGTCAGATTGGGTGAAGCCAATGCAAGAGTTATTGCCACAATATGAAATAAATACGCCAGCACGTATTGCTGGTTTCATAGCTCAATGCGGTCATGAAAGTTTAAATTTTACAGTTTTAGAAGAAAATTTGAACTATTCAGCGAAAGGTTTGAACGCAATCTTTCCTAAATACTTCAAAAATGCTGGCAGAGATGCAGAGAAGTACCATAGAAAGCCTCAAGACATAGCAAACGTAGTATATGCTAATAGAATGAAAAATGGTGATACTGAGAGCAATGATGGTTGGAAATTTCGTGGCCGTGGGGTCATTCAATTAACTGGCCGTTCAAACGTCACAAGATTTGCAAATGATATGAATATGGCAATTTCAGAAGCAATAGAATATTTAGAAACAAAAATGGGTGCTTTGCATAGTGCTTGTTGGTATTGGGATAGTAGAAACATCAACAGATCAGCAGATGATGGTGATATTGTTACTATGACCAAGCTAGTTAATGGTGGGACTATAGGAATTGAAGACAGAAAACATCATTACGCTAGAGCCATAGAAATACTAGATGGCACATATGTTCCAAAACCAAGTCCAATTTTGCTGAAGGTTGGCAGTACAGGCGATAAAGTAAAAGATATTCAAGAGGCTTTAGGTCTTGATGCAGATGGGCATTTCGGCAGAGTTACAAAAGCAAAAGTAATGGAATGGCAACAATCAAACGGATTAACTGCTGATGGTATTGTTGGAAGTAAAACCTATAAAAAACTAATAGGATAAGTAATGATCACTAAAATTGCTCATCGTGGAAAATTATCACAAGGACAAATAACTCGATTGGGTGGTTTAATCGCTTTTGTATGCGGAAGAACGCCATATGAACACATAATGAAAGATTTATATGAGAATGATTTTTTAATTCAGGAAAAATCAGAGCCAATATTAACTAATAAAGGAAAAAATGAATTAAATAGGTTGACAGCAATGGCGGGCTTGCGTCCAGAACATTATGCAGATATTTAGTTTCGGTGGGGCGTAAATCTAATTCGGGCAAAAGAACTTAGATAGATGTGTTACCAAATGCGCTACATTTAAATTCATCGCGCCCCACACGATTTTTCTTATTTTAATATTAATTTATCTCTAGGTAAATCATACTTATCAACAACTCTTTCTACTGTTGGAAGTGATAAGTGAAGTGCATATGCAATTTGAATGTTGTTTAAGTTCATAACCAATAGCCTGTTTATGGTGATGGTTTGTTTATTAACAACAATATAATCCAACTCTTTTTGTTTTCTTTTGTTGGCCGCAATTGCTTTTTGTTGTGAGATACGCCCTCTATCAAACTTAGAATGAGTTTCCTCACCACCATACCTTTTTTCTTGTTTGGCCTTTAAGCGCATAAGCGCGGCGGTTTCAGCTTCAGTTGGCTTTCTTCCATGCGCCTTCTTAAAGCTATCAAGACTAATTTCCACATTACTTAATGAAATACTCATATTCTATATCCCTTTCCTGTTTGTATTTCTTTCCACTTTATAAGCTGTTCTTTCGCTTCAAAGTATTGTTTTTTTGCACTCAACGGACTGTCTTTATTTGTCCATTGAGTGTATTTTTCATTCAAGGTATCCACTAAGTTCTTGTGAATATCCTTTAATTCCAAAGGCAACTCTTTCACTTTGTTGCCTCTTTTACTGGCTTAATAAATTTTAAATCATTTTCTTTGCAGAAGTGATACAATTGCTGACGATGCATACCCAATACTCTGGCCGCTTCAGCCATAGTATATCCCTGAACAATTTGTTCCATTATAAGGCCAATACGTTCAGCCTTTTGCATGTAGAGCAATTTTTTCCATTTACTTTGTATCATAATCCAATAATCCTTTTCATTTCTTTTACTTGGAAATATTCATTGTGCTGGGGATGGCGTGACATAAACAATCGCGCATAAAGGCCAAGAAAATCATTGGTTATCTTGTAGCGTTCTGTTGATGAATTGATTGTACTTTCCCAGCGCATTCTATTGCCTATCATCCAATGTGAACCGCGATCTGGTCTTTTAGATATTAACTGTAGAGTGAACTGCTCAAACATCTGATAGACTTCAGGTTCTGTCCTATAGTGGTACAAGAACCTAGTGGCCAAATCATCTTTTCTCATATTGTGCTTTGCACCATCTAAGAAGTTTATGAATTCATTTTCTGTTTCAAATTGCATTTTATAACCTTTCATTTGATTGATGGGGCTTTCGCCCCGTTTGATTAAACATTGATGTTTCGTATAATACTAACACCATCATTTAGTGGTTCGTATCTATCATCATTTAATACAGATACTTTAGTTGGGCGCTGTATTGTGGTTTGCTTAATACCATCGCGCTCGCCATGTTCTTTGATCTTTGCCATGCAGTTGATCAAAGTACCCTTGCTACCCCAGCAGTTTGTGCCTTTGTAGATAACAATATTATTATTCTCATCACGGCAGATATTGACATATGTTGTGCCGTAAAACCCATCAAATTCAACAACGTGCTGTACTGTCAGATCAAAAGATTGACGCTCGCCAACAACACCAACATGAACACAATTAACATCAGCCCCTTTGCGTTCAGCAAGTTGAGCCGCCCTTTTATCAATTATTTTCACAACTGCATCACGCTGTTTCTCAGTTAAAGAACCATAATCATTTAAAGCTGTTTCCATTTTGCCAAGAAAGCTATCTGGTTTATCATATTTTGCACCAGCTAGAAATTCTGTGATTTCTTGTGCGCGCTCATCATTAGCAAAAAACTTTTTAGAGCGACCTATAATAGCATTAGCTTTAATTCTGGCTTCAACAGCCGCTACATATCTTGGGTTATCCCATTTGTTTCCATAATCGTTTTCTGGGTAGTATGTCATTTTAATAATCCTTTTGCATTTGATAATGTAGATCATACAGCAAAACACAGCACTGTCAACTAATTGTTTACAACTTAATACTATACATACCTAACATTGATTTTTTCACTTTAGGATGCAGGGTATTTACATAATCATGAAACTGCTTTGGCGTTCCATCGATTGATAGATTATCACAAACACCTTGAGCTTCCCAAAACTCTTTATCAGGTGGGTTTGTATTGCATCGGCACTTTTCATGCATTGTGACCTCATCATCCATGTGGCAATGCTGATACGGGTACGAAACCACACCCGTATCTTTGCATTCATTGCACTCGTAAGCGCTCATGATTTGTCAGCCTGAATAAGCTCATCCATGCGTTCCAAGTAAATATGAATAGCATGATGCAAATCTGTTAGGCTGGCATTCTCAGCACATTCCCGAATAGTCGTGAATTGATGAGGCTTGCCGTGTGGGTAGACCCTAGACCTTAAATCGCCCACTGGTGCATCAGCCGCAGTAAACGGCTTTCTGGGGTATTCTGTGGACGTGTCAGGCGATGTTACGGCCGCACGTATATGCTCATTGAGCTTATCGGTAGTAGAAGTTGCACCACCAACTTTCTTTTCATTTAGGAAATCCAACAAAGCCGCCTTATCAGTTGGTACTTCAGTTGAGGTAGTAACGCCAAAAGCTTTTTTAGCTTCTGCTTGTGTGCCTACCCAGCTTCCAATTCCATTAGTATACAGTTTCATTCGAATGCGCCTCCTAGCGCTAGTTAATGGGGCAAATGCCCCGTTTAATTTATTTACGCTCAAAGTCAGCATACATTTGTAACATTTTATCCCAGCCCCATTTCACGAATTTGGCGAGATCATCACCTTCATCAATGCCATGATTAGAGGCAAATTGTTTCAGGGCTGAAGTAAGTTCCATTTCAGGAAACTCATGAACCAGATCAATTGCTTCATTATAAGCTTTTTCCCAAGTTGCGTTCATATCAATGCGCCTCCTAGCGCTAGTTAATGGGGCTTTCGCCCCAGTTGAATTATACAGACTTTTTAAACCCAAATGGTGAGCAATCATAAGATACACCATCAGCAATAAATCTATCTCCCATCATTGAAGATCGCTGACCTAAACCATCTTCTCTATGCTTCAAAACAGTTACCTCATTATTATAATCACCATTTGCAATTGAGTTACCATCTTTCAAAGTGAAAGAAGTTTTTTTGATAGACCAAGAACCCTCAATGTTATTTGTCCAGCGGTATGCATACTCAAGACAATCATTAGTTGTTCCAAACGCAGATATTTCTACTGGAATTTTCACTTCAGCAACTGGTGTATAATTAACAACATTGCCTGTTTGGCGGTCACGATTTGCATGTTCTACTGTGATTTTCATAATTTATATTCCCTATGGTTGCGAGGTGAACCCTCATTTGATAAACAATCTGTAAAGCTTATGATTACAAATGTAAACAGTTAATTTACAAATAATTAAAAAAAGTTAAAAAAAGGAGCAGGGAAATGTTAAAAACACTAGAATTTAAGGTGATGGGCGCACCAGTTGGCAAGGCTAGACCAAGATTTACTAAGTCAGGGCATGTTTACACAGCTTCCAAAACAAAAGATTATGAAAAGTCTGTAGGTCAAGCGGCGTGGGTGGCAATGCTCAAGGCTAGATTAAGGCCAACAGATAAGAGGGTAAGCGTAATTATGTCTCATCATTTTAAAATTCCCAAATCATATTCAAAAGCAAAAGTAATAGCTTGTCAGGCTGGTAGCATAATTCCTCCAACGTATGATTTAGACAATTTAGCAAAATCCATATTGGATGGGTGTAATAAAATTGTGTGGGATGATGATGCTTCTGTTTGGCATTTAACTTGCTTTAAAAGATATTGTGATGTTGATGTTGAACCACACACACAAGTCAGAATACAGTGGGATGACGGAAGGCCAGAGAAAAATATATTATGATACCAAGATTTATTTTTGATATGGATGGGACTTTGACTGATAGTGGCTCGAAAATTGACCCATCATTCGCGGAAGTATTCAAACATTTTTGCTATGATAATTATTGCTATGTTGTTTCAGGTGCTAAATACAATCAAATAAGATGGCAATTAGGTGATGAAATATGCAATAATATAGATGGTATTTTTTCTTGCGCTGGGAATGAGCATTGGATTGAAGGAAAGCTAATATCAAAGAACACATGGACACCATCACCATATTTAATAGCTGTACTCGCAAATTTCTTAGCAATTTCAGGTTATCCACACAAAAACGGCAAACACTTTGATTTCAGAAATGGTATGTTTAATTTTAGCGTAGGCGGTCAAAATACAAATCCATCAGATCGCAAGATTTATATTGATTGGGATAATTATAGTGAAGAAAGATTGGCAATAGTAAATAGAGTAACGTCAAATTTTCCAGATATTGATTGTGTTGTTGCTGGTGATACTGGGGTTGATATTTATCCAGTTGGTAAAGATAAAAGCCAAATTTTAGAAAATTTCTTTGATCAAGAGACAATATTTTTTGGTGATAGCATAACTAATTATGGAAATGATTTTGAAATAGCTAAATATTGTGACGTTGTTTATGAGGTGGCTAGTTGGCAAGAAACAAATTTAACATTAATCGCCAACTATTTTAATGTGCAATAAGAATAATCAGCACCATACATTTCACGCCATTTTATCGGCTCTTTGTGAATAGCGATTTTAGTTTTGTCATTACCCCATAAGCCTTGGTGGTGATCTTCACATAAAGGGATAGCAGTGCTGTCTGGACGCTTTGCACCACTGAACCTATCATGAATAGGATGGTGCGCCGTTGTGGGGCTTCTTTGGACTTCGCCGTATTTTTGGCAGATACAGCATCTTTTTTGTCTGATTTCTTTAAGGAATTTTTCATCTTTTTTCGCCTTTGGTTTTTTTAGTCCAATAGATGCTTTACCAGTTAGATTTGACATTGCGTTATAATTTAAGCCCTTTTGGACGTATTTTAGGTTTAACACTAAGACCAGAAACTTTATCTGTCATAATGCATTGAGCCATACTATCCATATCTTCATATGGTTTATATGCGGCTGGTAATGCGTTTCCACACTCGTATTCATTACTATACAGTGTTTTCTTCTCAATTTCTACACCAGCTACGACATATGTTAAAACTAGAAATGTGTAAAAAGTCATTTTGTGTACCTTTCATTTTGATTTGCAATTAGACCTACAAGCCAGTTGGGGTCATAATTATAGATGTTTATTTTTCTTTTGCTGGTTTGAACCCAAGTATTTTTGTGTCCTATTCCCATTCGTGTGCCAGCTATTTCCCATCCCATAGATTGCCAGAAAAAATTACTTTCCAAATCATCAGCACAACCAGCATCAAATGACATTGTGCCAATAGATAATCCCCATTTCACAACACTATTTAATAACATTTTACCTCTCTCAAGCTTTCTGGCATCTTCCTGAAGGCATATTTGTGCTATCTTTCCCTTTCTGTATATTGCGTTTCTTTTGCCGAAACTGGCCAAACAAAAACCAACAAGATCATCATTTACAGTACATATGAATAATTTGTCATTGCATACAGGAGACCATCTTTTACCCGTTTTAATCCCAGTGATAGCCGCTTCATAAGCCATTTTAGGAATGAACCCTAAACTAAGGCTTTCTTTTTTGCTCAGACTAATAACATATTTAACGTCTTCTAACTTTGCTTCTCTGACAATTGTTGTTTCTATAACGGACATTTCATTAGTTCTCTAACAATTCCATTGGGTCGAATTCTAAAGCTGTTGAAAGTTTTTCTAAAGCTGTTTCAAAATATTTATTGAATTCGTCTTGGGTCATTTTTTCATATGCAGTGCTATCAGCCGTGTAATAAACATCACCAGTAAAAGCGTTCAGAGTGGCCTTATAATGCCCACACAGCATCTTTAGATCATTATGTAGGTGTTCACTGGTAGCCCATTTGTTTGTAGACTGAACGGCTTTTTTTAATATTTGCCAGTACAATTTGTGTTGTGGTGGTGATCGTTTTTTCTCTGGCTTCAAGGTAAATAGTGACCCATCTGACATGAATTCTATTTCTTCAGCATCATAAGATGTGACGGGCAAGAGGTGACCTTGCCCTTTCATCACTTGTATATTTGGCTTTGATTTCTTCAAAACCAAGTTTTCTTGGGTTCTGAAAGCGGAAATGCAATGCTTCCAATTTTAGTTTGAACATCCTTATCATCCCATCTTGTTTGTTCATCTGTATGAAAGCGCTCATCAATCCAGTCATTTGTACCAACTTTAACTGTAACCCTATAATACTGACCTGTTCTATCTTCATTAGATCGTTTTTTTGCATTACTTACTAATTTTGCACCTGTTGGGTCAGTTTCTACAAGAAGCCATTCATTGCCTTTTTGATCTTTTGCAAGATGCAGTGCAACTCTATCACCAACGGCCATTCTGGCGGCTTTGGCAGTTTCTAAGTTGATTGTGCATGATAGCTGTGGATTGATTGACGTATTTTCACCAGTATAAATTTTAGCAAAACTATTGTTGGAAATTTTTGTAGCTGGCTTTGCAGAAGCTAATTTTTTAAATTCAAACATTTAATTACCTTTCTAAAATGGTATCTCATCATCAAGATTATTTTCATTAGATGAGCTGGGAGCTTGATAATTGTTTGTTTCTTGCGCTGGTCTTCCACCTACAAGTTCACATTCAGAAACGTTTACATCATGGTATATTTTGCCACCGCTTAAACGGATATTTAATTCACCATCAATATAAACTTTTGTCCCTTTTCTTAAATATGGCAATAAACCATTACCTCTTTTTCCCCAGAGACTGCATCCTATAAACGCAGGGGCTTCATCTTTTTTTCTTCTATTATTAACAGCGACTGTGAATTTGGTAACATGTGTAGCACCAACTTCAGAATTTTCAGCATCTTTAATTAGATTGCCGATTAGGCTTAATTTAAGCATTTAATATTCCCTCTAGTTTACTTAGATATTTTCCCAGATCGCCCGACCTGTTCCTTTTAAGGGTGACAGATCGAACCTCTAGGCCGTATTTAATAATTACTTTCCCACCATTAATTCAGTCTTTCTTTTCTGGTGAGCCTCATGCATTTCATTGTACTGCCATTCAGCAATATCTTTGTTGTGATTTAAAAAGCGCATGAATTTATCTTCATTGTCTGCAAACTTTTGTGAGCTACAGTCTTCATAGAATTGTATCCAAGCTTCACATTTTTGGTCTACATTAGCTACAGTGAAGGGCTTTTCATTGCTATCAATGGCCGCTTTCTTTCTGTCTACACCCACTATTTCATTAGCTGATGCATATTGCCCACCATGTAGGCCAAGTGAAGCCAGAGCGCGTCCAATTGCTGATGTTTCACATACCTCAACTGCTGATGTTTTAGTGATGTATGATGAGCCTCTAATTTCTTCAGCAAGCCCAGAGCCAACTATAAATCCATCGGCTGTTCTTATTTCAGCTTTGATGATCACAGCATTACCATCATTTAGTATGATGTTAGTTTCAATGCCCAGCTCACCACCAAATTCACGACGAAAAGCTTCAACACGTTTTGCAACTTCAGTGTATTGCTTACCGCCTTTCTGTTTAACGCCATGTGTTTCATTTAATGAGGATACTGCATCCATTGCTTTGATAAATTTATCGCTCATCAGAATTCTCCTTTTGTATTCTTTCCCATTCAACAAGAGCATCATCAAAGTATTCTCCGACCAGCCTAACAGCGCCAGCAGGGAATTGTTGTGTTTGATACATTTGTTCAGTAAATTTTGGGTCGGTTTCAGATTTCACAATTAAATTTAATGTATAGTCTGCAATCTTGTTGAATACGTGCGTTCGCACGAATGCTATAGGTGGTTTTATCATGTTTTTTTCTCCATTTGATGTAGTCACACTAACGCCACTCGCGTAAGTAGTCAATATTTCTGTTGTGTTTTTATTAATTATCTGTCAGAAACTAAAAAGAGCCAGCGGTTAAAACTGGCTCTTAATATCAAATGAAAGTGTCCAAACACTGGGAAGTAATGTAAACACTGCATACCTTCTGACACATAATGGACACTAAAACAAGTGCATTATACTAGATATAGTATATGTGAAGGGAAAGGAACATAAACATGTCACACTTTATGACAGCGATTGCAATGCAACAAAAGGGGTTAAGAGCAACAACTAAAATTGTTTTATATTGGTTAGCAGATCACTATAATGGGGAAACTGGTCGATGCTTTCCAAGTATAAAAAGATTAGCAAAGTTGTCTGAAATGTCTGAACGTTCAGTGCGTTCACAAATTGATGTGCTACAGGCAATGCAATTAGTTGAGATTAAAACCGCATTTAGAAAAGATGGTCAGCAAACCAGTAACAACTACATACTACATCTATCTGAAGACATGGCATCTGGGGGGGTGCAAAATTTGCAGGGTGGGGGTGAAAATATTGCAGGGGTAGGTGTGCAAAATCTGCATACCAATAACCTTGTAAGTAATAACCAAGGAAGTAAACCAGTATTAAGATCATGTGAGATTGGTTTTAAAAAGTTTTGGAATGACTATCCAAGAAAAGTTGGTAAGGCAAATGCTCAAAAGGCTTTTGATAAAGCATCACAGTCAGTTGGTGTTGATAAGATACTTGAAGCTGTTAGACCTTTTGCAGATAGTGTAGAAAAAAAAGAAAAGAAATATATACCTCACCCTGCAACATGGCTTACTCAAGGCAGATGGGATGATGAATTGGAAGAAATAGCACCAAAATCATCAGCAGATTATTTGGATAGCCTGTTTAAAGGCGGAGTTTTAGGAGTGTCAAAACAATGATGAATTATGAACAAAGAAAAAGAATGATTTCACATTGGCTCTTTGAAACCTTAAAACGCTATGAAGCACCAGCCCATTTTAATGAAAGCGCAAGTCGTGAAGAAATGATTTTAATGGTGGAAGATATAAATTCTGAAATACCAAGTGTAAATGATGGCATGTGTAAGCTTCTATTGGAAAGAACAGCCCAGCATGTTCGTAAAAACTATACTTCAAGGCGTTGGCCAACAATAAATGCATTCATTAAAGGAATAAAAGAACATAGGGAACGCATAATGGATGAGCAAACAAAAGAATTACCAGCTCAAGATTATAGTAATAGCCCATTGTCTTATGCTGATAGAATTATGATAAGGCGAATAAAAGAAGGTGAAGCAATTCCAGACAGCTATCTTGACCCTACAAGCCGTGGCAGACAACATTTGATAGAACAGGGCGCAGTTCTTGAAGTTGATTTTGAGAAGTATTTTCCACCACAAACAAGAATAGCATGAAAATTGGTATTACAGCATCAGCATTTGACTTACTTCACTCTGGACATGTGCTGATGTTGCAAGAGGCCAAGACAGTATGTGATCATTTAATCGCCGCATTACACATAGACCCATCAGTTGAAAATGAAGCTAAAAATAAACCTATTCAAAGCATTGTTGAAAGATATGCACAAATTGATGGAGTTAAATATGTTGATCAAGTCATACCTTATCAAACAGAAAGTGATTTGATTGATATTATACAGCTCTATAGGGTTAACATTCGTATCATCGGTGAGGAATACAGGTATAAAAACTTTACAGGTAGCCGTATGGGTATAGAAACCTATTTTAATGCTAGGAAACATAATTTCTCATCATCAAATTTGCGTGAAAAAGTAGCTAATATTGATATATCTGGAAAACCCAACAATTAAGTGTATAATGAGGGCGTGAACAAAAGGATTAAAACAATGTCAGAAGACATACAGGTAACAGAAGATAAGGGTAAAACGGGGCCTAAAGGACCTCGCAAAAACCTTGATGACTTTCAATTAATGCAGTTGAAAGAGCTTATTAATATGTTCTGTACTGTTGATGAATGTTGTTCTGTACTCGATATGGGTTCAACAACTTTAGACACAAGATTAAAAGAACATGGATATGCTAATTTTCGGGACTTCCATAAAAAAGAATTTGATGTAGGTAAAACAAGCCTAAGACGCGCTCAATGGTCATTAGCTGAAAGTGGTAATGCCACTATGCAAGTATGGCTTGGTAAGCAGTATTTAGGGCAGAAAGACAAAACAGAAATCACTGGTGAAAATGGTGGTTCTTTGTTTGGTAAAATAGAATGTACGTTCCTTGACCCACCAACAACAGAATAAAGAGCAAAGTTTAAGCTTTCAGTGGCCACATTGGTCACGTTCCTTGTTTAAAGGCACAAGAGGGCATCCCAGATACAGGGGTGCAAAAGGTGGAAGGGCATCAGGTAAATCTCACTTATTTGCTGAAAAGGTTGTATTTAGGTTACTGGCAGATGCAGACACAAAGGTAATTTGCATTCGGGAAGTACAGAAATCATTAGAATTCTCTGCAAGGCAATTATTGGTCGATAAGATTTCAGAGCTTGGTGTTGATCAATACTTTGAAGTACAGGCAAACAGGATAAATTGTAAATTTGGAACAGGTGTTGTTATATTCCAAGGTATGCAAGATCACACGGCAGATAGTGTAAAATCTCTTGAAGGTTTTGATATTGCGTGGTGTGAAGAGGCTCAGTCTCTATCAAGGCGTTCTCTTGAGTTGCTTGACCCAACATTAAGAAAGCTTGGTAGTGAAATGTGGTTCACATGGAATCCATACAAGCCTGAAGACCCTGTTGAAGAAATATTTAAAGACAATGAAAATTCTGTTCTTGTTCATGTAAATTACAAAGAAAATCCACATTGTCCTCCAGCAGTTAAAGAAATGGCTGAAAGAATTAGGGGTCAAAACATAAAAAAATATAATCATGTTTGGCTTGGTGACTACTTAACTGAAGTTGAAGGTGCGTTATGGTCAGGTGAATTGATACAGGCAACTAGAATAAACAAAGATGATTTGCCAGATTTATCAAGAATTGTTGTAGCAATTGACCCTGCTGTCACTGGTGGCAAAAATTCAGACGAAACAGGCATCATTGTGGCTGGTAGAGATGCACATAGGCAAGCTTATTATATACTAGAAGATGCAACATTGCGTGGCTCTCCTGAACAGTGGATAAGGCGCGCAATATCAAAATATCACGAATATCAAGCTGATCGAGTTATAGCTGAAGTTAATAATGGTGGTGATTTGGTCGAAAAGTTGATAAAAGATAGTGATAGGAGTGTATCGTATCGTGCGGTGCGTGCTACGCGGGGCAAGATGTTGAGGGCAGAACCAGTTGCGGCACTTTATGAAAGAAATCAAGTTTTTCATGCGGGAAAGTTTCCAGAGCTAGAAGAACAGATGATTTTTTACAACGGAAGTGGTAATGTAAGCCCAGATAGATTGGATGCGTTGGTCTGGGCAATTACAGAATTATCGCAGTCTACAGGAAATGCAGTTTGGAGAATTACATAATGGGCGTATTTAATAACATAAGAAATGCAGTTTTTGGGCAAACACTGCAAACTAAGGAAGCCCCAAAGGTATATTTATCAGGAACTGGTGGATTTACATATACAAGAAAAGATAATTTCAATGCATATGCAAGAGAAGGTTATCAGCAAAATGCTATAGTGTTCAGGTGCGTTAATGAGATTGCAAATGGTGCGGCTTCAATTGGTTTTAAAGTATATCAAGGCGATATGCAGTTAGAACAGCACCCATTAGTTTCCCTTCTCAAAAGACCAAACCCAACTCAAGCTGGTGTGGAATACTTCCAAAGCTTATATTCTTACTTGTTATTGTCTGGTAATTCATATGCTCTGGCCAGCGCAATAAATCAAATGCCTAACGAATTATATTTATTGCGTCCTGATCGTATTGAGATTGTCCCAAGTGAAACCACTGTACCAAAATCATATAAATATAAGTTAAACAATAAAACAGTTGCTAATTATGAAGCTGACCCAATGACAGGTCAGAGTGAAGTAAAGCATTTTAAGATGTGGCATCCATTAGATGATTATCTTGGTTTATCACCATTAATGGCGGCGGCTGTAGATTTAGACGTTCACAACATGATCGCAACACATAATGTTGGATTATTAACTAATGGTGCAAGGCCATCAGGTGCTATTGTGTTCAAACCAAAAGACGAAATGGGCGCTCGTATAGAGCTAACAGATTCACAGCGTAAACAAGTCAGCGATGATTTAGGGCAACGCTTCACAGGCCAAAAGAATGCAGGGCGGCCAATGTTGCTTGAGGGTGATTTCGATTGGAAAGAGATGGGCATGTCTCCAAAAGATATGGATTTTCTACAGCAAAGGAACACAGCGGCTAAAGATATTGCCCTTTGTTTCGGTGTTCCTTCACAACTCATTGGCATACCTGACAGCCAAACATATGCAAATGTTCAGGAAGCAAGGTTGGCTTTATATGAGGAAACAATTATTCCTTTAGCTAAACGTGTTGAGAGTGACCTGAATGAGTGGTTAGCACCTAGCTTTGGTGACAATATACGCATTGAATATGATATTGATGGCATCCCAGCTATGACTGAACGCAGAAAGCGCATATATGAAAACGTGGTCGCGGCAGTACGCGAAGGTATTATTAGTCGAAATGAAGCGCGTGAAAGAATTGGCTTAGAACCTATAAGTGGTGGTGATGAAGTATTCATAGCGGCCAACTTATTCCCATTGGGTGGTGTTGAGGTTGCACAAGATGAAGGGCTAGAACCTGAAGATGCGGCCAAGCAAGCTTATGGAACAAAATCAGAAGTTCGCAAAGATGTTTTCACAACAGAAGCTGAAGCAGTTGAAAGAGCTGTTGAAATAGGTTGTGTAGGCTCACACAGCCATACAGAAGACGGACAGATCATTTATATGCCCTGCAACACCCATTCAGAGTATGAAGACGCTACAGGTGAGGATTTAAAAGATGCTGAAGGTAAGGCTGAAAGTGATGTTGATACTGTTCCAACATCAGCAATGGCCAGAAACGGGCGCAGAGCGTTAGATTTAAGAAAAGAATATGGCCGTGGAATGACCCCAGTGGGAGTAGCTCGTGCAAATCAATTAATTAACAAAGAAAGATTATCACCAAGAACTGTCAGGAGAATGCACAGTTTCTTTAGTCGTCATGAGGTCGATAAAGAGGCAGAAGGTTTTAGGCGTGGTGAGGAAGGTTGGCCAAGTGCTGGTTTAGTCGCGTGGTTAGGCTGGGGTGGTGATGAAGGTCAGAGCTGGGCAAAGCGTAAAACTGCTGAACTGGATAAAGAAAGATCAAAGGCGGCTAAATAAAAAAAGGGGGCTTAATTGCCCCCTCATCTTATTTCGGTCTATCGAGTATTAATATTCTGCCCTCATCAACTTTCTCATAAACAAAATCCATATCCCTCATTGCATCAGCATCTTTTTTTTCTGATGCTTTTAGGTAATCTGCATTAAGTTCATTTAGATCATCCCAAGTAACAAATTTTTTCATTAACAATTTATGTGGCATTTAAATGTTCCCTAAATAATGAATGATATGTGGCAAATGCAGTACGCCATATACAAAAGCTATAATTACTGCTGAATTTATGATAAGGTGTTTGTAATCGAGTGATTTTTTCATTTGGTTTCTCTCCCTGTTTGACTAGCCCCCTTCTTATCGAGGGGGGCTTTTTTAATTTATTTATAAACTTTAACCAATGTTCGGTAATGGGCGCGCTGGATATTGTAACCACCAGCGATGATTGTATCGATTGATACGCGCTTCTGACCAGCTTCTGTTTGAACTTCAAAGTAACCATTAAAGCCATCATTGCTAAAAATAACTTCACCACTATCTACATTTGTGATTTGAGCCTTAACAAGTTTATTAGAAATGCTTGCGTTACGTCTGGCTATTTTACTATCAACATGCTTGTTTGCTTTTTCAGTAATTGAAGCATCATTATAATATCCACAACCAACAATCTCATACATACCCTTGCCGCCAGCAATGGCATAAAGAGTTTCATAATAATCATAATCGTTAGTTCTATACAATTCTTTAGCTTCATCTTTAGCTTCATATTCTTCAAGTGCTTTCTTGCGGTCAAAAAAGAATTTGATTTCTTCCTTACGAAATTGCTCATCGAATTTTGCGAAAGCTTCATCAAGTTTAGAGATGATTGAAGTGTAAGTTTTATTTTCAGTATGTAACATTGTGTAAGTCCTTTGATTAACATTTGATGTAATAACTAATAAAGCACAGGTAATATGCTGTCAACAATTTATTTACAAATAGTTTGATTTATTAATGTAAACTTGGAGTTGATTGCTGATCTCTTATAATTTGTGCATCAGTAAATCTTTTTTCTTTTCCATTTAACCAATACACACCAAACAAACTATCACTTGGGTCAAAAACATTTACCCTTTTTGATATTTGCATATATATACCAAAACAGGCATATAAAGTTATATATTTACCCTTATTTTCAAGTGAAGCTTTTCGGGCGTTTTCTTTTGCGTTAATTTCATTTTTACCAGCAAATATCATTTGAGTTCTCCTTAGTTTAACTAACATTTGATATAATAAGTATTAAAGCGTAGCCAATATAGTGTCAACAATTTATTTACATAATAATAGAAATAGACCAAAAAAGTTATTAATGGTATAAAAAGCTATGACATTTCCAGTATTTATCAAAGCCAGCAAGACTAGAGTTTCCATTGCAAAGGAAATTAAAGAGGTCAATCGCCTTAGAATGCAGTTTGAAAGGTCTATGACAAGTCGCCTGATGCTTGTGTTTAAGCGAACAGGGAAATCTGCATCAGCGGAATACATGCGCTCTGGGGATATTTATCAAAGCTTAATACCGCTAGAAAATGATCTAAGGAAAGTATTTGAAGCCAGCTATAGAGCTGTAATCGAGAAATTTGCAGATAGGGTTTACACAAATCGTAAGGCTGACAGGTTCAGCCAGTTGGTTTTTGATTATACGTTTATGAATGCTGGAGCTAAAATAACTGGGATTGCCGAAACTACAGGTAAACTTATCAATAAAGCTATACTTGATGGGGAAAAAGAAGGTTTAGGTGCATCAAAGATAGGGAAACTTATACAAGAGCGAACATTTGGAAGCATTGGTAGGTCTAGGGCTGTCACTATTGCCAGAACGGAAACTCATGCGGCGGCTTCATTTGCAACTGATACAGCTACAAGAGAGCTTGCATTACCAGCCCAACGCAAAAGATGGGTTTCAGTCTCTGATGCTAGGACTAGGACAGGTCACAGCGCCGCAAATGGTCAGGAAGTTGGTATAGATGAGAAGTTTTTAGTGCCATACAAGGGTGCTACTGTTGAAATGTCATATCCACATGATGGCTCTGGCGGCGCTGGTAACAACATAAATTGCAGATGTTTGGCTATTTATTTCACAGATGAGGATGCATTGTTTGATGATGCAACACCTGTCACACCAGTAGCGCCTGTTGTACCAGTACCACAAGTACCTGTTGCACCAGTTGACCCTATCAACATAAGCCCATTTAAGACTTATGCAGTAACCAATACATTCAAATCACCAGTAATAGACAGTTACAACAATGAGAGCTTCCCAGTCATGAAGCCCAAAGA